>Ga0209092_10005724_pt1 | contig 9989 bp, 9 predicted proteins | sample FraStrMetagenome_FD_187446 | JGI IMG/M metagenome (GOLD analysis project Ga0209092, IMG submission 187446) | Marine eukaryotic phytoplankton communities from Arctic Ocean - Fram Strait ARC3M Metagenome (SPAdes) (version 2) | ecosystem: Environmental > Aquatic > Marine > Oceanic | place: Fram... | reverse complement strand
TAAGACATTCCTTTTTTAATATTAATTACCTTTACGGAATCACTTATATCTTTTCGATTATTTAAATCTTTATTATTATTAATAATCCACCAAAGTCTTTCATAAGCATCAGAATCAATTTCAAAAGGTTGTTTATTTAATTTATAAATTGTATTTTTAATAAAAATAACTACAACATTCATAATGTGTATATATTAGTATAATATTTATCAAACGTTTATATAGAATGACTACATCTGTTAGTGAAGATGTTTATAATGATACATTGATTGATGATTTTATGAAAGAATATACTGTTTTAGATAATTCTAAACAATTGATGGTTGATATAATACGCAAACCTATATATGATATTGAAGAATTACGTAAAAGACAAAATGTAATTAATATACCGGATATAACTATTCAATTAAATCATTTAAAAAATTTAGAAGAAGATGTTAATTATATTGTTAGTTTAGATTATAAGAAAATTAATTCTGATAATGAGTTTTTAGGTGCTTTATTTCCTAACAGTTGGTATAATTTTCCTATTAATTTGACATATCCTACAATAGAATTATTTCATTTATATAAAGTTTATTCAGTTCCTTTGATGCAATTTATATCACCAATAAGTATAATATTAGGACCATATTATTATATTAAAACTGTTTTAAAAATTGATTTTTCATTATTTAAATATGTAAGTATATTATGGAAATCTTTAAAAGCTATTATAACTGCTTCTTATAGTAATATTAAATATTCTTTGGTAAAATGGATAACTGTTTTAATTTATTTTTCATTATATGTATATGGTTTATGGCAAATGGTTGATTATTCGTATTATTTACATAATTTACGTAATGATCTTTCTACTAAAATATCTAATGTTAAATCTTTTATTAATATATGTTCTAAATTATTTGAAAATATACCGGATGAATATTGGAAATTAAATGATATATATTATGATAAATCTTTTATTATCAATGGTGATCTTACAGACGTATATTGTTTTTGGACCAATACATCTAATTATAGAATACGAATGAAACAAATATTAGAATGTATTAATTATATGGATATTGCTAATGTAATTGCTAAATTATATCATAACAAAAATTGGTGCAAAGTTAATTATGATAACAATTCTAATACTAAAATAGTTGGTATGCGATCACCATTATTAGATGAAGATCAAGTATGTAATCCTGCATATTTAAAAAAACATTTGGTAATAACTGGACCAAATGCAGGTGGTAAAACAACTTATGTTAAGAATATTGTTTTAAATATAATATTAGCACAAACTATTGGTATTGCTATGGCTAATAAAATGACAACAAATACATACCATATAATTCAAACATTTATGCGAGTTTCTGATGAAGTAGGAACACGATCTTATTTTGAAACAGAGGTAAAATATTGTTATGATTTATTAGATAAAGCAAGTAAAAATAAAGAACAAAATATATTATTCGTAATGGATGAACCTATGCATTCTACACCGCCAATTGAAGGACAATCAACTGCTTATGCTGTATGTGAATATATTAACAATAATTTTAAAAATGCTAAACTTATAGTTACAACCCATTATCATTCTTTAATAGATTTAGGTTATACGTATAAAGAAAGTTTTATTAATTTATCTATGGAAGCTATACAACAAGATGAATATAATTTTAAATTTCCATATAGAATTAGAGAAAAAGAATCTAAACAATGCATAGCTTTAGAATTATTAGGACGTGAGATGTTTCCAGATGAATTAATTAAAAGTGCGATTAAAATGAAAAATAGATTATCTAATGTTGATGATAAATGATATCATTAAGTAGTATTCTTAACCGTTTGGATCTTGTGTTTTATATTATAGTTTTTGCTATTATTTATGTAGCTATTATATATTTATGGAAAAAAATAGCACAACTTGAAAGTTCATTTTATAAATTGGAAACAACTTTTGCTACGCAGTTGTTATATAAAAATAAAGAAAATAATGCAAATCAATTTGCAGAAGATATGTTTATGAAAGTATTTGATAATAAACCTGACGAAAATGTTGAGCCTGTTAATATAGAAATAGTTGCTGAACAACCTACAGAAGTAGTTGAAGATCCTATTATTTCCGAAATAACAGAAATATTAACACCTTCCGTTGATGATAATGTATTTACTAAAACTAAATTAGCTAAAATGTCAGTAGAACAATTAAAAGAACAATGTGGTAATTTTGGTATTTCTACAGAAGGAAATAAACCAGAATTAATTAATAAGATTCTTGCTCATCAAAAATAGAACGAATATATTCTATATCAATTAAAGGTAGGTAAGGAACATATTCCCATTCGTGTTTTTTAAGATATTTAATAAGTTTATAATCAGCTACAAACATATATTCTAATCCATATATTGGATCTATCATATACTTTTGTAAATATTTCGGTAAAACATTTATACTTGTTTTAGGCATAACTATTAATAATTGTTCTTTTGATTGTATAAAATGATTATCATAATTAGGAGTATATTCATATGTATTTAAATAATTTGCAATATCAGCTATACTTGGACAACCTAAATATGGATAATACCAGTTATGATCAATTTTATTTATATTTTTATTATAATAATTATAAGTCCAAAAAATACCATCAATATAGTATTTACAGGCTTGCGGTATATCTTCGATATAAACTTCATTTCTATAATAATTTTTTCTCCAATTTTTAGGTTCGTTTGTCATAAATTTATCTTCGTAATAAATAAGATTCTTAAATATTATTTGTAAATCTGTTACGTTAATATTAATAGGATCTGTTTTTGATATTAAACACGTATTTTTACAGATAGTTTTTAATATATTAATACCATTACTTGATATTTTAAGACTAATAGGATGTGGTATAAAATCATTACCCATTATAGATAACATTACACAATAAGATTTAATAATATCAGCATCTTTATTAAAAATATAACACCATTCTAATTCTATATATTCTTTAAGTTTTTTAATACTAATATATGTTATCTTATTATCTTGTTCTCGCATTAAATAAATATTATCAGCTTTATCACTCATCAATGATAGTAATATTAGATCAGCATCTAATCCGTGAATTAAATAAACATTATTTGTATTAGGATCATTATGGATAGCGTCCAGTATTTTATGTTCCCCTTCACCATTATTATACATACTATCCATATTAATACATCTTGCTTTGATATATTTATTTAAACTATCCATAAAAGGTGTTCCACACGTTATAGCATTTGTATCCCAAGATTTATTCGTAGCTGAAATATATCTACGTTTTCTTTGTTGATTAATTTTAGCTAAAGGTGCTACACCATCAACTGATATAATATACTTGTCAGGTTTTATTATTTCAACTAAACTTAACGTTTTTTTCCATAGTAAATGAAAGAATTCATCTTCATTTTTACCTTTACAAATTGTTTCGTGAGCTATTGGATGTATTAATCCATTATAGTCAAAAAATAAAATATTAATATTTGTAGGTATTTGTATAATATCTGGATATTTCTTAATTAGATCTGAATAATAAAAAGGAATGCCCATAATTAAAATATATTAATTATCTTTTATATCTTTTTTTCTTATATTTATTTAAAACACATACGATGGATTTTACCAACACTATTTCGAAATTGTTAACTGGAACCCCTCAATCGCAATATGCGGCGATTGCTATTTTAATTGCGGTCATTGCGATTATATTATCTATACTATTTAACGAAAATGAATTAACCTTAGGTGAAAGATTAATGTTAATTGGAAGTGTTATTTTATTCAGTATTCCTTCCATTATATTAGGACTATTTGATCTTACTTGTGTAGCCGGTAAAACTGTTGAAAATAGTTTATGTTGGTGGTGGGGTTGGGTAATTGCCTTCATTATCATCATTATTTGCGTGATTGTTGTATTTGCTTCAGTTTCATCTATGCTTACTTACAATGTTGCTACATCAAAATCAATTAAACCGGTTGTAGATGAAGAAGAATCAAATAAAATCGCTAAAGAATTAGTTAAAGATGTTCCGGAAACTGTTAAACCTAAAGTTGAAATGCCTAGTATGAGTGATATGACTATGCAACAAAATATACAAGGGGATATGACCGGGAATGTTGTGGGTGGTAATGGTGGTCATATGGGTATGCCTTTAGGCGCTGAACCATTCCGTAATAAAGCTAAAAAAGAGAAGTTTAATAGCAAAAAAGAACAGTTCAGTAACTACTCAATAGAAGGTTTTGAAGGTTGTGAATATCAAGGTGTATGAAAATATAAAATAATTAAAACACAGACTAATAATATTAAGAAAAATATAAGTGAAAGATAATATAATTTATTATCAGGTGTTAATTCTTTTTTTTCAATAATATTTGTATTTTTCCAAATATTATAAGCTTCATCTAATGTTATTTGTTTTTTATTAATTCTTTCATTAACTTTATTATGAATATCAACTGTCCATTTAAATAATGTTTCTTTATTTGTCATTATAGGTGGGTAATCAGCTATCATTTCTTTGTAGTGATCTTGACAATCTAAACAAGGAAGAACATCACCAATTACTTCAAAAAACTTACGATATTGTTCTTTTTTCATATATGTAAGATCTTCAGGATATCCTAGTGCAACATTATGTATAAAACCCCATCCAAATTTACCCCAATTTTTAGGTTCCATTTTACTATATAAAATGAAATAATTATAATATATTATGTCTAAAATAATCTGTAAAAATTGTAATAGTGTAGGACATACTTATAGAGATTGTCCTCATCCGATAAGCAGTTATGGTATAATTTGTTTTACAATAATAAATAATGAAATACATTATTTAATGATTCAACGAAAAAATAGTTTATCTTTTATGGAATTTATTAAGGGTAATTACAAATCTATGGATTTTTCAAAAATAAATACATTAATTCAATCTATGACTACTGAAGAACAATCTATATTAAACTGTGATAATTTTGATATTATTTGGGAAAAAATATGGTTTCAATCTAATAATAAAAATACAAAAGAATATATTGATGCCAAGACTAATTTCGATATTTTATCTCAAAAAAATATTTTAAAAAACATTTTAAATACTAATAAAAAAAGCATTGCAGAACCGGAATGGGGATTTCCAAAAGGTCGTAAAAAACAAAATGAAACTGATATTGAATGTGCATTACGTGAATTTACGGAAGAAACACAATATAAACCAGATACAATTACAATTGATGATTATAATTTTCCATATCACGAAATATTTTTTGGAACTAATAAAATTATGTATAAACATACATATTATATTGGACAATTTATTGGTGATCATACTATTCCTAAGTTTAATAAACAATGTATGCAACAAATTAGAGAAATTAGAGCTATTAAATGGATGAAAAATAATGAAGTTTTAGATCATATTAATATTCATAATATTGAACGTATTGAACTTTTTAAAAATATTCATAATAATATTTCTAAACAATATTGAATTTTAATTTATTCTGCTTTTAAATTAAATGAAAAAAACTTTTAATAAAGATGATTGTTTAGAATGGTTTAAAAAACCAGAAGTAGATCCACAGTCAAAACGTAAATTAAAACTTGATGCTAAAACTAAAAATAGTATTGCTAATCAATTAAAAACACAATGTGATAAATATAAAGAAAATAAAATTAAACCAAAATCACTTTCATCTGTATCAAGCGAACATAAAAGTATTACTAAAAAACAAATAATTAAAGTTAAAAAAGAAAGTGATATTAATTATATTAAAGAATTTGCAGTTCATACTGAAAAACCTTATAATGTTGTTGAAGATCTAGATAAATCTATGATTGATGCTTGCCCTAAAAATGTTTTTAATAAAGCATATTTTCAATACTTTGTAGGACAATATATTTCTAAAAGAACTAATTTTAAAAATCTATTATTATTTTATACAGTAGGAACTGGTAAAACTTGCGCAGCTATTTCAATAGCGGAATCTATATTAATCGGTCATAATAATTTTGAAGAACCGCCTATAATTGTTATTTTACCTAAAACATTAATTAAAAACTTTATGAATACTATATATGATTTTCATAAGAAGAATATTAATCAATGTTCCGAAAATATTTATAAATTAAATAATTTTGATTCTACATTACATTTAAATCAATTTATAAAACAACGGTATAATATTATGACCTATGCCAAATTTGTAAAATATGATGCTAAAATTGAAAATAAAACTATTATTATTGATGAAGCACATAATTTACGAAATCCTAGTGATGAAGATGAAGATGATGAAGATGAAAATATTACTAAAAACGAATTACTTAAAATATATTCACAAGTTGAATCAGCAATTCAAAATGGTAAGAACAATAGATTAGTTTTAATGTCTGGAACACCAATGTTTAATAAAGCAAGTGAAATTAAAGATCTACTTAATTTATTATTAATAAATGATGGTAAAAATAAAATTAATAGTTTAACAAATGATGTATTAGCTGAACTTTCATCAAAGTATATTTCGTATATTAATAGCCAAAACCCTTTTGTATATCCTATTAGAATAAAACACAATGATGCTTCAATGAGAGATATAACACCTGATGGATTAATTCAAGTTAAATTAAATAATAAGCAAATTATTAAAAATACTGATAATATTATACATAGTGCTAAGTATATGAATATTGCATATTCACCTAAACAACATTTTACAAAAACCGAATTTAAATATAAACCTTCTATTGGTAAAACTAAAGTTTTAGATCAAACTAATATATCTACATATGCTCCTAAAATTTCTAGAATTATTGATTATATTAACAACACAACCGGTATAGCAATTATTTATTCTAATTATATTGAATACGGCATTTTACAAATAGCTTTAGCATTAGAATATATTGGATATTCTCGTTATGTTGATTCAACTTCTAAAGATTTTAATTTATTAGATGATTACAGTGTTAACCGAATTCCTAAATTAAAATATGCTATTATTACAAGTGAAAATAATCAACATATAACTAATACGGGTAGTCCTAAAAATATTGAAAATATTCTTAAGTTAGCTAATAAGGATAGTAATATAAATGGAGATGAATTAAAATTGATATTAATTACTAAAAAAGCTAGTGAGGGTCTTTCTTTTTTAAATATTAGAGAAGTGCATATATTAGATCCTTGGTATCATTTTAATAGGCACGAACAAATTATAGGAAGAGGTTTTCGTAGATGTAGTCATATTAAACTTCCACTTAAATTACGTAATATTACTGTTTTCGTTTATTGTGGTTATTTTGAAGATAATAGTAATATTTCGGCAGATAAACACGCATATGATATTGCTAGTAAAAAACTTATTGAGACTAGATCATATATATCAATAATAGAAGAAAATGCTTTTGATAATCGTATTAATGAAAAGTTAAATGTATTTCCAAAATCTTTGTTTAAAAACGTAAATCCTATTAAGATTATTACTTCACAGCAAGTTGAACGTGAATATGTTTTAGGTAGTAATAAAGAATATAAAGAACCAATTGATAAAGATCTTATTAGTGATAATAATTTACGTTCTGAAAATATGTTTTTAAGTAATAGATATTCTACAATTATTAAAGATATGATTAAAGATAAAGATTATATTCCATATGAAGAATTATTATCAAAATGCAATGATAAAAGATATTTAGATTTAGCTATTAATAATGTAATTTTTCCAAATAAAATTGGTAATTTTTTGCTAATATTTAACAACAATGGTATTCAAAAAATTATTGATCATCCTGATATTGTAGAACAAGAAATTATATTAGACGAACCTATTATTAATAAACCTAAAACACCTGTTAATAATAACAATAATAATATTATTATTGATAAATATGAAAAAGATTTTAACGATTTTGAATTATTATATAAATTTTTAATGTATATTGATAATACTAATTGGGATAATATAGCTATTAATATAATTAATAACAAAAACAAATATCCTAAATTATATAAAATTTTATCTGATACTTCTATAATTTTTAATAATAATTATTTTGATCTATTTAGTACTGATAATCCTTTACCTATAAAAGATCTTAAAGGTAATAATATAGATATTAATACCTTTAAATATGAAAAACAAATTATTAAAGATAAAACGAAAATGTATGGTATTATAAGTGTAGCAAAAAAATCAAAAGAAGTTTTATCTACAAACTTAATTTTTAAAATTGTTTCTGGTAATAATAAAGGCACAAAATGCGAAACACAACCAACCGTAAATCTTGATAAAATATTAAATGAAGAAAGCAAAAATAAAAGCGATAAATGTATGAAAATAGCAAAAAAATTTTATAATGAAAATAATTTACTGATTATACCTTATATAAAAATGAAAAAATAATCTTTAATATTAAACTATGACTAAGATATTCAAAAAATATAAAATATGCACTTTAATTAATTTATCTATTTCACAAATAGCTAATAGCACTATAGATGATGCTATTTTAGAAAAAATACAAGCTAAATATGAAAATAAAATTACTAAATATGGATATATTAAAGCAAATAGTATTGAAATTATAAAAAGATCAGCTGGAACTGCTATGAAAGAACATTTTAATAGTTCTTTTCAATTTAAAGCAGTATGTTATGCATTAATTTGTAATCCTTCTATTGATACAGTTTTAGAAGCTAAAATTGTATCTAGTAATAATGCCGGATTTAAAGCAGAAGTTAGAGATGATAATGATACTGATAAAGTTATTATTGATATTATAATACCTAGATTAACATCCGGTATTAAGCATGAATATGATATTGAAGATCTAAGTATTGGTAGTGATGTTTCAGTTAAAATATGTAGAAAGAGATATCATTATAATGATAATAAAATTGTTATAATTGGATTAGTTATAAATAATCCAAATAATGATATTACAGAAGAAACTGAAGAATTAGTTGATACAATTAATACTGAAAAGTCTGAAAAGTCTGAAGAAGATAATTTTAGTGTGGATGATGGTTCTTATGAACAAGACGATGCTATAGATAGCAATGATGATAGTGATAGTGTAATTGATTTAGTAGATTTAAAAGAAAGTGATATTGGTATAGTTAATATAGAAACAGATACAGTTAATACAGAATCTGATGATGATGATAATGATGATGATGATGATTATGATTATGATTAAAAATGAAGAAACTATATAGAAAAAATATAATAATACATTACAATATGGATATTAAAACTAAAATACATATTATTAAAAACGAAATAGTAAAATGTTCTATGTTTGAATATCAAGAAATATATAAAATTATTAAAAGCAATAATTCTAATTATTCAAAGAATATTAATGGTATCTTTGTTGATTTACAGCGATTAGATATCGGTGTTATAGATCAAATATATACATATATAATGTATTGTAATAAATTAACTAAAAATATTGATGCATATGAAGATATTAAAAATAATATTATTAAAACTAATTTTCAATCTTTAGATGATGTTGATGATATTAAAATTGAAAATATTGTTGATATTGTTACAGAAGAAGAGAATGTTTTACCTGTTATTAAAAACAAAGTTAGTTCCACAATGAAGTTTTATATTCTAAAGAAAAAATTAACTAAAACTAGTTCTATTTTTAATAATCAAACTGAAAATAAGTTAGATTATGATACACCATATAAGACATAAACTATATATATATGTTAAAAATGGAATTACTTAAAAATAAAATTGATAAAACATCACAATGTGCAATGTTTTTTTCACATACTAAATGGATAATTTCATTGAATGATATTCAATGTGATACACCCACTAGTTCTTATGATGATATACAATATTTTGGTAAAGATCCTAATCCTATAGGTGATATTAAAGATCCTGATGATATTAAAGATCCTATAGATGCTATTAAAGATCCTATAGGTGATATTAAAGA
>Ga0209092_10005720_pt1 | contig 9992 bp, 9 predicted proteins | sample FraStrMetagenome_FD_187446 | JGI IMG/M metagenome (GOLD analysis project Ga0209092, IMG submission 187446) | Marine eukaryotic phytoplankton communities from Arctic Ocean - Fram Strait ARC3M Metagenome (SPAdes) (version 2) | ecosystem: Environmental > Aquatic > Marine > Oceanic | place: Fram... | reverse complement strand
AATAATTTTTTCATCATTAAAACTAAATGTTTCGCCTGCTGGGATTGGTATGTTATTTAAAACTAAGTTTTCCGGACCGGTTGCTGCTCCACTAGCACAAAAATGTACTTCTAAAAATGTGTCGCCGTCATCTGTATAAATTTCATCTTGCGGATTAACAACAGTATTACAAAATAACATAGCCGTCACAGCCCATCCGTTTGGAGCAGAACCGTCATTTGGTACTGTTAGTATTGCTGTTGTTCCGCCGCCTATTTGTGTGCATTGTATTGCCATTTTTTTTCCTCTTTAAAAAATAAAGCCGTATAGTATAGCTTTGTTTCTACTTACTAACTCGTCTTGTGTTGTATCACTATTTACAAAATATAGCGCCGTGCCGCCTGCTTCTTCGGTTTTTACATAAAGTTTAAGACCGTCTGTTGGTGGATCAGGATTAGTAATGTCAGCATCAACTCCAAAATTTGGAAAGCCTCCACCTGCACTACCGTCATCTTCTGCATATGGTCCTTGAGTGATATGTAATACGTCTTCAAATTTAACACTTCCTGTACCAGCTGCACTTAATATTAAATCGGTGTTACTTGATGTTGTTTCAATTTTAGTATCTTTTATTCTAATATGTTGCAATTCTGTTCTGTCATTAAAGAAGAACGCTGCTGGATTGCCATCAATTGTAAATTCAATAGCACTTACTGCGTTACCGCCGTCAGTGTCGTGTACAGCAACATACGAATCATCGTTTTGAATCTTGCTTTGGAATTTACCAACAAAGAATCCATCTACATAATCAACAACACCCCTTGCATTAAGAAGTGCATCATCGTATCCAACTTTAACAATATTAGCTGCTGTAAAATCTACTATGTCAGTTCCAGGGTTTAATGGATCATCTATATATGTAAATATTTGCTTTTCATAAGAAGATGTTCCTTGAACATCAACTACTCCAGTGCCTTGATTTATAAGTCTTAAATCAGCACCAGCTGTGTTAATACTTGTAGTTCTTATGCCTACAATATTTCCGTTTTGCGCATTACCAATTCTACCTACAAATGCGCCTTCGCCTGGTGCGTCAGTAGTAATACCTTCGTCAAATACCCAAAACGCATCAGAAGCACCACGATCAATTTGTATACCAGCAACATCGCCGGTTACTTGACCGCCGTTATTATTATCTTGGTTTATTACTACAAATGGGTCATCAATACTTAATTGCGTACTGTTAATAACAGTTTGATCGCCGTCAATTGTAAGATTACCTGTAATTCTAACAGTACCAGTGGCACCGGGATCTAAGCGAATTTCTCCGCCAGATGTAACTGATAACTTATAATCTCCGTCGACATTTAGAAATTTTGACATTCTTTAATCCTAGTTAAAAAGTATGGGGGAACTTAATCCCCCATAACTAATCTTAGTCAGCTTCAAACACGTCTGCGTCTGCTTCAACTTGTGTTACTGTACCACCACTTACGTAAGTAGTGAATCCAGTTGTATTAACTCCAATTGTGAAGCTAGTAGCATCAACTTTAGTAACTGCGTATATACTGCTTGTATCAGGATGTGCATTAAGCTCAACCATACCAACTACGCCATCGAATCTTACTCTGTCGCCAGTTTCTAGTAGATGTGGTGCGCCTGTTGTAACTGCACCTGGATTTGCTTCTGTTACTGCTGTTACTGCAACTGCTGCAACTCCTGCATTACCAGCCTCTTCCATTTCAACTGCTGCATCATCTGTAGCATCACTGAAGTTCCAAGCAATAGTTGTACCTGTGTCAAGTGTTACTTTGCGTCCTGAGATTTTAGTAACTTGCTTTACAGCACCTGCATCGTCTTTAACAACAATACTCATTTCGCCTGCTGTAATATCTGCTGCTCCTTTGTCTACTAAGAAACAATCTTTTGTAGTTATACCATCTGTGCAACGGAATTTCTTTGATCCAAGCTGCTTAACAATATATCCGTTTACTGATGTATTTCCGTTGTAAAACTGTACTTTGATTTCGTTGCCGCCTGTTGTAGGTGCTCCGAAATATCTTTTATTAAGTGGTCTTCCCATTTGTTTATCTCCTTTAAAACGTTCTAGGTTTACGCAGTGGGTCATTTCTGCATAAGTCCGCGATATGCGGCACGATTAATGACATTAGTATTTATCATAAAAGGTAAAAGCCTGTACTGTGACAGAACTGTAGTGTAAAATATAATATCATTATTACTATGCCTAAATGTGTTCCTGTAATCTTCATACTGTATTTAAGTCATAAAAAAAGGGCCCCCTAAGGAGCCCTTTAGTGCGTTATCTAAGTAACTATTAGCTGAAGCTAATGTTGCTGATTGATACTTTATTCAAGTAGTCGCCAGCATTACCAAGAGATGATGCAGTGTTGTTTAGCTCAACATATCCGTAACGTGTCATAAATGATACGACTGGTTCGAATGATGTTGGGTCTAGTACAACGCCTGAACTCATTAGCGGGATATATGGGCAATAGAACGCTGCTGCGTCTGATTCGCTTGATCCTTTATATCCAACTAGTACATCTGAGTCATCTGCTGCGTATGTGTTTACATAGATCTTCATTGCGTTGTTAAGAGTACCAACAAACTTAGTGTTTGTAGGTGATTCAAAAGAACCTTCTGTAGTTCTAGCAAACGCCGAAGTAGTAGCAGATTGTAGGATAGTTAGTGCCTGTGGAGACACAACTGCCCAGTTACCTGCGCCACGACGTGTACGCTGTGCAATTTCATTTGATGCGCGGTTGATCATAACAGCTAGTGCTGCGTGTTCGTCGCCTACAAATGTAGCTGTACCAGATACTGCTGCTTGGTTAAAAGTATCACTTGTTGGTGCTAATGCATTCAACGAAGCAATTACTTCTTGGTCAATTTCAGCAGTAATTTCTTGAGCTAATGCAGCCATAATCTCTGCTTCAACATCAATACCGTGTTGTGATTGAGCATCTTGAGCTGATTCAAAAGTCCAACGAGCACTCAACTTACGAGTTTTCGCTTCAACTGTTTGCTTCAGAATCTGGATACTTAATCTGTTTCCAGCTTCGCCTTCTTGTGCAGCAGTTGCGGCAGCTTTGCCACTTGTTGCACCTGAATATGACTCAGCAATTTTGAATGGGCTTAGAGCCTCTTCACCAGCAGTTGCACCAGATGCACCTGCGTTAAATGTGTCCGCATAGCGTACACGTAGTGTGTGGATTTGTCCCACAGGACCAGTCATAGGCTGTACGCCTACTAATTCGTTTGCAATAACCGTAGGCATCACACGACGAATAACTGGTAAAATAACTCTGTTTAGAGTTGCGACATTACCGGCAGAGGTAGCACCCGCGGTAGCACTCTCAGACAAATACTTACGTGTATTTTCTAAAGTACTAGCCATAACAGATTTCTTATTACCTGTTAGACCTTCGAGTAGGGCACCTTTAGTCTCCTGCCAGCGACTTTCTAGTAGTTCTGACATAATTATCTCCTTAATTTAATCCAGCTAGGCGTCTAAATTCAACTAAGTTGTCTTTAGTGTCTGCTGGTTGTCTACTAACGTTAGTTTGTGACTGAGCGTCACGGTTGCCTGTTATTTCTTTGCCTTCATTAAGCGATGCCTTTTTGGCTGGAGTATTCCCGTCAATCACTGCCGGTAGGTACTTATCAAATGACTTACGTAAGTTAGTCGTTTGTACAGATTCCAGTAAATCTATCATAATCTCTTTCTGATCCCTGCTTAGAGGTCCAGTAAGTTCGTTCATAACGTCTTTACGTGTTGCAGCTTCAACTAAACGCTTCTTCTCAGTTGACTGAGCTTCTGCTAGTGTTTTAGCTTTTGTTGCAAACGCTTTAGCTTCTGCTAGTTGTTGATTTTTAGTATCAATAACTTTCATTAGCTTCGATGTTTCTGAATTTTCATTTAGGTAGCTTCCTGCGTACTCTGAAGCAAAAGCTTCAAACAGTTTGCGACCAAAATCGTTCGTACGTGCAATTTCAATATCTTCTTTAAGTTGTCCAATTTCTCCTTTAAGAGCTTTGTCAACTGTTTCCGATACTGCTTTAGCACTTCTTTCGATAAAGTTAGTTTTAACCTTAGCGAAGTGTGTCTTAGCTTCACGCACAAGTTTAACCTTGGTTTCTGCTAAGTCTTTCTTGTCTTCGTTGAATTCTGCAATTTCATTTGCAAGTGCTTCAACAACAAATTCTTCAAGTTTTCCGAAATTTTCTGCCATTGCAACTTGATCTTCGTGTAGTTCATTAACTTCTTTAGTTAATGTTTCCATTACAAATCCTTTTAGTAGTGTAGCGTTTTCACGCTGTGCTACTGCATATTTTGCTCGGGCTTCTGCTAATGATTTGCGATCTTCTGCAAATTCAGCAATTTCTTCTGCTAAACGCTCAGACACTAGTGTATCGATAGCTTCCACCATCGTTGACTTGTCTTGCTCGTATTTTTGAGCAAACTCTTCGCGTAGTTCAACAGTTGCTTGTTGACGATTCTCTTTGAGTTTCGTTTCCCAAGCTTCTTGAATTTCGTTGCGCACTTCTTCTGAAACAACATCGTTTTCAAAAAGAGTTTTTAGTGCATCCAACATATTATTGTCTCCTCGTTATTGGAGTTTACTAATCATATTGATTAGTGAATCCTTAAGATACTTTTGGGCCTTTGGGTCGTGTCTTGTTGCCTGTGCTAATTCGTATGCCTTCATTCCGCCACGTGCATTCATTAAATGTTCGTATATTGGCGTTGGGTAGGCTCCAGGAGCACTTGGTTGTGCTACTACATCTACCGTTATAATTTCAAAGTCGCTAACGTTTCCGCTACCGTCTTCGCTTACGTTACCGCTACCACGTGACGAAACACCTAGTTTAACGCCTGCTTCAAGCATCGTTTTAACTAGTTGTCCCATCGGTGTTGGTAGTATTTTCAATTTCCCATAACCGTTTGGTCCATCCATCCACATATCTGTGATCATATGGCACACACGATCTAAGTTTACATTAAGTCCTTCTGGATGATCAACTTCACCGAGAACACTATATCCTCCAGATATTTGATCATTGAGAGTTTTGACAGCCCTACCAATTTCGTTTACAGGATATACACGTTGGTTTGCGTTACGCACTCCGCCCTGTATAACAATTCCCTTCATATAAAGGTCTTTGCCGCCCTTAGCGTTATCGGTAGACTCAACAACCATATTCGCCTGGTCGAACGTCAAATGCTCTCGTAAAAGATTGTTCATCTATTAGTCCTTAATGTTATTTGCCGACTGTTGATTTTTTATTGTCAGCAGTTTCGCCTTGGCCTTTTTTCTCAGCGCCGTGGCCTTTTGGTTGTGCTTTCATTGACTTAGATGCTTTACCACCTGGTACATTTACGTTACCAGTTGACATATCTTTTGCAGAGTCTGCTTTTCCGCCTTTTTCATCAGCACCTTGTGCTATGTTTCCAGCTTCGCCGCCCATATCGTTTGCACCAGCTAAAGTTGACTTAGTGTTTGCACCGTTGTCGCCCATAGTTGCTGTTACTTTTTCGACATACTCTTTCATTGTTTCAATGTCATTTTTTGGTTCTTTTGATTCTTCAACTTCATCTTCTTCAGTTGCTTCTTCAACTTCTTCATCTTCGTCTTTGTCTGCTTCGCCAAAGTATTGAGACTCATCAGCCTCTTCTTCACCTTCTTCGTCGCCCATATCACTATCAGCTTCGTCGTCGGATCCTTCTTCACTATCGTCACCAGCCATCATTTTTTCAAATTCAGCTTTAAGATCGTCTAGTGCATCTTCTAGGTCTTCAACACGGTCTTCAACATCGCCGTCTTCTTCACCTTCATCTTCTTCACCTTCTTCGTCGCCATCCATAGACGCTTCGATGTCACCCATCATATCGTCTGCTGCATCGCCGCCCATTGGGTCAGCTTCGACTTCAAATTCTTCTAAGTCAAAGTTTTCGTCAAGATCTTCATCTGACTCATCAACTTCTTCTTCTGAAGCTTCATCAACTTCGTCATCAGACTCATCAACTTCTTCGTCAGTTGCTTCGTCGACTTCTTCGTCGGTTACTTCTTCTAAATCATTTTCTAAAATTCCTGCGTAGATGTCTCTCGACTTTTCTACTACAATCTCGTGAAATAGCTCTTCAGCGCCTGCCTTATCTTCGTTGATAAGACGCTCAAGCATTTCTTCAAATTTATTGCGATCTGCCATTTTCATTCTCCTATAAAGTTGTTACCTATGGTAAGGCTGTCATTTGTATTTACTATTTATATGAAAAACTACGTAGATATAGGCTAAAAACGACTAGTTTATGAAAATATTAGGAAAGATTGAAAATTTTGATAAAATCATCAATTAAAATATGTTCTAAGTTGTTAAATTTATTTAGCTCATCTGGAATGTAGTTATCGTGTGCTATAATTCTTTTAAAGTTTATTTCTGGATTTTCACGCATTACAGTGGTTGTTTGACGCATCCAGTTTCCAAAAAAGGTTGCACTATCTGTTGATTTTTTATAATTTGCTGTATCAGCAAATATGTTATTAAATTGCTGGCCTTTACCTACGCCTCTATAATCAAAGCCTAAAATGTATATTGTTTTGTAACTGTGTTGTGCTGCAAGCCATAGCGCCGTTGGTCCGCTTGACCAACCTTTACTAGGACTAAACAAGTTTAAATTTTTTATTCTTTCGTAAGACTTATTTGGATTAGTCCATACAGTATTATTGTGTTGAAATCCTGCTTTGTTAATTTCTAAAACCATTTTTACATCAACTGCTATTAAATAGTCAGGTTGAAAAGTTCTATACACTGCATTGCAGGCATATACTTTTCCTTTTGTTTTTATTTGTTCTAAATTAACCGGAAGTCTACTTTTGCCGTTTCCTATTACAAATGCAGTATCTTGTGCAGATACATTATCAATGTCAATAGTGTTTTCTAAAAGTTTAAGACGCTTTGATTGACGTCTTTGCTCTTTTAGTACTTTCCATTCTGCTTTAGTGTATTGTGACTTATCTATTTTTGCCATTAAATCCCTGCATCAGCATTTGCTGCTACTCCATACATTTGACGAACAAAATCTAATTCTTTTTGTTGCTCAGTAGTATGTAGTTCAGATGCTTTGCGGGCTTTGTTTATTTGGCGCAATGTAAGACGTGTTTTGCGTGTGTCGCCTTTTTCTACAGGTGACTCGTCGTCTCTTGCTTCATAGCGATTATCCTCGATAGGCTCGAGCGTTTCTTTGTCGTAATAAAATAATTCACGTAGTATCATAACAGTATTTATATCGTTTGGTCGGTTGCTGGCGCTTCAGCAGCGGCTGCACCTGGATCAGCTGTTGCTGCCATCTCATCTCCGCCCATTGTAGGGTCGGGTTCTTCACCAGTAGTGTCTTCAATTGAACCTAAGTCCGAACTAATACCTGCTGAACTAATACCAGATCCACGCATTTCGCCTGCTGCATCTGTTTCCGGTTGTGCTAGATTTTCATCATTTTCTTCACGCCACAATCTTTCGTTTTCTGCAATTTCTTCAGCACTCATACCTAAGAATCGTTGCATTGCAAAACGATTTGAAATATACGGAATAGCACTCATTTGTGTATATGTTGGTACACGAGCATTATCGATTTCAGCTTGTCTATAACTTGCAAAGTTTTGCGGAGGTTGGAAACGTAAATCAAACATTGCTGTATCAATGTTTAGACCTTTTTCTAACATATATGTTTTAAATTCTTGGTTTATTTCTTCAGCAACTAAATTCTGTAGTCTTTCACAATATGTATTAAATCTTAATTCTTGTATATAGGCTGTTCCAACTCTTCCGTCGCTGTACTGAGAACCGCCATCATCAGGCCCGGTTGGTAAGTAGCTACTAGGGATTCGTAAACCACGTACGAGCTTATTAGTAAAATATCTAAGGTCATCAATTTCTCCAAGGTTAGTTCCGCCCGGTAGTGTTTCAACTTTTGATCCACGCCCTTCAGCAGTTTGTGGGAAAAAGTAATCTTCGTTAATTGACAGCGGATTGTATGAACTGTCTATGACATTAGTGCCTCCGCCTGTTTGCGATGGGATACGTCTTTGATGTATTTCCGTCTTAACTCTTTCAACAAATTGCATCGCTAAGTGCGATGGCATATTGCCCACATCAACGTAGAATACTCTGCGCTCTGGCGCTCTTTGAACTCTGTAGATGATAATAGCATCTTCGAGTAATTCTTTTTGTTTAAATACTTTGAATATAGTTTCTAATAAACTATTACCAAAAGGATAATTTAGATCTAGTCCTTCACTTAAACTTAGATGCAATACGTGTTCTGCATCAACTGATATTTCATTTTCACCTGTTTGAAATCTATTTCCGCCAGCACTAGTTGTTACGTTACCAACCATTCCACGAACGCCGCCTTGTAAGTATCCGTCGCCGCCGCCTGTAGAATTGCCGTTTGTTTGATAAGGAGTAGTTGCTACCATATCAGCAAAGTTTAAATTAAAGTCTTTAACTATATACTGCTCAGGTGTTTTACCTTGACTCTCATTAACAATAATTTTTGTAACTTTTGCAGGATCAACGTGAAATAATTTTTTAGTTTCTGGATCTCTAATAAAAAATTGATCTCCGTACTTAAACACATTACGCATTATACGGAACATACGTGTTTCAAAGTTTTGTAATTTACACCATTGCTTTAGGTACTGCTGAATAAGTGTAACTTCTGTATTAGTTGCTTTAGTTTTAAAGTCAATTAAGAAAGGTGTTTTGTTTTGTGTGTTTTGTTGTGTTGTAAACTCAGCAAGGATATCGAGTGCAGCATTAACTTCGCTGTCCATATCCATTGTATTATATTGTCCGTAGCGTTCAACTCTGTTTGGCGAACCTACATACACATCAGGCAAGTAACTTGAATAGTTAGTGCGAGCCGGTCCAGGATTACTTCCGCTGCCTGCTCGAGTAAACGGTGAATAGCTTCCTTCTGGGTTATTTCCAGTTTGTACTGGAGTAAAATGTTTTTTCCAACTCATCTATTAATTATCCTAATTGTAAGTTTCCACCAACAGCTGGCACAATAGCTTTAGTATATTTGTTGCCTGTTTCTTGTGTGGCGATCAATTTGTCAATCTTATCTATAAGTGTATTTAACTGATCTGAGGAGCCTGCGCCACTAGAGCCGGATCCACCTAATGCGCCAGATTCCATCATACTTGCTGCTGATACTCCTGTACCACCACCAAACATACCGGTATTATCTTCCGCTAATACATCATTTAACTTTTCTAATGTGTCAACTAATTTCAACATACTAGTATTATACGCTTCTACGTTTGATTTGTCAAGTCCTGATTGCATTCTTTCTAATTCAGTATTAAAACTAGACATTGTGCTAATATCTGCAAGTTCTGCTTTTAATAGTTTAGCTTGCTCTAATTGAAATCCGTAATCTAATGTTCCAAGTGCAGCAACATTTTCAGGTGTTGACACATCTGGCATTGGTTCTGGATTTGTAACTGCTGATGTTGCCGTAGTACCTGCTTCACCGCCACCAAATAATGATTTGCCTTCACCGCCAAGCCAAGTTGGCAAATATTGTTTAAAGTTAGGCATTTCAAAGTCGAAACTAAAGAATCCTTTTACTTTATCAACGATGCCTTTAAATAATTCTGAAATACTTGGCATTTCTGTATCACCAAAGCTAAAGAATCCAGTAACTGTTTCCCAAGCACCGCTTACTAGATTGCTTATACTAAAAGCACTTTCGCCTTCGCCAAAACCAAACCAACCAGTAACAGTTGCCCACGCATCTTTTGCAAGTTGACTAATACTAAAAGAACCTTCTCCTTCACCAAAGCTAAAGAATCCCGTAACAGTATTCCACATATTAGTTAATGTCTCAGTAATTGAGAAATTAGAGAACCATTCACCTATACTACTAAATGCCGCACCAGCCTTATCCCATATCTTAACTAACGTGTTGTCAATAAATTCACCAA
>Ga0209092_10005719_pt1 | contig 9993 bp, 6 predicted proteins | sample FraStrMetagenome_FD_187446 | JGI IMG/M metagenome (GOLD analysis project Ga0209092, IMG submission 187446) | Marine eukaryotic phytoplankton communities from Arctic Ocean - Fram Strait ARC3M Metagenome (SPAdes) (version 2) | ecosystem: Environmental > Aquatic > Marine > Oceanic | place: Fram... | reverse complement strand
TAGTATCGGTGACAATGCGGACACAGATGATGATGGTGATGGTATTTTGGATGAAAAAGAGGTGCGTTTGGGCACTGATTCATTGCGCGCAGACAGCGATGCAGACGGCACGAATGATTTGCTCGATGTGTTCCCATTAGATTCCTTCGAATGGCTAGATGACGACGGCGATGGAGTGGGAAATAATGCGGATGTCTTCGACAGTGACCCACTGGAGTGGTTTGATACGGATGCTAATGGCGTTGGAAATAACTCTGACACGGATGATGATGGCGATGGTTATAGTGACCTGCAGGAGGTGGTCGATGGGACCGATTCTTTAAATGCATTGGACTGCAAAACCTGTCCTTCGCCGGTATCGGGCCTTGTTTATCACTGGCGTACGCAGGCGTTATTGGCCTCTGTTGATTTGGCGCTTGTGGGTCTAGACGATGGCGCTGAGAACGCATTCTCAGACGATGCGGTGACCAACACCTCGGGCTCTTACGCCTTTGCAGAACGCCATGGCGGCACTAATCGCTTGACGGTGACGAAAGCGATGGCTGCGAGCGAGTCGGAAAATGTAATCAGTTCTGCAGACGCACTGGCGGCACTCAAAATTGCCGTAGGTATCAACCCTAATGCAGACCCCGACGGTGCGGGGCCTCGTGAGGCTTTGCCAGTCTCGCCATACCAATACATTGCGGCAGATGTAACGGGCGATGGACGGGTGACATCGGCGGATGCATTGGATATCTTAAAAATGGCGGTGAAATTAAGTTCTGCTCAGGCACGGCGATGGCTTTTTGTCTCTGAAGATTATGACTTTTGGGATGAGACGGCAAACGATGGCGACGGGGCATTTAAAACCACGCGTGCCGACGTCGATTGGGAGCCTGATGGGATTATTTTTGAATACCCTGAGAGCACCACAAAAAATATTGTTGGCATCTTAATGGGTGATGTGAATGGGGATTGGAGCGAGCCTGCGGGGAGCGCTCGCCTTGGCGAAGATCATCTATCGCAGTGGCTCGTATCATTCGGTGAGTCTCTTGCGCAGTGGGGGTTGAGCGATACTTCGGGAGCGGACGATTTCGATGACGCGCCACCAGATACTAATACCTTCCCGGATGTAACCTGGGAGTCATCTGCCCCTAACGACGTCAATGTTGATAAAGAGGGGATTGATCAGGCTTTGGATTATGCCTTTTCGCCTGGTCGTAACACGCAAGGTGTGGTGATCATTCGTCATGGCGTGATAATTGGGGAACGCTATGCCGATGGAGAATCCAAACATAGCTTAGCAACTAGCTGGTCAACTGGAAAATCATTTGCAAGTGCCCTTATTGGGATAGCGTTAGATCGAGATTTTATTGACTCTATCGATGTGCCCGCTGAAACCTATTTAACTTCTTGGATGGACACGAATAAGGGTGATATTAGTATCAGAGCGATTTTGGAAATGCGCTCAGGTCTCAAACAGTCCAGGGCTGAGATCTATTCTGAAGGTAATCAATTGGCGTTTGCCTTGGCGAGAGTGCCTGAGACAACTCCGAGAACAGATAATTGGGCATATCAAAATGAAGATTCAATGCTTCTTGCAGGTATTTTAGAGGCTGCCACTGGTCAGAGTGTCCTTGATTTTGCTGACATCAATCTTTTTTCAAAAATAGGTATGCAAGCTGATTGGTGGACAGATGCACATGATCATGCTTTGACCTATTGTTGCATCGATGCTACATCTCGGGATTTTGCTCGTTTTGGTCTTCTTTATGCTCGAAATGGACGTTGGTTTGATGATCAAATAATCCCCGAAAACTGGGTTAAAGAATCAACAACAGCGCCTGAGGGCTCGGTTACTCGAAATTATGCAATGCAGTGGTGGGTTCGTCCTACACAAGGTTATTTTATGGCCTTAGGATTGCATGATAATAATATTTATGTTTTTCAAGACCAAGATCTTGTCGTTGTAAGAAATAGTTTATATACCAAAGTTGGATCAAGTTCTGTAAGAACTGGTGGCAATTATCACCAGACGCAGCCACCATCCACATGGAGCCACGCAGTATTTTTGTCTTATATTACCAACGCGATTAATGATTAGCGTTATTTTTTTCTGGCTTTCAGCGGACAAGTTTCTAAAGACACCGGAACCGGCTTGAATTTTAAGATGCTCGCTTGTATAGGCATAGGTAAACCAGTCCAAAGAACTATAAAAGTTATAAACTTGCTAGAAATCAAAATTTAGTTTCTAGAGGCACACAACATCTAACCTTCCATACAAACCCCGAATACTTTTTTCGTTGTTTAAATCAACGAGTTTTAAATACTGATTTCTTAACATTTGCCGATTAACCGCCTTACTAGAACTTCAAACTGCAAGTCGCAAGGGTGATAAGAGCTTAACTTGCCTTAAGGGACCACCCCAGGTCCCTTTTTTTTGCCCATAGAAAAACTCAACTGACATTAATGTGGGTACTTCCAATTTAACCAGATGGGTCTCCTGCTGTTAGGTAGTATTACTAATATGCTCAAATGCTTTGACCCTTTTTAAACCTGCATCATGGCGAACTAGACTCAAGTGAGAAGGACGATAAGAAAGACCAGAACACCTCTGGCGTTTCATCACCTCCGATTAACGTAGGCCACGCATGCGTTCCATTCTCTAAACGGTAATGTTCGACTCTAGCGCCGCTATCACAGTCCTCTCGCACGTCTAAGTCAACGGTTGTCGTGATGCTCGTCTCCGATTGCTTGGAGCAGTTGTATCGGCTACTCCAAAATTCAATCAGGCTAGGTGTGCCCCTCATAGTCCCAACAGCATCCCACGCTTTCCAATCCCACGGACTGCTGTACGGAATAATTTCATCTTGTACTCCATGAACATGAAGTATGGGAACGTTTCTATAAGGATCACAAGAGCTTGGTGCAACAGGCATGGAACCTGCGAGTGAGCCAATTGCGGCAAATCGATGACTCATCTGGCAGGCTAACTCGTAGCTAAACATACCCCCTAAAGAATAGCCGATAGCATAGACGCGATTGGCATCGATTGTAGCTCTGGAGCTTACATCCGTGTAAATGGCTTCGATATAGTCAATGTCCTGCATCGAAGAGCTGTCAGTATTGAGTTGCCATGCTGACTCGTTAGAGGGCAGCTTCTGGCCCAATGGCACCACCAAGACGATGCCTTCACGATCTGCCATCGCCTCAAACTTACTCTGCTGCGCGAAAGGCGTTCTTCCAACCGACCCACCATTTAACAAATAGAGGAGCGGCATTGGAGACGTGTCGCTGTTGGAAGGAACATAAACGTAATAATCTCTCACGGTTCCGTTAACAACAATTTCCACAGAGGGAAGGTCTTGGCTGAAGTCCTTTTCATCATCTGTCACTTCATCTTTGTCGTCTGTGCCTGTGTCATCCTTGTCATCAGCTACTTCTTTTACATCGCTTTCTTTTGCAGCATCTTCGCTAGCGTCGTCCTCTACAGACGGATCAACTAACCCCCACTGGGCCAATGAGCCACCCTGCAACTTTATCAGTTCAGATAGATAGCTCTCATCAAGAGCTTCACCACCCTCAGGCGCACTCCAGTTACCATTAACGTCACCCATCAGAACACCAACGACGTTCTGCACGCTCTTCTCAGGGTAATCAAAGATCATTCCATCAGAATCCCATGTTACGTCTGTACGAGTGGTTTTGAAGCTCTTAGACGCTTGATCCCAAAACTTATAATCCTCTGCAACAAATACCCACCTGCGAGGCTCGGCAGAATCAAGTTTGACCGCCATTTTGAGAATCGCTAATGCATCGGCAGAGGTGATACGCCCGTCGCCGTTAATATCCGCTGCAATATATTGATAAGGTGAAACCGGCAAGGCTTCTAACGGCCCACTACCATCAGGATCAGTATTGGGATTAATCCCCACAGCAATTTTCAGGGCAGCCAAAGCATCAGCAGAACTTATTACGCTGCCAGATTCACCATCAGTAATGACTTTGCTTGCGGTCATGCCGTTAGTATCGCGATGCCTTTCGGTAAATGCGTATAAGCCCGATGTGTTCGACGTGGCTTCTTGCGGAACGCCGTTCGCTACGCCCTCTGTGATGCCCGCCAAATTGACCTCAACAGTCGCCATTAAGGCATGCGTGTTCCAGTGGTAAGCAATCCCCGATACCGGTGGTGTGCAAGTCGCACAATCGTCTTTGTCCAGCGGATCGGTGGCGTCAATCAGTTCTTGCGCATCACTGAAACCATCTCTATCTGTATCGGCTAAGAGTGGATTAGTACCGCTAGTGACTTCGTCAACATCAGAGACGGTATCGCCATCATCATCGGTATCAGCATTATTACCAGTACCATCTCCATCTGAATCTCTGTACTCATTGGGATCTGAGGGGAAGGCGTCAAGAGCATCAATCATACCGTCTTGGTCTGAATCTTGATCCCATGCTTTTCCATTCAGTGAGGCATCGCACACAGAGACCAACTTTAACTTCGGATTCATAAAATCTTCAGTATCTGTTATGACAACTTTGCCACGCATCACATAACGATCATTAGCAATCTTTTCAACATTATTTTGTCCAAAATCTACCCCAACGTAGTCAGCGCTATTAGCAAAATGAACTTTAATATCAAGACGACTATTAGAGGACGCTGGATACTTTAAAAGAAATCCATCCTCTCCAAATCCTGAGACCACTATTTCAAATTCGACTTCATTGTCAATATCGGTTTGAGTTGTTTGGAATGACTCAATTTTAAATTGTGGAGCTACTGAATTTAAATTAGTCAAATCCAAGTAATACTGACTTTGATCATATAACTTCGTACCATCTGAGAAGTGAATCACTGGAGTATCGTTGATGACGCCATACTTCGTGGTTCCATAGTTGTCTCCGATTGCCCACTTGAAGTTGGCTTGATAAACATCCTCACTCTGAGTTTCTTGCTCTGTAGCGGTAGCGCTCACAAAACATGTGTGATCACTATTAAGACCTCCAAATCTAAGATTAATGGAAGTAACCGGATTATCGCTGGGATTATTAACCTTTACGCTTATATCAAAGACACCTTTTAAGAATGTCAGTGTTGTATTAACTGAGTCTGTATTATCTCCAACACCATCTCCGTCAAAGTCGCTTGATTCACTTGCATCTAGTGCAAATACATCTGCGTTATCACCAACACCATCGCCATCTGTATCAATACTGAGAGGATCAGTGCCATTTACACTTTCAACAGCATCAGAAATGGTATCACCATCGTCATCGGTATCGGCGTTATTACCAATTCCGTCTAGATCAGTATCCACCGACTCGGTTGAATCTAACGGAAAGGTATCGGCAGTATCCGCTACACCGTCATTGTCATCGTCGGCATCAGATGCCATCTCTGTACCGTCACAAGGAGAGGGACTAAGCGCCGCACAATCATCAGGCTGACCATCACGATCCGTGTCGGTTAGTTCACCTAAATCGGTCAGTGGATACGTATCCTTAGCATCCAAGACGCCATCCCCGTCACTATCAAGGCTTAAGTGGAACACTCGTAGATTTTGTCCCGCAGGTGCTTGCCCCCCCGTTCTAACAGCTACTACGCTACCATCATCTGAAATAGCCAAGTAACTAGCTTGGTCACCATTATTCAAGCCGTTAATATCGCTTCCTACTTTTACCCAACGACCTCCACTATTTCTAAATACCCTTACGACCCCTCTATCGGCACCACTAGAACCATAGCCCACAATCGCTGTACTACCGTCGCCTGAGAGTTTTAGGTCGCGAATGAATTCTGAGCTTCCGGCCTTTAATGACCCTCCAATCTGCTCCGCTTCGGATGAGAAAACACTGACCTCATCTATAGTTTCAAAATAGATAGCAGGGAAAGCACCATTGCTACTCGCGCCCGCAAAAACACCGTTTGCCGCAAGATCTAGAAACTCCACCGGTTCATCGCGAGCCGACAATGAGAAACCAAATCCCAACGTTTTTTTCTTGCCTTCTAAACGCATTCTAGCGATAACGCCTGTTCCATCAGGTGAAAGAGACATCTGCTCCAAAGAATTGTTGCCGCGGTTGTTATTCCAAAATCCAAGGTTCCATTGCTGAACGTTGTCCCAGCGGTCGCCCTGTAGCTTCATTATGCGCAGTGAATTTTCGTAAGAAGAATCGAGCGGCATATTTGAACCAGCGCTTAACCCATTTGCTACTGCTACAAGAGTACCGTCCGCCGATATATCAACTACCCGAGGCGGGAAATAGTCTTTGTCATCAAAGGGATTTACTATATCGCTTCCCAGCTGTTCCCAATTATAACCTTCTTGGCCGGTGTAAGTTAAAACCATAGCCAAGCCTGGTATGTTGTCGCGCCCCTGGTACCGATAGTCATACACCCCACTTAGACTTAAGACCATTCGACGTCCGAGGTCATCCATCGAAAAATGTGAAAGTTCTGCTTGTCCAGAGACATGAAGAGGAGCTTGGCGATAAGAGGACGACGGAGGAATATTAACCTTGCTGTGAAGGTTTAAATCATTGATCCCCACATTATAAACCGAAATAATATTCGAGCTTGTTCTAACCGCAACCATGGACCCAGATCCAGACAGATCAACAGCTCCTAATCGACTCAAGGAAAAATTTGAAGTTGGAATAAAAAGTGTAATCCCGACCTGAGCCCAGTCTGCTGCGCAACCTAGATCGTTTGTAGGAATCCCTAATGGAGACCCAGGGCACTCATCCAGCGAGTCTTGAACACAATCTCCGTCAACATCAAGCTGCCCAATTAAAAAACGATTTGCGCAAAAAGCCTGCAGGTCGCGATTATCGCCAGTCCCATCACCGTCAGAGTCTTCCACCTCTGATGGGTCGAGGGGAAATGCATCATCAACATCAGCGACACCATCCCCATCTGTATCAACAGCCAGGCTCTGTCCACTCATAGCTAGAAGCCATGAAAGACACATTGTTTTTAGTAGTTGATAAGCAAGTCGCATCGCATTCCCACGATCATAATTAGACATTTATAAAGTCTTATTTAATCAATATCGTATAGCAACTTCGAAGCGATAGCCACTGGGGAGATTCGGCAGAGTATAAGAGTGAGTTTCAGGTATGCCGAACCCACCTAGGGGGTACCCCCACTTCACCAGATGGGACTCCTGCTGTTAGATAGTATTACTAATGCAGACGAGTGACTTTAATAGTACCGTAGTCAAAGACTGTATATGGGCTTCAATCTTTGCTGAACTGGTTCTTGTTGCATTAGACGTTATAACGCCAGCAATCAGTGGATCACCCATAAGTCCGAACATACCATTAGACCATCGGTTAAATCCTTGACACAGTAATTACCATCGATGTCAAAGCCGAATCCCAGCAAAACGCTCCTCTACTGCTCAAGAGCTTTTTCCTTTGACGCTTTTAACACGACTTCTGCATCTCCATCCTTCCCGACTTGTGGATGATACTTACCATGAGGCATAGTCAGAACGGCTGTATCATTCACTCTTCGAGCGATGGGTATATAATCAGTCATAGCGGTCGTTACTGCAGTTTTAATTACGTCTAGTAGTATAAAACCTGATGAATCTCCAGATGTGTCCACAACAATTGTTTGATCATAAGACCAAAGGACTTCATTAGTAGTCGTGGAGACCAAGACATGACTCATACCTACACTAACGTTGGCAGCCAATACTATATAACTGGTATCCCATTTGTTTATAGTCACATACAGGACTGCGTCAGCACCAAAATTGGATCTAAACACGCTCGAGGGCAATCCAAGTAATTGGGCGCCTTCGACTATACCTTCACGTTTAAAAATATCAGAAACAATGGAAATCGGCATAACATAGTAGCCGTTGTCGGCAAAAGGGATGGTGAGCGTTGAATTCAGTAAATCACCCGCATCGGCGGCTGTAGATTTATTAACAGCGGGAAGAACTAGTATGGATAGTGGCTTCTCAGATTCCGAATACATTTTTGGATAAGCTTCACTCTTAGTTTCAATCTCCGCACATCCCACCATAAAAAAAATCACACTCATAAGCAGGGCTAATTGTCGTTTCATTTCACATCCCTCTTATTCGTTTGAGTTGACAACAGCCTTTCCAAAAATCTTTGAGATTCTGGGTACAGCTTTCTTTCAATTTCGAAGTGTCCAAGAGCTTCTTCATTAGCATCCCTAAACGAAAGTAAATACGCTAGTTCCGCATGAACACCGGGTGGAACTCGTAAATCCTTTTCTTTAGATTTCTCGATAATATCTCTGAGTGTTTCCTCATGTGCGGCCCGAGTGTTTGATGAAGGTTCTTTTAGTAGATCATGATACGTATACGAATATTTACCCCAGTAATAGCCACCTAAAGAAACACTCGAACAACCAATGAACAGTAAGCAAAAGACGATAACGGCAATATGTTTAGTATTCATTTTCTAATCCTCACGACCCTAGTTTGACCCTTGCCAAAATAAATATACTTGTCAAATATAGTTGTCCTCCCATCTTCAACCGTCACTCGACTTTTGCCCGTTTTAACCTCAAAAACCAAGGTTTCAAGTGTCTCATTTTCTGTATCACGCGCTCCCGAAAGACCCATTTGAAACGGAGTGAGATCCTCTTCGGAAACGGTCAAAGAAAACTACTCTCCTACAGAAATAGTCATGCCAACAAGAGCTTCTGAACGCATTAATAATTTTGTAGGTTCATTAACACCTGAAATTGTCTGTTGTGTACCGCCACAGCCTGCTAACAAAAAAGCAAATACAATCGAACTAATAATTTTAAGCATAATTTATTCTCCCGCCTCTAATCTTGCGCAACGTAATATCTCGATAAGTCTTCGCCAATCGATCCATTAATCTTCGTTACATAAGAAACTTCGTTGAATTCGTCGTCACCAAAACTTGCTACTACAGATAATGCTGCGACTTCCTTCCCTGGCAAAGTTATAATCGCACCAGTCTGAGGGTTTTTTATAGATTTACCCTGAACATATACTTTTAACATCATTCCTTCAGATAACCCTTGACTAGCTCCACCAGCAATAATGTAAGCGTCCTCTTCTTTCGCCAAGACAAACGAACGCCATGGCTTACTCGTCATGTTTTCAACCAAATTGCTCGTTAACTGAGAAATTGCCGCAGACATTGATTTGTCGGTTAAGCTTTGGTCAAACCCAGCTCGAGTTCCAGCACCCATTGTAGTCTTGGTCTCACTGACTGCTTCTCCGGCGCCTTCCTCCGCGTGAATAATACGACCCGTACTTACTTCAATTAATCTAACATTTACCTTAGCATATGCTTTCTGCATCTTTTTTCTAGAGAATATACCTGACTCGCTCTCAGTAGAACGTCCAAATTCACTAACCGAACCAACGATCAAATAGTCGACACTAATACCCGCATCTTTTAAACCGGCTAGCATCTGTTCGGCTGAGGTTTTTTCAGAGTCCATGCGTTCGAACATCAGAAAGTAGCCTGTGTCAGTTAGTCTAGCGCTCAAAATATCAGATGCCTGCTTGCCGATCCTGTCGCCAGAATCATCTACAAGGAAAGAAACTCCTGACTGAGTTTCATTAGTAAAACGGGCGATCGCTACTTTTCTCTTTAAAGTTATTCCCTGTTGAGAGGTGGTCTCTGCAGTAATTTCTGACTTCTTTGTATTAATCACGTTATGACCAGTGGAGTCGACTTCACCGAAGGCATAAGTACCAGCAACAACGAACGTAAAAGCGATCCAATTTTTTAATAACAACATGCCGCACCCCTATAGAACCGGTAATTTTGAGCCTAAACGCCCAAAACCCCCATACTTTTAATGAGATAAACACAATATAATATTAATAATCGGCAACAATCACAAGAACTCAGTCATACCATCGCCATCATCCGAAATAGCTATCCAAGACTGCTCGCCATCCCAATGTAATTGGATCCAGATATTATTTGCCTTTGCCGATATACTATTGTCAATCAAATCAGCAATTGCAGTATTAA
>Ga0209092_10005718_pt1 | contig 9995 bp, 3 predicted proteins | sample FraStrMetagenome_FD_187446 | JGI IMG/M metagenome (GOLD analysis project Ga0209092, IMG submission 187446) | Marine eukaryotic phytoplankton communities from Arctic Ocean - Fram Strait ARC3M Metagenome (SPAdes) (version 2) | ecosystem: Environmental > Aquatic > Marine > Oceanic | place: Fram... | reverse complement strand
CCTTGAAAAGTCGAAAGAATTGGCGAAAGCGGTATTAAAGGTGTACAAAATACTTTTTCCAACTTTTTCCTCAAATAAAGAAAATAATCTAAGTAATACTAACGAATCCAAAATGGCAGAGGAAGCAGGTATTGCTCAATTGACAGCCTCACAACTCTTCAACGCTATACCTTTACAGGATATGAGTAAATTGGAGCTAAACGAGTTATCAAAAGCGATTTTTGCTCATAAAATTAGAACTGGTGGACCACGTCATGTCCATCAACAAGCCAGTATTATTGGTCACTTACGTCAAAAGGGTCTGTTGCAGAATACTGTCAACATTATTGAAATGGGCGCTGGAAGAGGTTGTTTGGGTTTGCTTGTGGCGGGTGTAACCTCCGTCATTCCTTCCACGGATTTTTCCAGCAAACCTGGAGAGACCATACCTTTTAACAAGAAGTTAGAAATAAATGCAAAGTCAAACGTGAATTTAGTTATGGTAGAGAGGGCGCCATCCAGATTTAAAGCTGAATCAAGGATTCGTCAAGCCAAAAAGGAACGTAATAAATCCAGTACACAATCCAGACTGTCACCAGAATCTCAAAAATCAGCGTCCGTGAAAGAAATATCGTCCACACCTGCATTGTATTTTGAACTTGAAAATGTTGACTTTCATCGAATTCGATGTGATCTAGCACACGTTCATCTCCAATCCGCCATTCCTTCACTTTTGTCCAATAATGAATCTACGAACATCAAAACAACACAGAACTCACATCAGAGTATCGATTCCACCCTCTCATACAGCAAAAAGAAAACAATAGTCATTGCCAAACATTTATGTGGAAGTGGTACTGATCTAGCTCTCAAATCACTTGAACCAATAGCATCTTCTCTCGATGGATGTGCCTTTGCTACATGTTGTCATGGAATATGTAATTGGGATGACTATGTTGGAAGACTCTGTTTACAAGATACATTTTCACGTTGTTGTCCTAATCTTTTCGAAAACTCTGAAAAAGAATCGATGTCCTTTGTTCCTCGTTTTGGAAGGGAAGAATTTGATTTAATGAGAAAATGGACCTCTGGATGTGTTCACACAGAACAGGATGAGGTGAAGGATGGTGATTCGAATGTAACACTGGAAAGTACCATGAATAATAATAAGGAAAAAGAAGATCCAAGAAAAGATGGAAAAGATAAAAATGAAAACCCCGATTATAGTAAAAATATCTCGAATATTGTCGACTCATTAGAACTTTCATGTGGCATCAAGGGATTAGGTCGGGCATGCCAGCGTATCATAGATTATGGAAGAAAGATGTACATGATAGAAAAGCTTAATTTCGCAAATGCTGAAATTGTGTACTATGTTGATGAGAAGGTTACACCCCAAAATGCGTTGATAATTGCTCTTAAGAACAACACAGTAAAAATATGATAGCTACGTTGCAAAATCTAAAATATGAGCATATTTGTTTTTAGGTTAAGCATTCTTTGTCATTTTTATGCATAAACTATGTACGACATGTTTGTTTCCATTAGGAACATCTAAATCACTCTCAATTCTTTCATTTTATAATTGGGTAACACTGTTGTACAAGACCAAATATGATTTCATCGAAAAATAAACTTACCTGCATATCAAGACGACAAGTACAAAGAAGTCTTTTTTGAAAAATAAAATTGCTAACATATCAAGACAAAAAAAAACAAAGATGAAATCAACACAGTTTAGAGTGGATCTGCTGTTAGGGAACAAAGAAAGTATATGTTCTCATGGAGATTTCATGATCCGTGCACAGCAGAGAAGTGTGAGAAAAGTACTCAAAATTGTAATTAAACAAAAAGAAAGCACCCAATGTGGGGATCGAACCCACGACCACACGATTAAGAGTCGTGCGCTCTACCGACTGAGCTAATTAGGCTGTGATGAAAGTGTATTTTTTGGTGTATATAAATCTGTGTACTACACGGAAATTAGCCCAAATTACGCATGCCAAATTCATCAAAAAACACGAAAGTTTACTCCATCTACGGTTGGCAATTGTACCCTTATCTACAAACACTTCGAACTATAGGATGGATGGTGATCAAGTCGAAGGCTCTTGGACTCCGACTATTGTGCTTAGCACATTAATCTTGGTGCTCTGGTTGAGGTATGGAAAAGGCAGTACTCCAGTCAACTGGAGAAGATGGTATAACATTCAGGTAGGTTCAATCTGAAACAAAGTATGCATCACATTGTAGTTTCACGCACCAACTTAATCACTCGGACTACACACATGGAATACATTTTGAATCATATCTCATTCATACGGGTGTACTTGATCTACACTACGTTATTTTGATTTCGACATCCATTCAAATCCTTCTCACCAACGGACACTCTTGTTGATCTTGTCGCTTGACATAACTAACTCCATCATGATTCTTATTTCACACTGTAGCGCCTCTCTCTAAGGAAGAAATTAGGACTGCGGGATGATAGCAAATATAAAATGAGTGTTGGTGATGGAGCTAATCAAAAATATAAGCGCCAAGGTTGATTTTCATCATGACCCAATTTTGTAAGGATTACGGTGAAATGACGAAAGGCGAAATGGCTTGCCTCTTCTGAAGAATCAATTGCGCAATCAGCATTTCACAATTTTTGTTTGTTGGTCCATGTCAGCAGATATGATTCATAAACACTTTATCAGAATAATTTAGAAGTGTGGGAGTCATAAGAAGAAAGATCTTCTCGATGACTCTTTTTTTTCAAATAAAATTGAGAAATCTTTGTCTTGAAATCAGGAGGATTTGCTCTTCGTCATCGACGACAAAAATAAGAAATATAAAAATTAATTAAAAATGTAAAAATGATTTGTGGAAACTATGCTGACGTAGACAAAGTTCTTTTGCTGATCATCCTACACAAGAACATATCCTGTATGTACATTTGTATCAGTACATATGGGGATAGGTTGAGCAAAAACTGCTGTGACAGGATGGTGGGAAGCTCTTGTCCAAGCCACCCAAAAAGGGCTGTCTTTACGAACAGTCTTGTCAAAAAATTATATCGATAATAAACAAAATAAAACCAACACGACTGTCAATTTGAAGATTTGATAAGGTGCAGCAGCAAAAAGAATAACTATAACCATTTTCCACAGAAGGGTCTCCTCTTTTACATTATTTCTTTGAATTCATTCCTCTTAATATCATGGCACCTTCCACAAATTCAGTCTCTGACACGGCTTCTACAGTTACTGCAACAGCTTTGTTTTGTATGAGCGTAGTGGGCGGAATACTTTTATCCAAACAAATAACAAAAGAAGTGCAAATCAGTTCTATATCAGCATTGGAGGAATCATCAACTGATAAGACTGAAGATGTCAAAGAAACATCCAACACAGAAACCCCTGGACGAATTTTATCCCCTGGAAATATTACTATTGCTTATGCTTCTACAACTGGATCATGTCTTAAAATGGCACATGAGCTACATGATAAAATGGCAACTCTCCTAAATGATGAAGAAAGCAAACCTGACATTCAAATTCAACCCATACATAAATTTGATTGGTGGGATGAATTTTTAAATGATGAGAACGAATTAAACAACAATACTGCTACTAAGGATTCCAAAACGAATCCACCAATTTTAATTCTGGTACTTCCAACATGGACCAACGGTACTCTCCCTCCTCCAGTTGCCAATAACAAATCATTAGATACACCCTTTCCCAATCTTTTAGATTCCTTACATGAAATCACAACCGACTGGAGGGTCCCAAAGAAAGCTCTTGCATCTTCTAATTTAACCGTTTCTGTATTTGGTCTAGGATCCTCGGAATATGATCCTAAAACCTTTTGTAAGCCAGCCAAAGATATTCATCGTCTTTTAATTGGGAAATTAGGTTCGAAACGATTGATCAACCGTAGTGACGCAACGAAAGCAGGAAAGCGGAATTGGAATTTAGCCATGGGAGATGAGAGTATTGGTGATGTAGATAAAACTGTGTTCAAACCATGGATGGATAAAGTCGTGGCAGGGGTGTTGGACTTATATTTCCCATTGAAAAAAAGTAAGAAATCTAAAAATCGCAAGTCATCCAAAAATTCCAAAGAAGTTGAAGATGGTTGTGGATGCGGAAACGAGAAAGAAGATGAGGGATGTTGCAAGTCATCTACAAATCCACAGGCTGGTTCAGCATCCGGTGGAAGCTCTTCTGAGGATGAATATGATTCATCGGATAATGAAGGGAGTGATGATGAGGAGGATGAGCCAGGAGTTATGGATATGGAAGATATGGGAAATGAAATGAGTAAATCGAAATCTAAGGCTAATCCCTCTGAACCTCCTGAAATGGTGACAGCCAAGCAGGCAGTTGCCTTAAAGAAAGAAGGATATAAACTTATTGGAACACATTCTGCTGTAAAATTATGTCGTTGGACTAAGCATCAACTTAGAGGTAGAGGAGGGTGTTATAAGCATACTTTCTATGGTATTACAAGCTATCAGTGCATGGAATCTACTCCTAGTTTGGCTTGTGCAAACAAATGTAAGTTGTACATGGAATCTACTTTTGGTAATATGTCTTTTCTCTTTCTTGCCCAAATTCACTCACATACACCAAACCAAAAACCACTCTTTAAAACCTAATCTAAAGGTGTATTTTGCTGGAGACATCATAAAAACCCAGTAGGAACCACGTGGAGATGGAAAACGGACGATCCTTACCAGATCGTAGCTGAGTCTGTGGACGCCCATGTACGCATGATTAAGGAGACAAAGGGTATTCCAGGAGTTCTCCCTAATCGTTGGAAGGAGGCACATACAGTCAAACATTGTGCCCTATCGCTTGTTGGGGAACCAATCATGTATCCCCGTATTGATGACTTCTTGGGTGAATTACATCGTAGAAAGATATCCTCATTCTTAGTAACTAACGGACAACATCCTGAGGCCATAGAATCTATACGACCAATCACTCAGCTTTATGTTTCTGTAGATGCACCAACTCCTGAGTCTCTAGATGCGATTGATCGTCCTCTATTCAAAGACGCATGGGAAAGATTGCGAAGAAGTTTGAAATGCTTGAAAGAGAAGGGTCAAAGAACCGTTGCTAGATTGACTGTTGTGAAAGGTTGGAACAGTGATGAGATTGGTGGATATGCCGAACTCATTGCTTTAGGGCACTGTTCTCTTGTTGAGGTGAAGGGAGTGACCTTTTGTGGAAAGTCAGATGCCTCCAATTTAAATATGACGAATACACCATGGCATCATGAAGTTGTAGACCTTGTGAAGTCATTACAGAAGGAATTATCTAGATTGACAGCAAAGGGAGGACCTAACGCTCCACCTTTATATGGACTTGCTTGTGAACATAAACATTCCTGTAGTGTTCTTCTAGCAAGAGTTGATCAATTTTCGTACACTGATCCAGCCACTGGAGAGATGAAGTGGCGAACATGGATCGATTATGAGAAATTTCAGGAACTTGCCGAAAAGCACAGACTAGACCCTACATTCACATTCGGTGTGGAAGATTATACGGCTGACACACCCGATTGGGCTCTCTCTGGAGCAGATGAAGAAGGTTTTGATCCAACAGATACAAGGCACTTTAGAAAGAAAAAATTGTATACTAGCTTTGACAAGGATGGAGTTCCAACAAATGATAAGGATGGCGCTAAAATTGGAGAAGAAGAACGAGCTAGATTAAGGGCATTGATGGAAGAAAAAAGAAGGGAACATGGAATGAATGACGGTAACGTAAGAGAAGGTAAAGGAGGTGAAAAAGAGGTAGTGGATGTGAGCTTAATGTTCCGTGGTATGGTAGTGGGAAAGCAACAATGATAGATTAGGTGTTTGATAATTTTAAAATATCGTGTGACACAAAACAATCACTTTTTGCAACGCAGCACTTATTACTCATGAGATTATGAACGCTTTTCTCTAACTTAACGGGAGCCTAAATATTTTACAACTTTAAAATGTCTTCAACGCACACTTTTATGTAGAGATTTCAGAGTGCTCAAAGTAACTTTATTTGGAGTTACTTTTGATCTAGAAAATTACTTGAAAATCTTTTGATTTGTCCGTGAAACCATGTTTCTTATCGTATGAAACAAAGGAACATTCGACAAGGATTGAGAGTTACATATTCATAATAGATGTCATAAGATTCATTTATAAAAATCAAACAGTGGAGTATCTTCGCTTTAATGGGTTAAAATCTGCGAATAACAATAGAGTCAAATTGAGACAAGAACCCTTTGCTTTCTGCTTCAACTAAAGTCAAGTGTTTCGGTACATTTGTGTACAAAGGTGCATCTGATTCATTACTAGTCACTTTCGAACGAACAAGAAATTCCATTCTAGCATCAGATTCATTTTTATCACAAATGATGACTGATTTGATAATTTGTTCTACGGTAAAACGTTTTCGAAAAAAATGATAAGATGATTGAGCAATGATCTCCAAATTCTCTTGTAATGCTTTATGCTGATCAACAAGTATAACCTCTACATAATATCTATCAACATCCTTTGTTTTTTTGTCGCCCTTTGCTTTGCTTTTCATAAGCATTTGGCGCACTTTTTCGGATGTTTTCTTGTTGGATTTCTTCTTTCCTTTCTTATTCTGTAAAGCTTCCATTCTTTGTATAGCATTGCTGATTTCAGTTGCAGCAACTTTGCTGTTTTTACTAATACCATTTGCTTCTAATTCTGTGATAACAGCATTTTCTTTTGTTTCATTTGAGGAACCCGATTCATAGTTATTAGCAGGTGCTAAATTGAGTGATTTAGATTTGTTTTCTATATCAAGTTTTTTATAAAATTCTTCGTCCAATATAGAAGGGGTAGGTACCACTCCATCATCATGGAGGTATGATCGTATTATGATTCGGTCAAAAAGATTCAAATAGCCTTTCGTCTGAGCATCATGCAGAGAAATATTGTTTGGGAGCCGCCTGTAAGTATTTGGGAGAGAAGATGAAGGATTTGTAGACGGCTTTCGATTAGGTGGTTGTTCATTATCTGTTTCGGATTTATACTGAATAAGTGCTTCTACTCGAACATCTTTATTGTTGTCAGTTTTGATAGTATTATTTGCAGTTATTGATGATGCTAGTTTTCCAATTGTTGAAACAATTGAAAAAAAGTAATAGGAACTCGAGGTAGATGGAGAATCGCTAACATTCGTAGATGTATCATTAATATCGCAAAGGTTTATGACTTCCAAATAAAAGCGATCTTCTTCCCTAAGGCGCTTATTTCCTTGAGCACGATTTTTTATCAGCATTTGTTGCACCTTCCGATTTATACTTTGTTGTTTTCCGCTCTTTTTCTTGGACAAAGAAGCATCAAGTTTCCGTATAGATGTATCAAGCCTAGCATAGCGTTCTTCCTCTGATCTTTTTACAGTTTGCTTCCTTTTGGATGTTGAAGTGGATTGGGGCGGCTGCACACTTTCCTCACATTCTATGGTATCAAACCTTTCACTTACAGCATTTAATATCTGTGACGGAAGAGGCAAGTCATTGTTATCATTACTTGAAATCATTGGTTTGTCCCTATTCATCAGCAAAACCCTTTTGTCTCTATTGTCTCCCACATTTCTTTTTTTTATATATTCTTTATTTGAAGGAATGTGTACGTTTTCATTCATTTCAAGAAAAGACAAGTTGGACTTGAAAACTTGTTCCCGTCCTTGCACATCATCACTCCGCAAAACAACCAATTTGCCACCAGGGAACCAACCAAGTTTTTGAAGTGTGATAGAATTAGGACCTGTCAATTGGTCATTTTTGGTATCATAAATAATCTCACGAACTGGATGGTATGTGCAGTCAAAAAATGATAACCGTACTGCTATATCTTTTTCTTGATCTAAATGAGTTTGGATCGTAATGGAAGGATAATGTTCCTTGCACAGTTTGAGGATTATACCCACTACCTCATGAAAAGTAGAATCTCCCAATAAGGATTTTTGAAAGAATTTATAGTCTTTTCGAGATGATTGTTTCTGATCATCATATTCCAATTCAATATCTCCAAAAGCAATGACGATTCTGGAGTCTCCCATTCTTGGCAGCAGATAAACACATCCAAAATGAGAAAATTATCGATTCCACGTACGAAGAATATTCAAGTTTCGTTTGATGAATAATGTAGAAACAAATCAGTCATAACTTTTACCATGAAATTTTATCCCAATCAATACATAATGTTGCGTTTGTCTTGGAAAATGATTCCTATGAAAGATACAATGATGAGAAAGTATTAATGTACTTGAAGGGAAATGAGATCCAGTTTGTATCACAATATGTAATGAAACTATAATATTAATCGAAAATAGAGATTAACTTATAGTTTAAATCTTGAACATTCTTATTATGTAACGCCACAAATTCCATTTTATTACTGCCAGATTTTAATAATACATTCTGAATGTTTCTGAACTTTGAATTTAGACTACATTTTATGATTTTGCTTCCTCACAATTCCTTGAGACTAAAAACAAGAGCCAAAATATTTGTTGCCTCTCAAAATAGATGAAATCTAAACAGATTCGTCAATAATTTCAAGGATTCTTTTGAAAATATTGTCTGTGTTTATTTCAGTAATGAATTTAGTCAACATTTTTACCTTCTATTGTATTTTTGCTTCTTTCCAGAAATTTGATTAAAGTGAGTCTTATCAACACATCATGCGCCACAAATTTTATCTCATTTCAATTATAGTTAAACAAACGAAAACGTATGACAAAATGTTCTCGTGCTTTGTCGATCGATCAGCAGAATAAATAAGGAAGAAAGAAAAGATAAATGGCAAAACACACTTCGATTTATATAGCCACTTCATTTATGAACATTTTTTTCTTCTACTGTTAAAAGAATCATAGACGTTAAATTGAATTAAATACATTCAGTTGACAATCAAATAAACCAATAAATCGAAAAGTTTTTGGTTTTTCATACCAGATCGTACGGTAGCTACATGAAATTACTTACTATTTGCATCTATACTGTGCAATAAGGGAAAAAGGATGGAGTCGTCTTCTTCCGCTTCTTCTACTTCGAAATCTTCTTCGGCAAGAACTTCTTGTGAAGTTAATTCACAAGGTTTAAAAGAAGAAAAGCATTCTCTTCCCTCATCTCAACCACACGGATATTCTTCAGGTGTTATTTCTGGATTACCGCATGGTGCTGGTACGGGAGGCTCTGGTACCATACCTGGGTGGCGGGAACCTGTGGTTGGAAATGTGAGCTCTGGTTCTTATCTTGGTGATTCGAAAGCCCCGGATGCCCAGATTCATCAGGTCAATTACACGTACAATAATGTATCTCAGAATAATCATGGAGCAGCTATTCCCCAAGCAGGAATCAAACAGAATGTTCCAGTAAAGACTACACAAGCTACAAGTAACCCAAACAATATGAGTCCTACCGATGCGGAAGGAAACAATTTTGTGGTACCAAATCCCCTTGGATCGGTACCGAATCCTTTATCTATGCTTGGATCGCCCCCTCAAGCTAGCGCTGTGAGCATGCAATCTGTCAACGAAGCAAAAAATTATAATTCTGGCACGAACAATATTCATATCAATTCAGGCCAACGTAGTCAGCAATTGAATACTTCCAAGATGCAATACACACAATCACCTCAAAGTCAAGTACTGAATATTCCACAACATCAACAACAAAATGTTTCAAATACTTTACAGTCAAATCAGAATAGAAGTAACAACGTCAATAGCAGTGCCGTGCATCGTTATGCTCCCCAAAGTATCCAAGGAGTACAACCTCAGAAGGAAAGGCAAATGGAGCACTTTGATCATGTAAATAGTCCCACAGCAAAACCAAGTCTTCTTCAAAATTCAACTCCATATGTTCAGCATCAATTTCATAATCATGAGCCAAATATGCAAAATAATCATCAGCAGCAAAATTTTGCAACATCGCAAAATCAATCAGTAAGAAATGGCTCTGTAACTCCAAACCCTTTGTCAATGTCTACG
>Ga0209092_10005717_pt1 | contig 9995 bp, 3 predicted proteins | sample FraStrMetagenome_FD_187446 | JGI IMG/M metagenome (GOLD analysis project Ga0209092, IMG submission 187446) | Marine eukaryotic phytoplankton communities from Arctic Ocean - Fram Strait ARC3M Metagenome (SPAdes) (version 2) | ecosystem: Environmental > Aquatic > Marine > Oceanic | place: Fram... | reverse complement strand
TTATCTAAAAAAAACGAAATATTCGGTATACCATTTAGTGGAGTCATAACCTAGTCGGTATACTACGCAAAGTCCAAAACCGGTATACCGAATCAAAAATAAGTGCCGTTAACAGATTGGCGTTAAGCATGTGATGAAAAGAAAGGGGTTGAGTCAAACTGACGCGAAGCATGGGATTTTCCTAGAAGAACATAAAGGAGGGTATGGATTTAATTCATTCCTAGAAATAGATATAGTCTCAAACGCCAGAGAACTGGAGATTGCCCTAAACGGCTCCATGATAGATTCGGAAGTTATCAGAGCCAGAGCTGCAGCTTTTCTCATCAGACATAACAGACCGGAGGAGATTATGTTCCATAACTACACGGGTGACGCTATCCTGAAACTTGCAAAGTATGGTATACATCTAAGAGATACAAACGATGGCTTAATAAATTTTATTCTTAATTTTTACAATTCACAAGCTTCTCTCAAATCTATAGGAGACCCAAAGTATAACGCACCAAAGAGTTTTTCAATCGGACTTGGTAAAGATTCTAATAGGAAAATTGCATTTGGCAGTCAGTTTCACGTTTTTCTAAAAAGAGCATTAACTAAAGACGGAGATGTTAAGGCAAATCTGATCATCCCAGATGACTTGTCCCCACGCATCACACAGCAGAAACTGAGGAAATTAGTTAGACGCTATAAATTTCAGCACTTCCAAGATACTGCCAATACATTCAATTTTTGGGAATGGAAGAATCTTTCAAAAAATATTGCTGAAACAGCAGGTCCTTCATCTGCATTGGAGGAATGGACATTTGTTGATGTCGCGCATCATATACAGCAGAAATATCCTACAACATTCTGGCAGCTTTCTATGGAGGAAATCCAAAGGGAAGCTAAATTGATTTCCAATATTGAGACCAGACATAAAGATTTAATCTCTATTTTACGGAACTCAGAATCAACACCATTCATCGCCACAGACGGATCTCATAGGGAAAATAAGCAAGCAATCTCGGGGGATCACTCAACCACCAGCGCAGCTGTTCTCTGTTTGCCTAACGTAGGAAAAGACGAAACATTGAAAGACCAAAAGTGGATAAATAAACGCGCTATTCCGCTGTTGGCACGGATTGCAAGGATCCCACTTACCTACGGAGGGCACAACTCCGATATAGCACACGGAGAAGCCACAGCACTCTGTATCGGCACAGAAATGTTACAGAATCACCAACCAAAAATTCTTATTACGGACAGTGCAGCTATACGCAATGTGGCTATATCAATTAGGGATAGAGAGGCAAAGGATGGCAGAAATAGGGTCTACATTCGGAAATTAGTGTCGGGCATCAGTAAATATCTGGGGGGAAGGATGGAAAACAATTTCATAGAGATGGAGGATTCGCTTGATCAACAAAGTTTGAGGGACAGTGACGCGATAAGTAAATTTGATGGTTGCATGAGTATAGCAGAAGAGTGGATTGGGAAGGAGGAAGTTAAGATAGATGAGACTCAAAAGCATAAACAATGGAGTAGAAAATATTTTGATAAGCATGACAGCTCACCCATTTTTAAAGTAGACTCCCATCAGCTTGATAAAGGAGGCAGGAAAATCAAGACAGATCATAGATATGCTACAATGGTTCCTAATCTATTCGCTTTAAGTTGCAACCACTTTGCGGACGTAGCTGCGGAGTTAGCTCATTCATCCTCATTCAAAACAAACAAGGATATCACTTCATTCCAATCACCAACGTCAAAGTTACGCTTTGCATTTACTTGGAATGGATTAACAATAGACAAACACATTTCAGATTTTCTTTATAACAAATTCCAAGAAGAAAAGCTACTGCACCTAATTTCAAAGAATACTCAAGGCTTACCATGGCGCATTATCCCAGAATCCACTACAAGTTGGTCTGCACTTCTCAAATCAGGTGGCTTGTTTCGTTCCTTAAGGGGCTTAACGAGAACACATTCCAGGAGTATTTATAAATCTCACATCTACAGGAAAGGGTGGATGGAGAATGAAATTGCAAGGGGAAAATGTCTTAGCTCTTCCTCAGCTGATTGGACAAAATTCCTCACACCCTGTAGATGGTGTGATAATCCGAACAACTCGAAGGGTAACAGAATGCATGCTTTCTTTTTTTGTGGACACAAGTTGATAAGCGACTTCAGAGATAACATGAACCAGTTGTTAGAACAGCAGCTTAAAAAATTGCTCGACTATATAGAAGAAACACAAAATAAATTTGCAGCACGGCTCTTCACACAGGACATCGAACTCACCCTGCAAAAACTTCATGGCATCTCAGGTGATTCCTCAAAACATCTTCATGTGTATAGAACGGGATTAGAATGGATGAAGGAGGAGGGCATAGATTCGTGGAGAGATCTATTACAAAGTAACGTACCTATATATTCAGCAATATTTGGTTTTGTCCCTATCACGGAAGGGGGCATTCCAGAAGACATGTCATTAACCTTAGCACATGGCATACCTTTAGGCGTCATGCCAAAGCAGGTGGAAGGATGTTTACTCAAGTTAAGTTGAAATATATATAAGTATCATCCGGAAAAAAAGATTTGTGATAATATCCGGGATAAGAATTCTACGTACGTAGGAAACTGGAACGCTTTTTGCGAAAAATCATCTCCACGCTAAATTTGGATTTTTACTCCTCCTGATTGAAGGATACACATCACCGATTTCGATGAGTCGACCTCCTATGGCCTCGGGCCGAGGAGGCGGACTACGTCTACGAAAAGGACAATTGAATCGAACGAACCGGTCGAATGAGACGGAGAGAAACATGTCTTCGGCATTTTCTCAAGGTACAACTTACGCAAATCTCAATTCGGGTCCCGTACCAGATCTACATACGGCAACCACCGACCAGTATGTAACCTACTGCCTTCTCGAACGTCGAAACATGAAAACTGCCCAAACAGTATGGCTAAAAAACATGACAGCGCTCCTCAGGGGAGCAGACCCTCATGCATCCATTATTCCATATGATGCGGGCACAAAGGCCAATCCAATCACGCACCCAAGCCAAATCCCGACGTCAAAACCAGAACTTCAAAAATTCTTCCCAAGAATCTATATGAACGGGGGCAAGATGGTCACGAAATGCAAGGTAGTCACAAGTATCCCTATCAAGGAGATTAAATGGTCAATCATGCCCCAGTTGCAGAACTATAACTACTTTATCACACCCACTCAATTGCGAGCTTTACGTACAGGCAAAGCAGGATACTTTCTCTTCGGGCATCCAGAGCTCACACATAGAGCAGAATTCCAAACTGTTCTTAATCCACTGATTAATCAAGAATATCAGAAAAGCATTGAATTCCAAGTAATGCCAGAGGTAGAGACGATAGTGGTTGGCACCAAAAGAGTGTCGCAAAGAGTACTAATGGTACGAGGACCTATTCAAGAAATTCAAAATATCCGATCGCTTTTTTCCTCCCTGTTTGCGGAAGATTCCCAACATGACATTGGATTTCTAGCACGTTACACTTTTGTCACATCACACCCAGTAGGAGCCTGCACAAAATCCCATTTGCAATCTATTCTCAAAACTCAGCAAAGATTCCATAAAGACATTCATTATTATATTATGTATGGAGTAGCACATCTAGACACAATGTTTAAGACATTTTCTTCAGTTTCAGATTCAACTTCCAACACCTCTTCGTCGCAATCACAGCAACCAAGATCAGACATAAACAATAATGCCACCGATGTCGACATGGAGGAACCAACTCCAGGGCCAGATCAGCAGAATTATAGTCCTCCTCAAGAGGATCCACAGAATCAATCGATAAGCCAATCTACTCATACATCGCAAGGAAATGCAACAGACGATATGCAAGTACCCGCTGAAGCACATAAGGAGAATAACCTTCCAGAACAATCACAGGAGTTCCAAGAAATGAGTCTGAGGTTTTTTCTATATTTATGTCAATCCAAATATGGCACAAATTTGTTCCACGCAGTATATCCCTCCACAGAAACAAATAAAATTTACGTTTTATGCTCGCAGGAAAATATGCAGGAAGCTCTTAAAGTGCTTCACAATCTAAGAGAAGCTTTAGCAACGTATTTATCTGATTCCGATATAGCTCAAATTCTAGTCCAACATGAAGGCCAATCATCGTATGTTAAGGACTTTCCCAAAGTAACCGGGCATTACGTCTCATATGCGAATGCACTAGTAAATCTAGTAGACACGTGCGAGGACAACCCACAAAGCGATCAACCTCAGCAACCAATAGACCTATCAAAGGATTTCCCTCCCGAGCCATCGTTTCAACAAACTCCTCGTGCTCACACGACCAAGCGAACAAGAACAGGGGCTCAGATTCCTCATCACGTCACTCCCCAACAGAGCCGTCTTCCGCGAAATTTTGTGAAAGACACAACGCATGTCGAGTTGACAGCCACTGTAACAGAAAGTATAGCAAGAATGAAGAACATGGAGACAAACCAAGAGAACTTGAACACAACTCTAGAGGTGTATGGCACGGACATATCCACCATGTCAACCTCGATTAGCAACAATTCAAAGGCCATTAAAGACATCCAAGAAGCACAACAAGCGCAACAGCAAACCATCGAAAGTATAGCTGAGACTCAGCAAAAAACATTAACTATTGTCAACTCCATAGCAGAGTTCAATGAACAATTTGTTCGTCCACTCGTCCAGACCCCTGAAGGCGTTAGGGAGACCGGACCATGAGTACCGAAACAAATAGGGAGGCATTGAGACGCAATCCCTGTAAAAAACAGGCGTCTCCTTTTTTTCATCATCCACACGAAGTATCAGTAAGAGAGAAGCAAGATTATAATCACGAAATCGCATCTAATAGTAATGATAATAATCTACTTAATTCTAAAGTTACATTGTGCTCACATCTAAATCCAAAAATCACACGAGAAAATCATCAGGTTATCAATAATCAACAATCAAAAATAACTACCTTTCTGAAAACCAAAAGTAAACCAATAATGTCTGCGCATCTCCCAGCTACGTCTACATCGATGAAAACTCAACGAAAAATGTCAGACTATTTTCGCCAAATAGCGAATAACCCATTTATATCACACCAAATGCGCCAGGGGGAAAAAATTCTTCCATCCCAAAGATTATTTCGCCTTCAAGCAACCATATCCAAATCGGATGCACATAAATGCAATCAAACAACTTCCATCGATCACCTCCAAGCCAAGCAGATACATACTCTAGAAGCTGTAAAATCTCAAAGCGCGTCTCCATCTGATTCGTCCGCATCTTTGAGTGTTAGTAAATCGATAGCCTCTTCAATTCAGTCGATTAAGTTGTGTGAGAAATTGTCTCACCATGGAGGCTCACAATTGTCCACGGAAAATATTATGAGATTGAATGAATTCCAATACTCGGTCGAAGAGACACACGAAGAATCCTCGTCATCAGACTCGTCGTCCACACATAGTGAGTTTGAACCGAAGTCCAGGCGAACAGCAAGTCGACCGCAAGAACTAAGGCGCTCGGCAAGAATTTCCCATCAACTCCTCGTCCCATCCCAAGTGTCTATCCACCAGCGGTCAAGACAAGAAGCATCACATCCCACCTCATCGCCAGTTCTCCAACAAGAACAAAAAGAAAAATTACAAAATTTGTACCGAGCCTTAGCGGAGTCCAATAAAAGGTTTGAGGCCCTCCAAAAAGAATACAACCAAAGAAAATCCTATATAGATAGCAAGATAGAGGAACTCTCAGACGATGAAAGTAAATCTATTGCAACACCACAAGAAATATTGTGCGCACAACAGAGCGTATCATCCCAAGCATTCAAGCCAAACGCCAATACTAGTAGTGTAAGTGCAGAACGTCCATCAGACAAAATCCAAGTAATTCCCAACTTGAAAAAAATAAAGAGCATTATGAAAACTCATAAGAAAGGAGATTCCAAGTTCCGCTTCCTCAATTATGCAGGAAATCCAGAAGATGCGACATTTAAGTCATCATGCACATCATCCATTTCATCAGAGACATCTTCTTTGCGATCGAGCACAATCCCGAATGAACCCAAGCTACCGGATGACTGGTACGATGATACAGAAGAAGAAGCCTCACAACAATCAGCATCCACGAGCACGAAAGCAGAAGAGTCTAGAGGGGTAAGGAAGCAATTCCAAAACCTCCAATTCTGGTCATCAGGTACAGAAGAAAGTTTGCAAGGATCGGACAGCGAGCCAGATAGAGGGGATCCGTTTTCATTGTCCACACAAACCTCAGAGTCAGAAAGGCCGATCACCCAAATCGAACCAGCAGCCGAAGTAGCACAGCATACTGAGGAGCAAGATCCAAGACAAATCCTTCCTTCGCTACAGTACAGCGTCGTAACCCAAGCGACAGATGTCCGGGAAGCAGCAAAATTAGATCCGTACACGCCGATCGACCTGTCATCGAGTGACGAAGAAAGCCTCCCATCAGACACAGAGCAAGAAGACGACTTGAGCTTAGAAGAAGTTTCAGTCAAATCAGTTATTCTCAGCGCTCCAACTCCATCCAACCCCAACCTAGTGACTCCCTCAGCGTTAACACACGAGTGGAGTACCATCAAAGCAAAATCCTCTATCCGTATTATAGGCCAGAATTGTAACGGAATCTACCACAAAGGAGAGACGCCATCCTCACACTTTATTCCCAGTATGGAATCTATGCAAATGATGGGAGCGGACCTAGTATTGTTGAGCGAGACTAACACAGATTGGAAAATAAATGAAAATTACTACGAAACGAAGCTGCGTAATAAGGCTATTTGGAGACCCAGCCCCACGTTGACTACAGTGGTATCGTGCCCGTGGAAAAATATAAGGAAAACGTCATATCAACCGGGAGGCCTAATGACATTATGTACGAACGATATACCCTCCAGGATCAAAAAGATTTACCGAGACCCACTAGGCCGTTTTATAAAAACTGTGATACAAGCCAAAACAAATGATATAGCGATATATAATGTATATCGCCCTAATCACATGTCTCTCAACAGAGCAGGAATAGACACAATTTGGATGCAACAATGGATCCAGCTGAAATCCATACATCCCAAGGATTGTGATCCAAGAAGAATATGCATAGAGGAACTTATTACACAAATTCAAAAAGGACATGAAGATAACGAACTACCCATTTTGATGGGGGATCTTAATGAAGATTTACAGAAAGATACAGGTTTCGGTCTTAAAGACCTCTTAAGTAAAACCCATATGGTACAAATCTATCAAACAATACACGGAGCTATACCATCCTCACGCAATAACTCCAGAAGTGTCTATCACGTTCTCGTATCGAAACATTTAATCCAATCGGTGGATCGAATAGGTGTTTTGTCAAGGGAAGAGGGCTTTCACACATCAGATCACATTCCTTTCTTCTTGGATTTAAATAAAGCAGTTCTAGATGGCCCATGCAGTCCAATAGTTCCTAATTCTTTCCGAAAGCTTAAACTTCATGATGCGGATAGTGTTGAAAAGTATAACTGTTACGTAAAAGATCAATTCGATGATCACAATATTATTCAAAGAGTTTTGAATCTGAAAACATATGTGAAAATAAATTCTCTAGATGCGGTAGCAACCCAAGAATTGGAAAAATTAGACGAACAAATAACGGATATCAGGTTAAGATCGGAAAATAGGCTAGTACCAGATCCATCAAAGTTTAAACACACATCAAAAATGTCTCTTCAAGTTACCAAAATCCGAGCTATGCAAATAATACTTCGATTCTTCAAAAAGAAGGAAGATATCACTCCCCATATTAGAAAATATATAAGCGAACTGCGCATAAGTCCTGAAGCGATTAGTACGGAAAGTCTAGCAAAAAAAGAAATGGCGTGCACGAAAGAAACACTTAAACTCATGCAGGAAGCAGAGGATGTTATGAGAGAAGACCATCTAGAGGAGTGTCTTGAGAAAGCAGTGGCAGTAGAAGATAAAGCCAAAACAAGAATAATAAAAGAAATGAAGGAACGAGAAAAGCAGCAAAGATCGTGGGATAAGATACACTTCGTTACAAAAAACAAAAATTACAACCGAATTGAGCGTCTAGGAATTCCAGAAGGATTTGAAAACAAATCTACCAAAGACATATGGGAATATCTGTCCAACCCAAATGCGACTCCCACATGGACATTCATTACGAATCCAGATGAAATAGAGCGGCGATTATTAGAGTGGCAAGTATTCCATTACGGCCAGGCCTCTGAAACGCCGCTAGCAAAAGCAGAATGGTACAACGCTCTAAATCCAAATGCAAAAACTGATGAAGAAATCAGAGATATTTTTCAAACAGGCAAAGATATTCAATCGATGAAGGAATCACTTCCTAAAGAAACCCAACTCTTTATAAAGCACCTACTCTCCAATGTCCAACCAACAATGCATCCTGCATCAATAAATATAACAACAGCATCGTTTCAAAATTTCTATAAAAAAGTAAAAGAAAAAACCTCCTCATCTCCGTCGCAGCTCCATCTCGGCCATTGGAAAGCAGCCTCGAGAGATAAAGATATAAGTATACTTCCACGAAAAGTCAACGAACATAAACACGTAGAACACGTAGAAACATACTAGAAAACGAAAAATTCACTGAAAATTGGAAACAGCCAATGGCAGGAAAAACGAAAGAAGCGGCGAAAGCAGCCCGTACGGTATCTCCCTCAAAGAGATCACCAATCAAAACAAAGAAAAGAGCGAATAGCAGAGAACGGAAAAAAAGAGCCTCAAAATCAGGAGACAATACGACCAAAAATTCAAATTCTACCAAAAACCATATGGAAGTAGACACGGACGGAAATGAAAGGACCTTAGAAGTAAAACCAGAAAACCGTGATGAATTATATACATTATTGGGAAAGGTAAATGGAAAAGACCTTGAAGGAGCATCACTAAATAATCTGCGAGAAATAGCGTTAGAATGGAAAGATTACCATGAAAACGAAACAGATATTTTATCAATGACTAAAAAGGAGCTCGAGTGTCAACTAATCGAATGGTCGATGGAAATCAAGAACAGGATGGATATAGATGAAGTCCCGCCCCTCCAGGAATCTCCAAAAGAGGGATTGGATCTTTCTCATATAAAAAACATGCAGCAATTGGAAAATTTTTCAGAACTTGAACTAATCAAGTATTTGCATCGTAACAGAGCAGGTACCCAGATAGGAGATATGTCAAAACTACCGGATAAAGACATTGAGTACCTAAGAATACAAACAATGCGATCTATCCAATATGATAGAGCGAAAGATATCAAAGCAACGATGAAAGACACTCTCTTTTACCTAGAAACGTCTGATTACTATGAAGACCTACACAAAGACCTATTTGTACTAAAGCATCATGCAACTAATTGGAAAAGGTATAAAAATGAACCAGTCGAAGATATCCAAAACGAAAATATTAAAGACGTACTATGCAACATACTTGAAGATGCAAGGAGGGAACTAGAACAAAAGAAGCCCCCACCATTCAAAATTGATTTACAAACCCAAATCGAGATGAACCCTGAATTCGAATGCGAATCGGAAGAGCATAGACACCAGGTGGCATCATTGATAAAGCAAATTATTACTGATCAAGCTGAAGATCTTTTAACAAATAAATCAATAGATAGTACGAAAAATCTTATGCTAGCATGGGCTAAAGCGAACTTATTAGACCCAACAAAAATCAAAAAGATGAACGAAGATGAGTTAAGAGAATATTACACCGAAACCCTCCAGAAAGTATGGGATGAACGTGATGAAGCAAACCCTGATGAAGCAGAAGAATTACGAACACTAATTGATTCAATCAAGGATGAAGAGAATATCAATGAAAAACTCTTCGCTAAGATTTCCAAGAAACAACTGGAGCTCTATATTTACCACAAGCGTGCAGAGCATAAGGATTACGTTGACGAAAATACTATCTCAAAAGCGACAAGAGAAGACCTTATCCAACAAAT
>Ga0209092_10005714_pt1 | contig 9998 bp, 5 predicted proteins | sample FraStrMetagenome_FD_187446 | JGI IMG/M metagenome (GOLD analysis project Ga0209092, IMG submission 187446) | Marine eukaryotic phytoplankton communities from Arctic Ocean - Fram Strait ARC3M Metagenome (SPAdes) (version 2) | ecosystem: Environmental > Aquatic > Marine > Oceanic | place: Fram... | reverse complement strand
AGCAAGGAGTGATTGACAACTGAACTCAATGGTGTAGCAAGTCTGGAGCATCATCACAGTAACGCTATCTCTTGCTCTCTCTCTCTCTCTCTCTCTCTGTCTGTCTGTCTGTCTGTCTGTCTGTCTGTCTCTCTCCCTGTCTCTTTCTCCTAGCCTCTCTCTGTCGTTTTCTCATTGTCTCTCTTCCTAAAATGCAGGGTGGCTAGCAGGACCATGAAATACACCATGGTTAGCAACCTGGAACTGCTAGGCAGCTTCTGGGCAGCAGCAGCGCCAGAGGGGCAGCAGTGGGGCCAGAGGACTGCTTGCCCATCACCACACCCCATCAAACAACCCCTATGGAAAAATAGGGCAGGAGGCATTAGGCATGAACATTTTTTTCCTCCAAATAAACGGTTTTGGTAAACCAGAGACATTGCCATGCTGGCCCCACTTGAAAATCGAACGCTCTTCTAGCATAGATACTCTAGCATAGGGAAATCGAATGCTCTTCTGACTTATGATTCAAAGGATTAATGCAGCGCCCTTCTGTGAAAGCCCACCTTAAGGGGCGAAGTTGTGACCAAAGTGTTGCAGGCTTAAGCTAATGTCAGACATCGGTGCATCATCATCTGTTCATTGTTTTGTGTGTGTTGAACAATGCTTAGTGAGCACTGCCATAACGAACACGATGCATTGGGTCCTTGATTTGCACTGGACTCCATAGATATGGCGAAAAAGACAGCAAACACAATGTTCTGTATAATGCATTTGCAAGATGTGACTGCAGCAATGTTGATTTATATGATTTTGCTGAATTGTGCATTTGATGCTTGTGAGTTTCATGTTTGCGAATTCAATGTTGTGAGTTTGACGCACTGTGATGTGGTTTGGTGCATTGGATTCATTGAGAATTTCATGTCTGCTCCGCTACCATCTGCTCCACTACCATCTGCTCCGCTACCATCTGCTCCGCTACCATCTGCGCCGCTACCATCTGCTCCGCTACCACTGCGCCGCTACCATCTGCTCCGCTACCATCTGCGCCGCTACCATCTGCTCCGCTACCACTGCGCCGCTACCATCTGCTCCGCTACCACTGCGCTGCTACCACTGCGCCGCTTTCATAGTAAGATGGCTTGATTTTCTGGTGCCTGACAATGTCACCTTGGGTTGTTTGTTTGCATCATACATGTCCAGCCCAACTTGGCTAAATCAACATGACGCCAGATGAGCTACTAGGGTTTTGGTTCTACTGGGCTACTGGTGGGCAAATTGAAATATTAAATCTTATCCATGATGTCATTGCTGGCCCAAACAAGGAAGACGCTGAAACAGATTCCAAGTCTAGCCATCATTGGTATTTTGCCATTATGAGCTTGATTGTTTTCACTGTATCTATGGAGTCTGACACAGATGAGAATACAGAAGAGATTAAATTCCACTTGCACACAATATGTCCACATGCTTGCTCCCAAGCCCAGCCTTTTCAGTCCCTTGTCCTTCGTCCCTCATCCAAGCTCTTTCAGATTTTGCAGCATGGCAGGGTTCGCAATGGCCGCGGGGCCCAGCTCATCAGATTCAGAGATGGAAATCTGTCACGGGCCAGTACACAAGAAAACTATTGCTGGGCCATGCTCGTCATTTGCATCCCATGACAGGGCGCATGCCCACAAGGCTGCAGTAGCAGCAGCAGGCTCAGTCTTGAAGAAAAGGCCTGTCAACCCTGAGCCTGACACTTGCCTTGCTCAGAAGACGCCTACCAAAAGGACGCGGCTTGCAGATGAGACTGTCAGTGTGGAGAAAGGGGAGCATCGTAAGTCTTACAATGACACAGCCACTGCAGGCAGTGAGGATCAGCCTCCTCTCGGCAAGAAGTCTGCAGGTGCTTATGCCCAGGAGGAGGCAAGCCCAGGCAGTGAGAAACAGCTGCCTCTCATTGACAAGTCTGCTGGCCCAGGCACTGTTTCTGCACTGGCTAAGTCTGCACCAGTCATGAGGAAGCCTGCATGCCATGTTGCCAGGGTGATCTCTGCAGCAGTCATGAAGAAGCCTGCTCGCAGTGCTGCCAGGGTGATCTCTGCACGGATCATGAAGAAGCCTTCCTGCCAGGAGACCTGCACCGACGACGACATTGGCATTGTCGAGGACGAGATTGACATTTGTGAGGAAAAGACGGAGGAGTGTGAGGAGAAGGACAACATCATGGGTGAGGATGAGCAGAAGGGCACTGCAGATGGTGAAGGCAAGGAAGGCAAGGAGAAGGAGGAGGAGGAGACTGAGGAGAAGGACAACAATGTGGGAAAGGATGAGCAGAAGGGCGCTGCAGATGGTGAAGACAACCAAGACAATGAGGAGGAGGAGGAGGAGGAGGAGGAGGAAGAGGAGGAGATTGAGAAGAAGGACGACAACATGTGTGAGGATGTGCCAGAGGCCACTGCAGATGACGAAGACAAGGAGGATGAGCAGGAGGCCACTGCAGATGTCGAGGTGAGGAATGCCACATTCGCTGGGCGCCGCCCTCCCAAGAAGAGCCCTGAGTTGTTCAACAAGTTGCAAATGTTTTACCTGTGCATTCCTGCAGAACGCTGGAAGTCCAAGGTTGTCAAGGATCGCGAATTTTGGGATTTTATGCATGCCGAGATGAGCAAGGTGGAGGGCAGCCAGGACCAGAAGTTTCAGGCAGCTAGTGAACAGTTCAGCATCAAATTTCTCAAGTGAGATGGGCAGAGTCTTGATGTAGTTGTTCATTCCTTGTCCAGGCCAAAGCTAAGTTGTCTCAGGTCCCTTGTCCATTGTCCTTACTTGCTGCAGTGCATATCAGCACTTGGACAGCATCATATAAACTATTATTGGATGGGACAGTGGTGGAAGGACATGCATTGGATGCCAGGTGCACAAACATTGCACACAAGACACAGCATGTCCAGATGCCAGTGTGCTCCTTTCAAGTTCTCTGTTTCTCTTTCTCCCTTGGGCTCAATGCATTTCCCTCTTTCTGTAGTTGTTTTCTCTTTCTCTCTCTCCTCACCCATCTTTCCTCTTTCTAGCTTAAGCCGCCCCCTATTTGCATTATTTGTTTCGGCCTCTCTTCACCAGCATGTTTTCTATCTCTGGCCCTCACCTGCATCGAGCTTTGTCATTGTGTATGCAACTGCAAGTGTTTGTCAGCCCTCCATCTGTTATGCATCATGTTTGCACTGGAGAGTATTATGCTCTACACTTGCTTGGTTAAAACACAAGAATGCTACCATTGTCACTCTGCAGGGTTGCAGGAATCTGTCAGTTGCCTGGCAGCCTTTCCTGATCCTAACCATTTGTTCATATTTGATAGTATTTCTTTTCCTTGGTCCGGCAATGTTTGGAAAATGTCTGTAGAAATGTGTGTACAAGTTGAGTAGCTGCATTTCATGGCTTAACATATTGTAGAACATTTGCATCTAGTAGCCACTCTTCACAGCCTAACAAATTTGGACTTGCACTGCAATCTCATGCGCAATGTCGATAAGCATTGCGACTATGCAAGCATCAACTGAAATCTTGATCTATTGTCACACCTTGCATGCCCATGATCTTGTTGTGTGCAATATTGTTGCATATAATATTGTTGCGCATGATCTTGTTGCACACAATCTTGTTGTATGTAATCTTGTTGTGCTGCTGTCTCATGTGCAATGTCGATGTGTGTAGCAAATGTGCAAGGGTCAGCACCAACTGAAATCTTGATCTATTTTCACACCTTGCATGCATGTAGTCTTGTTGCACTTGATCTTGTTTCACTGCTGCATGCAGGTAACTGGATTTTGACATTTTGATACTTGCTTGCATGGGAAACTGCTTGTTCTTATTTTCTGCTGTGGGTTGAGATTTGGAATTCGATTTCATGGAAAACAGGCTGATCGCATTTCTTATGTGTTCAAGAGCACATGCATTTTCTACTGTTTTTTAGCTACTGCAAGTTTGAGTTTGGATATTTGTTTCCAACTTCTAATCTTCGAAACTGGCTTGATTCATCAGGAATCAGCTTGCTCTCCTTTGTTTTAAAAGTGGGTATGTGTTTGCATGGGAATCGGTTTGTTTTCTTGATTTAGAAGCTGGAGGTTGGAACATCGTGGTCCCATTGAAAGCTGTTCTGCTAGTCTTAGTCATTGACCCACTTTTCTCACAACTCAGGAACATTTACAAATATGCATTTAGCACACATTCATTCCCTTGGCCAAGATAGTTATGGCTGTGCTCGCCTTGCCCACCACTCCACATTTTCCAAAGCTCTGGCTCAAGAGCTCTGGACATGTATAACATCCTCAACTGTGATGTTAGTGCCACAGTTGCTGAAAAGTTTGACATACTTGGGCTGGACTCTGGAGGTGGTTTTGAACCACCCTGTTGCAAACAATCCTCGCAACCGCCAGGTTGCAGAGCTATGGTGTGGGGTTGGCAGCATTTGTCGCGCTGGGGCAGATGAGGGTTATGTGACCATCGGCTATGACAAGGCTCGCATTTCAGGTGTGACTGACACAGCAGGCTCACGATGTGAGGATATCACAAAGCCATCAGGTTTCTTCAATGCCATTCTTGTCGTCTTGTCCCTTGTCTCTGGTGGTCTGCTTTGGCAAGGGACAGATTGCTCATCCATGGGGTGGATGAACAGAAACAACACTGGCCGTTCTGAGTCCAATCCACATGGAAACCTAAACTATCCACCAGTTCAGATAGGAAACGCCCAAGCAACAGCAGCGGCATTCCTGTATGCTCTGGCATGCTTGCGCTCTGTGCACTGCATCACTGAAAACCCATGCAACAGTTATCTCTGGAAGCTGGATCCATGGAAGTTGGTTGATTCTGTGTTCCCCTTGACTTTTGCCTATGCCTGTCGGTGTGCTTTTGACACAGCGCCATATGGCGAACGCATCTTGAAGAGGTACAAGCTTGCTGGTGGGCCATGGGTGACAGCACTCAGGCGCAATTGCAGATGCCCAGGTCGACTTCACAGGAAGACTACATTTCGTTGCTGGAAGGGGGGCCGGTTGAAGATCACTGGCAACATGCACACCTTAAAGAAAAGTGGTGTTTACCCACGTGCAATGGGCAAGTGGGTAATCAAGAAATGGGTTCAAATGTCGAAGAAGCAAGCATCCCCCAAGGTTTCCATTTCCAGGCAATCCTTTGGGCAGCAGAAGGCAAGGAAGGGCAAGCAGCCAGAGGTGTTGATCCAGCAGCCAGAGTTGCAGCTCAACCAGCCGCAGCTCAAGAAGGTGCAGCTCAAGAAGGTGCAGCTCAACCAGCCGCAGCTCAACCAGCCACAACTCAAACAGATGCAGCAGGGGCGCACCATTGAGTTGTCTTGGAAGACACCACAGTTGTGAGGCATTGGACCCTCTTGTCTGTTGTCTTGTGTCCATTGTCTCCTGTGGGGACCTCAGCTTTACACTTGAGCGGCACAAATTGCAACAGTGTGATCACCCAATTCGTCCTTGCAAGGATGTGCATTAAAACAGTTGTGCGCCCTCCCATTATCTACATTGAATCAAGAACTATCAGTTGACCTCAATATGTGCAACAGTGTGCAGCTACCCTCTGTGCCCTGTAATCACTTTATGCAGCAGTCTTCACATCAGTTTCTGCAGGGAACCAACCAGTGCAAGTTCATTTACCTTTTGCCAGCCCCATCTTAACACCAGAAACACACCATTTTCTTACACTTGTCACATAGGTCTAACACATGTCACCGATATCACTGCTGAGCAAATGCACTTTTACATAAATGCTCAGTGTGTTCTCACATCATCAATCATTAGCTAAACAATGCATGCTTGCAGAATCGCCATTTCTATTGTTCATGCTTAGCAAGGTGTGACACTAAGGCAACCCAAACTTGGCTACTGATATCTGAAACTGCACCTACTTGGGCTCTTCTACACAGAGTTTTAATTCACCAATTTGCAAATGCTGACATCTTGTTGATCTAACGCTCTCTTGTGCGCTAGATAGCCATGGATAACCTCAAGTTGCAAATGTCAGCCCACAACAGCAATATTAGCATAGGAATATTCAAACAAGCCAGGGATGTGTCTGACCCACTTTGTTACTATGTGCATGTCTAAATTTAATGTATCACAAGACCAAACTTCATATACCTCTTTACTACCAGCCCTTTTGTAAGCACCATGAAGGATCAACAGACAACTCAGTTATTTTTGAGGCTCAAGTGCATCCATCAGTGGGAGTGTGCAAGAGGGTCGTTGCCTTGGGGATAGGCAACCTGGGTTGCAGCACTCTCTTCAGATAGGATGCTGGATTGGAAGACTCCTCAACTGAGCCATGGGTCCTTTGTCCAAAGTCCTTTGTCCAAATTGTCGGCAAGTGCGACTCCAAGCTGGAAGTGCCCTTTGCTTCCATCTACCCAGAATAAAATTCCAACAGGCTTGAATTGCAAAGCTGGCAGCAAGTCTGACCTGCCCAAAAAAAGTAGTTGGACACATATTCCACTTCCACGAGTTGGCAGGATTGGAGCTCCAGCTGGCCGTCACTCCCTCAGGGGGTCATGGAAAAGGCCTCTTTTGATCATGGACCCTGATGCTGAGCTTGGGCAGGCTGTGAAACGCCCAAGGCATGTACCCCCAGGACAGCAACAACGCAACACAGTGAGGGTTTGCCCTGCAACCCTCTCCCTCCTGGTGGACACAGCAGCAGTGCCCCCTCCACAGACACAGTATGCTCAGAATGGGTGCTCCCGAGACAGAATGAAGTCTGTTTTGATCAAGAAAAAATCTTGCTGCAGCAAGGGGTGCTCCAGACTTTTCACTCTGCCTGAAGTAAGTCAGGTTTGTGACCTTTGGCATGCTTTGAGTCCCAGACAGCAGGCGCAGTACTTGTGCAGCCAGCATGAAAGCTTGGATTTAGCACCTGATCAAGATGGTTGTGCACAGCTTTCCAAAAGGACAGATTGGATCCTTTGTGGCAAGGGAGTGTCTTTCTCCTGTCTCTGCTCCCTGCTAGGAGTTGGGGAGCATTCCATGTATAAGAAGTTGCGGCATGAGGTGGACATGAGGAAAACATGGGGCGATAGCCACACCAGGCCACAGCGCCGGCAAGCCAGCAATTTAGTTGATTTGTTCTTTATGGAGCTCTATCATGGATCTAGTGAGGACTTGCCAGAGAACGACACCCATTTTGAAGGTGACACTGCTTTTGCAGCAGGGAAAGAGATTGAGCCACCTGCAGATATATTTGGTTGGACCCCTGAGGCAGCCATGTCTGAGCGGGCAGCTCATTTTATAAGCCCCAGTCCATCAGTGCCAAGGCGGCATCTTTCGCCAGGAGGGCTTGCAGCTTTATTCTGGCAGTTCAAGGCTTGGTGGAGAGCCTTAGAAGAGCACCAGCACAACACTGTTCAAGAGGGCAGTGGCAGAGTGCAACAAGAATGCCCATCTTGGCCAACTTTCTGGCGCAGATGGGCCCAGACATGGACAAACTTCTTGCAATTCAGGAAAACATCACAACACAAGGAGTGCAATGCGTGCTTTGACTTCCGGGAGGCCTTACACAAGAAGAGCACAACCACAGCAGAAAAAATGGCACTGGCTGCACAATGGCAAGAACATATCAAGCTGCAGTACCATGACCGCATGCTGTACTGGTCATTGAGGTTCGCATCCCGTGCTTTCATGAATGTCTTGTGCATCATCATCGACAGTTTGGACAAATGCAAAACTGCATATCCACAGTGGGTTACTCATCGCCTTCCAGCATATGCTCAAGTACGTCGTCCTCGGTCTGTGCTGACTGCTGTCATATGCCATGGGTGGTGCACATGTGTTTATTTAGCAGATGAGGAAGTGAATCATGGTGGCAATTCCTTTTGCGAACTAATTTGCCGCAGCCTAGAGAAAGTCGCTGCAATCTGTCACCGAACTGGAAGGCCAATGCCGCAACACCTTGTGATCCAATCTGATAACACAGTTTCATTGTGCAAAAATTCACTGTGCCTTGTCTTCTTGTCCTATTTAGTTGCAAAGGGAAAGTTCTCAACAGCCACTTTGAACTTTCTTCTGGAGGGACATACCCATGAGGACGTCGATCGGCTCTTTGCATACATATTGATCATGGTTTTGAAGCGCTATAGGTTTGAGATTCCTGAGGATTTGGTCCGGAAGATGGAGGAGGTCTTGCAAGATCATGTTGCAAGCAAGAAGGAGGATTTGTATGTGGAGTCTGTCGCCTTTGTCCGTGACTTCACAGCTTGGTTGGACCCCTTGGGCATCACATTGTACAACTCCATGATGCCCAGAGATGGGCGGCCCACTGCCCATGCTTTTTCAATGAAGATCAGGGCCGATTTGTCTCCCAGGGAAATCAAAGCTCTTGGACGACCTCGGAGGCGGGGCTTTCCTGACAACCCAGAGGATGTGTTCATTGTTTGCAAAGGGCGCATGCACATGACTGAGACACATCGGCCAATCTTGGCCCTTCCACATGTGACTCTGGCTGGAGTGCAGACAACTTCTCCACAAATGATGCTGCCTCGGAACCCTTTCGAGCAGAGTCAGCGCAACAAGTTAGAAGAATTAGTGGGTGTGTTGAGGCGGATGCCCAAGCCATATCCACGTGCAGCGGCCAGGATTGAGAAGATCTTGGGTGGAGATTTAGGTGCAGAGCCTGGACCCTTGATGTGGTTGCAGGCACATGCTCCTCCAAGGGCAGTGGTGCAGGTCACAACAAACGCATACTATGAACACTTGCCAGACAATTCTTGGAACTTGCTGGCCAAATTTCGAAGGCGGAAGCCATGAGGCAATGGCTTGTCTTCTTGTCCCTTGTCTCTTGTCTGTGAAGTAACCTTGAGGCAGTGGCTTAGCTTCTGGAGCACAGGCATTGAAGTTGGCAGGACCCAGTGAGATGCATGCAAAAACCATCATGCACAAGTGCACACAGTTGATCTTAACAATAATGTGATCGATTGCAATTGTGAACAAGTTGTGAGTGGGGATTGTCACCCCAAACACAGAAAGCAATTTCACAACACAAAACAAGTTGTGAAGAACTTTTGGGGGATGACTCACACACATGAGCATGAAACACATGCTGCAAGCTGCTTCAGAACATGTGCAGACATTGAGGTCAAAGAAGTCAGTGCCCCAATATGAATGAATATGTCTTCCAATATTATGTGTTTTCAATTGCAAGATTCAGGGAATTAGATGATCAGCAAGCCAGAACTTTGAAGCATATCTTTGAATAGTTTGTGTATAACGATTTCTGGTTGGTTGAAGAAGCAGCACTTATTGGTTTTAGTAACATGTTGAGCATATGTAAGCTAGTTTTGTGTGGACAAAGAGACTTTAGAAAACAAGCATGCTCTGACCACTCACCCACAGAAATAATACCCACCAACTTGTGGCCTATTATGTCCTTTTGGTTGCTTAGCAGTGCGCCTGCACACAATGGTGTGCAAGAGTGTTGTATGGCAAACGTTGCTCTATGACATGCATTGCCCTAAAAAGTGGTTCTTGACCTTGCATGCTAACAGATTCTAAGAACCACAAAGGGCGGCCCACATGGGCCGCCCTTTGTGTTGAGTAAGTAAGGATGGCAATTGTCATAATCAAACAGAGCATGAGTTCATAAGGGCTTCCAGATGCAATTGCTCCCTAGGTCGAGGGGTCCTAGCTGACAACTTCATGGAAACATAGAAGTTTAACATGAAGAGGAATGCGCAGATCATAGTAGGTTGCCCATGGGAAACCCCCTGGTCTGCTTCTCCCTCCCTCCAAATTTCAAATAACAGTTTCACACCTTCCAAGTAGAGTGAAGGGCTTGAACAAACTGCCGTCTTACAAACTTAAGTTTCAATGTCAATTATGATTAGGTTTTGGAACATTGAAGAAAACAATGCTTGACTCTGATGACCCCACACCCAAATTGCTTGTAAGAATGCTTGCCCCGCCTGAGGAAGGGGCCTTGCCACTGCCAGCGCCAGGAGCAATGGCGAAGCACCAGGACTGCCTGCCCAGAGATGC
>Ga0209092_10005712_pt1 | contig 9999 bp, 3 predicted proteins | sample FraStrMetagenome_FD_187446 | JGI IMG/M metagenome (GOLD analysis project Ga0209092, IMG submission 187446) | Marine eukaryotic phytoplankton communities from Arctic Ocean - Fram Strait ARC3M Metagenome (SPAdes) (version 2) | ecosystem: Environmental > Aquatic > Marine > Oceanic | place: Fram... | reverse complement strand
GGAGCGGTTTCCATTGTCCTCGACGACGTCCTTGTGGAGGCCACAGATGCTTGTGGAATCCAAAGCATGGTCCTCGATGTGGATGCATTTGATTGCAACACGACAGGAGACAATGAGGTTACGGTGATCGCAACGGATGTCAACGGCAATTCGACGGTGAAAACCGCCAATGTGGTGGTCGAGGACAATGAGATGCCTGAGGTCAACATCTTCGACCTTGAGAACTACACCTTGTATGCCGGTGAGAACTGTGTCAACATGGTGGACCTCTTCGCGGCCGGACAGCCTTGGTACGAAGCGACAGACAACTGCACCTTCGATGTGGACATCCTTTACGACGAAATCAACGAGGCGGGAATTGAAGGTTGCCGCGAGTTTGACCGCCGTTGGATTATTGAAGCCGTGGATGCTTCGGGCAACGTGTCGAGAGACACCACGCTCCAGCACATTACGGTGGTGGATACAACCGCTCCAGTGGTCTTCCTTGCGGGAGTGCCAGCCGATGTGTCGCTGAATCTCGATGCCGATTGCAATGGCGACATGCCTGCTGCTGCTGCGGTCACGGCCAGTGCCACCGACAATTGCACAGATGCGCCTGTTGTGGGTGCAGTCTCATACGTGGACAGCGCTCCGGCCTACCTCTGTGGAGATGCGGGCAGCTACACTGTCTTGCGGACCTACATGGCCAGCGCCACCGACAACTGTGGAAATGCAGGAATGGCCAGCGCAACGCAAACCGTGACCTTCTTGGATGTGACGGCTCCGCAGATCACATCAAGCAACGGCATCTCCAACGGAGATGTGGTCGCCCAGAGTCAAGGCAGTTCCATCTTCAGTTGGATTGACTTGGACAGCCCGGAGGAACTCACGGCCGAGGACGCATGTGGAGGTGAGGTGTCCTTGGTTCAGACCGAGACGTTTACAGGGATGCTCCCAACGGATGACATCGGCAATTACTGTGAGGGCGCAACGCCAGCGGCCTTCCTAGACGGAGACGCCTGCAATGGAGACAACCCCGCAGCCTTGGTATTGGAAGGCACCTACTTTGATGGCGCAGGCTTTACTGTTGTCGACGGAGGCGTCAACTTGATTGAGAGTTACTACGACAAGACCTTGTTTATCCAAGTGGAGATGGAAAATGCCGAGGGGACAGGAGGCTTCATTTGGAGTGCGGACTACAACGCAGCCTACAACTGGTCGCAGTGGTCTGGCCTTGGTCGTGGATACAAGAAGGATTGTTCCAATGTGATGCCAGGTCAGTCACCATGGACAGATTGGTCTTATTTGGTGATGCAGACGGGTGGCATGATCGGTACGGGCATCTACGCCGGTTCTGAATTGAGCTTGACCCACCAGCCCATGAATTACTATTACGGACTTCAGGTCGGTCAAGGCGCCAACAACCAGAATGCAGAGTACGGTGCGAGCGCCTGGTTCTACTGGAGCGGTCAATTGGTCGTCAATGGCGCATCTCAAGGATTCATGGGATCGAGCGGAGACATCATGCTCGACATGGATTGTGCACTTCCTTGGTCGGCTCAGTACGATTACGTGTTGACCGATCCTTGTGGAAACAGTACGGCATTTGGCTACTCCATTCAAGGGGAAACGAGTTCTGATGTCGATCCTACAGTTCAGGGAGGAGAGGGTCACCAGCCCTTTGATGTTTCTGTGTCCGGAGACCTCAAGGAGCCCATTCGTGTGACCGGTTTGATGCCGAACCCCACCAACAATGTGAGTCAACTTGGATTCGTGGTCTCCAACAACATGCGCCTGCGTGTGGACCTGTACACCATGTCGGGTGAACTTGTTCAGGAGCTGTACGATGGAAACGCGATGAGCGACGTTGAGTATCTCATGACCATTGACGTCGAAGGCCTCAATGCGGGGATGTACCAGATCCGAATCGCGAGCAACACATACATGGCCGTGAAGAAGCTGCTCGTGACGCAGTGATCAGCGGTTCATCATTGAAATGCGGAAGCCGGCTCATTTGGGCCGGCTTCCTGTTTTTGGGTCGGCTATCTTCGCGCCTCTTAGAAGCCAAAACATCACCCTCATGCCGCGCATCTCGACCAAGGGGCAAGCCATGCCCGACAGCCCGATTCGCAAACTCGCGCCTTTTGCAGTGGCGGCTAAAGCTGCTGGAAAACACGTGCTTCACTTGAACATCGGTCAGCCCGACATCGATACGCCCGAAGTGGCTTTGGATGCGGTCAAGGGCATGGAAAGAACGGTCATTGAGTACTCCCCTAGCGATGGATTTGCATCTTACCGCACAGGCTTGGCCGATTACTATGCCTCGGTGGGTGTGGAGGTTGCCCCGGAGCAGGTCATCGTGACCACCGGTGGAAGCGAGGCCCTTGTTTTTGCGTTCCAAGCGTGTTTAGAGCCTGGCGATGAGGTGATCATACCAGAGCCTTTTTATGCCAATTACAACGGGTTTGCGACCATGGCTGGCGTCAAGGTCGTGCCCGTTACCTCTCGCATTGAAGATGGATTTGCCTTACCGCCTGTGGCAGACATTGCCGCCAAAGTCACCGACCGCACTCGGGCGATTTTGATATGCAATCCTGGAAACCCAACGGGGTATGTCTACACCGACGAAGAGCTTGAGGCCATTCGTTCGCTGGTGTTGCAACACGACTTGTACCTCTTCGCCGATGAGGTGTACCGCGAATTTTGTTACGGGGATCAGGCCCCCACCAGCGTGTTGTCTCTAGAAGGTCTGGATGAGCATGTGGTCTTGATGGATTCTGTATCCAAACGCTATAGCATGTGCGGTGCCCGGGTTGGAGCGTTGGTTACACGGAATTCGCAGGTTCATCAGGCTTGCATGCGGTTTGCCATGGCGCGCTTGTCGCCCCCCACCTTGGGGCAGATTGCCGGGGAAGCGGCTTTGCGCACACCCCGGACGTATTTCGAAGAAGTCAAAGCCGCATACGTGGAGCGCCGGGATGTTTTGATTGCAGGACTCCAGGCCATTCCGGGCGTGGTGGTGCCGAGCCCGGGTGGTGCTTTTTATGCCGTGGCCCAATTGCCCATTGATTCCAGCGATGTCTTTTGTGAGTGGATTCTCTCCGAATTCGATTGGAAAGGAGAGACGGTTATGATGGCCCCGGCGAGCGGCTTCTATGCCACTACGGGTGCGGGCCAAGACCAGGTGCGGATTGCATACGTGTTGGAGGCAGAAGCCATTCGACGCGCTGTGGAAATATTGGCCGAAGCCTTGAAGGTTTATCCGGGTCGGCGTTAACCTTGGATTCGTTCTGAGCGAACAATTTTGGGGGACATGTGCCCCTCAAGTGCCCCGGGATGTTTGTTGTGATGATTACCTTTTCGCCATGAAATGGACCGCGCAAATCTCCTTTTTGTGGGCATTGATGCTGGGGCTCTCCGCACCAGTTTTGGCCGACACGACCACAGTTCAGACGTACACGTTTGACGCCCAAAACAATTCGGAAACGGCGTACGATAGTCCGGGGCGACGGTGGTTCAATTTCCCACCCTCCGACAATGGCATGGACTATGGCAAGGTGATCATGGAGTACACCTTGAAGTGCTTTGAAGACGGCACGGCTGGCAACTTGGGTTATGCGTGTGGCGAGTGGGACTACCTGTCCTACACCTATTTGTTCGACCATACGGGGTTGTTGGACAGCACCGCGTTGCAACACCCGCTTCAATTGTTGGCGGATGCTCCCTTCGATACCGCAAGTGTGTTGCCTTACTCAGAGGGGGTACAAGATTCGATTTGGTTCCCCGCTGCATTGACTGTGGCCGATGAGGTGTTGTCGGAAACAGTGGTGCAACCGGGAGCCTTGGATGGCGCAGCGCCATTCTTGGAGCCGGGTGTCTCGAAGAGAATGCAGTTTTTGTGGACAGCAGAAGAGTTGGCGCCTTTGGGCGCAGGCAGCATCGACCGGCTTTTCTTGGCGATGTCTGGGGCGCCCGAGGCGCGGCGCATGGACGTCAAGTGGGGACTCACCACCGACACGGCGTTGGTTGGATTCTTGGATTTACCCAACACGGCTTATCAGTATGGATTGTCCTCCTGGCAAAGCGGGGACAGTTTGTCGATCCGCCTGTCTCCGTCCATTGAATGGGACGGGGAGCAGAATCTTGTGCTGGAGTTTGCCGTGGACGATGTCACCTCGGACACCGATGGAAGCCAGGACGGTTGGTCGGGTGTCTCTGGCGCTGCCGGCAGTGGTTGGGTGGCAGAAGGGCAGGATGGTCAGGTTCAGTTCACGGCACCCGACAGGGTGGAGGTCGATGTGGTGGATCTCGAACCGCTGTCGTCCGAGATCACCATTGAATGCTGGGTTTTCGGGAATCCCGATGCTCAGCCCGAAAATGGCACGCTGTTCGAAGCCGTGAATGCCGCAGGGCAGCGCGTGGTCAATGTCCATTTGCCGTGGAGCAATGGCCGGGTGTATTGGGACTGTGGTCAAGATGGCGGCTACGACCGCATCGACCAACAAGCCCAGACCGAAGATTACGAGGGACAATGGAACCATTGGGCATTTGTGAAGGATGCGGAGGCAGGCCTCATGCAGATTTACCTCAACGGGGTCCTGTTCCACAGTGGAGAGGGCAAAGACAACCTGATTGAAGGCATTGTGAAGATGAACCTGGGTGCCTCTGGCAACGGGAACAATCGCTACAACGGCCGGGTCGACGACTTCCGGATTTGGTCGCAAGCTTTGGATGGCGAGACCATTGCTTCATGGCTCAACCGCCAGCCCACCGCTTGGCACCCAAACTACGAAGCTCTGTTGGTGGACTACCGTTTTGATGGTGCCAATGGCACCGAAGAGGTGAACCATACACCCGGGGGACACCCCGGCTTTCATCACGGGTCCACTTTGCGCAGGAATACCCCAGGCCGAGAGCGATTTAAAGGGCAGGAGCAAGGCTTCCGTCCATGGTTGGGTTTTGGCCGAGGTGAATACCTCGAGTTTGTGGCGGATGGCTCCATTTTGAACTTACGTCCTGTGGCGCCGCTCAGCTTGTCCACTTGGGAAGTGGCGGGAAATGAAGTGGCCATGACCGACCTGACCTATCACTATGCCCCAGGCGAGACCGAGTGGATCCCGCTGTTTGGCGACACGGTGGTGTACCCCATTCCTGGCGAAGTGTCGGAGCTGACTTCGGACACATTGGATTACTTCGGAGTGCCCTTCGACGTCGTTGACCGCTATGAACTGTATCGATACATCACGCCCTACGGCATTGGATTGGATTTGGGAGAAGACGGATGGACTTGGCGCTATGACGTCACAGACTACCTCCCTTTGTTGAGGGACAGTGTGGAGTTGCAGGCGGGCAATTGGCAGGAGCTGTTGGATCTCAAGTTTCACTTCATCGAGGGGGAACCTGCTCGGGACGTACTCGGGGTCGAGGCGTTTTGGAAAGGGCAATACAACCTGAACAGCTTTGACGAGAATGTGACCGGTTACACGTATTCGCCCGGAGCCGAAGAGGCCATGTGGCGTTTAAAAACCCGCGCTTCTGGACACGGGTTTGGCAGCGGCAACAATTGTGGGGAATTCTGTCCCAACATCCACCGCGTCAAGGTCAATGGCGTGGAACAATGGAGCTGGCAAATCATGAGGGAGTGTGCCGACAATGCCCTCTTTCCCCAAGGCGGAACGTGGATATATGACCGGGCGGGTTGGTGTCCAGGCGCGCCAGTAGACACAGAAGACATGGAGCTCACACCTCATGTGTCGGGCGTGGGGCCATTTACAGTGGACTATGATGTCGATTACGATCCCGATGGCAACTACCGGTTTGAGGGGCAAGTGATCGCATACGGTGCGCCCAATCATATGTTGGATGCAGAGATTGTGGAGGTATTGGCTCCCAATGGGTCAAAGTTGTCGGGTCGGACCAACCCCATCTGCGACAAGCCGCAAGTGGTCTTGCGCAACAGTGGCAGTACCCTCCTCACCTCGTGCACCATCACGTTTGGCTTGTCCAGCAATTTGCAGTCCATGACATGGACAGGGGAATTGGGGTTCTTGGAGGAAGAGGTGGTGGACCTTGTCGCCCTCGATGCGGGCATGTGGGTTGGAAATTCAGAAGAAGACTTGGAATTTGTGGCCAGGGTTTCGGCGCCCAATGGGGAAGTGGATCAGGTGTCTTGGAACAACGAAGTGCGCAGCACTTTCCGACGCCCTCCCACCTACACCTATTTGGACGATCCCGGCGACGAGGACGACAACCGGCTGATTGTTTTTGTTCGAACCAATTCTACGCCTTGGGAGAACACGGCAAGGTTGACCCATCAGGATGGTACGGTGTATTTCCAGCGGAGCTATCCCGACCCCAATACCCAATACCGCGACACGATATACATGAACCAAGGGTGCTACACCTTTGAGTTCTTCGATGGAGATGACGATGGCATCAGTTTCTGGGCGAACGACGATGGCAGCGGATTTGTGAGGCTAAGGAAGGCAGGGGGCAATTTTGTTACGTTCGAGCCTGACTTCGGAAAGAGCATCATCCACAACTTTCATTTCGAGACCAACTTGGTGAACGCGGTCGAAGATGACTTGGTGGAGCGCAGTGCGGTTCGGGTCTATCCGAATCCCGCCCGCGACGCGGTCAATTTTGTGCTCGAAGGTTGGAGTGGCCCTTTTGAATGGCATTTGCACGACCCTGCAGGACGCAGGGTGGCAGAGGGGCAAGGCGTGGCCCAAGCCGACGCCCGGTTCCAAGGCCGAATACCGCTTCAAGCGCTTCCCGCCGGTGTTCACACCCTAACGATCAGTCAGTCTGGTCAGTCTGTGCGCCGCCGGGTGGTGGTTTTTTGAGGCGGCTGGCGGAAAAAATCAAAAGATTCCGGGGGAGCCCCCTATTTATTAGGGGGCGTTCTTGAATTTTTAATGTTTTGTTCATCACTCTTTCCGAAAAAGAAGGGGTGGTTGGCTAGTTTTGTGCGCATAGACACGAAACCATGTCCAATTATCGCATTACTGCCATGGAAGATGTCCTCGAGCGTGCCCCAAAGGCCCTGGATACACCTTCATCAAAAATCTCCGATTATTATGGAGATCACGCCTTCACGCTCAGCGCCATGCGCGAGTACCTGACCGAAGAAGCGAATGACCACATCGTGTCCGCCATGCGGGATGGCATCCGCATCGACCGAAAGATCGCAGACCAAGTGGCCAGCGCCCTCAAGGAGTGGTCGATGTCCCGCGGTGCAACGCACTATACGCACTGGTTTCAGCCTTTGACTGGAAGCACTGCAGAAAAGCACGACAGCTTTATCCAGCCCGATGGAAGGGGAGGGGCAATTGAGCGCTTTGATGGCAGCTTGTTGGTCCAGCAGGAGCCCGATGCGTCGAGTTTCCCAAATGGGGGCATCCGTTCCACGTTTGAAGCGCGAGGGTACACCCTTTGGGACCCAAGTAGCCCGCCATTTTTAATGGGGCAAACCCTGTGCATTCCCACCATTTTCATCGCCTACACTGGACAGTCATTGGACAACAAAGTGCCGTTGTTGAAGGCGCTGACAGCGGTAGACAAGGCGGCAACCGAAGTGTGTCAATACTTCGACAAGAATGTGACCAAAGTGGTGGCCACTCTCGGTTGGGAGCAGGAGTACTTCTTGGTGGACAAGGCCTTGTACAATGCCCGTCCGGACTTGGCCCAAAGCGGCCGTGCCTTGATCGGTGCACCTCCAGCGAAGGGGCAGCAACTCGACGACAATTACTTCGGCAGCATTCCCCCGAGGGTCATGTCTTTTATGCAAGACTTTGAGTGTGAGGCGCACAAATTGGGCATACCCGTGACCACGCGTCACAATGAGGTGGCGCCGAACCAATTCGAGGTGGCGCCGATGTTCGAAGAGGCCAATTTGGCCAATGACCACAACCTGTTGCTCATGGACCTTTTGGAGAACGTGGCGATTCGCCATGATTTCCGGGTGTTGGTTCACGAAAAGCCGTTTGCTGGACTGAATGGGTCTGGAAAACACAACAACTGGTCGCTGGGCACGAATACGGGAGTCAACTTGTTGAAGCCAGGTGTAAACCCGAAGACCAACTTGCGCTTCTTGACCTTCTTTGTCAACACCATTGCGGCCATCCATCGTCACGCGGATGTCCTTCGCGCAGCGATTGCAGGTGCAGGCAACGACCATCGCTTGGGCGCCAACGAAGCGCCTCCAGCCATCATCAGTGCCTTCATTGGGTCCAAGTTGACGGAATTGTTGGATGCGGTCGAAAAGAACGTCAGTGCAGGAAAAATGAGTCCGGACGAAAAGACGGCTGTGAAGCTGGAAATCGGACGTATTCCTGAGGTTTTGCTCGACAACACCGACCGGAATAGAACCTCGCCCTTCGCATTCACCGGCAACAAGTTCGAGTTCCGGGCTGTGGGCAGTTCTGCAAATTGCGCAGTGCCCATGACCGTTTTGAACACCATTATGGCTCAGCAGCTTCAAGAGTTTAAAGTCGCCGTTGACGCCAGAATTGAAAGCGGAGACAAGAAGGACGAGGCCCTGTTGAAGGAGGTTCAGGCCCTCATCAAGCAAAGCAAGGCCATTCGCTTTGAAGGCAATGGCTATGGCCAAGAATGGGTGGAGGAAGCGGCCAAGCGTGGCTTGTCCAATTTGATGGATACGCCCAGTGCTTTGTCGGTTTGGCAGCGCAAAGAGACCATTGCCTTGTTTGAAGAGGTCGGTGTCTTGACAGCAGAAGAAATCAACGCGCGCACCGAAGTCGAGCTGGAGAACTACGTGATGAAGCTCCAGATCGAAGGCCGTGTGCTGGGTGACATGGTGGTGAACCAGGTGATGCCCGCGGTCATGGACTACCAAGGTGACTTGTTGGCCAACATTCAAGGTTTCTTGGACGTGTTTGGCGACGATGCAGCCGAGGCCATGACCACAGCACAACGCAGCATTTTGGAAGATTTATCTGTGGGACTGACCACAGTCCATGAATTGGTGGCCAAGCTGCGTTCCGAGCGCAGTCAAGCGAACAAGATGGACGACATGCATGAGAAGGCAAGGCGTTACGCAGACCGCGTGAAACCTGTCATGGAGCAAATTCGTGTCCAAGTGGATCAACTTGAAAAATTGACGGAAGACAGCCGCTGGCCCTTCCCGAAATTGCGGGAATTGTTGTTCACTCGTTGATTTTCTTCGACTTTAATTGAAGAAGGCCTCGGATTCGTTCACGCGAAGTTCCGGGGCCTTCTTACATTCGTGCACATATCGATTCTTGGAATGTTGAACCTGATCCACGGACGTTCTGGAGCCTTGAGCTTCGCCGTCACCTTTGTTCTCTCCCTGTTCTGCCTGCAGGGGTTCGCTCAAAATGACATCACTGCAGATGCGGATGCCGCCTTTGACAGGGGTGGGTATTTTGAAGCTGCGAAAGACTACCAAGTCGCATACGCCAAGCTCAAGGGCGACCTTGAAGAAAAAGGCCGAGTTTGCTTTTTGATTGGGGAGTGCTACCGTTTGGGCCGCGCCCTTCCTGCTTCTGAAGAGTGGTATGGACGTGCCATTGACCTCAAATGGGCGGCAGATCACCCCGAAGTCTTCCAGAATTACGGTTTGGTCCTGATGGGCCAAGGGGAATTCGATGATGCGGTCGACCAATTCCAAAAGTTCAAGTCCAATGGGGGAGATGCCACTGTGGCCAATTCCTTCATTTCGTCCTGCAACAATGCGGCTGAGAGTCTCATTGTTGGAGACAGCAGATTTGTAGTGGAAGCTGTGGTGATGGCCAATTCACCCAGTTTTGATTTCGCTTTAACTTTTTCGGACAAGCGCGGAGAAGAGGTCATTTTCGCCTCAAGCCGAAGCAGCAGTACGGGAAGTGGCGAAGACCCCATCACAGGGGAGAGCTACATGGATCTGTTTTCCGCAGAGGTGGACAGAAAGGGAAAGTGGAGCATTCCTGAGCCTCTAGGCAACACGATCAACAGCCCAAGCAACGAAGGGGGTGTTACGTTGGATTCCAAATTCAAGAC
>Ga0209092_10005710_pt1 | contig 10003 bp, 2 predicted proteins | sample FraStrMetagenome_FD_187446 | JGI IMG/M metagenome (GOLD analysis project Ga0209092, IMG submission 187446) | Marine eukaryotic phytoplankton communities from Arctic Ocean - Fram Strait ARC3M Metagenome (SPAdes) (version 2) | ecosystem: Environmental > Aquatic > Marine > Oceanic | place: Fram... | reverse complement strand
TCTTTCCAAATGAAGTGTATTTATTTTAACAGTTTTCGCAACATAACAATCGTAAAATTAAGCAAAAAACATACACATCACATCATCGGAAAAGGACAAAAATAAAATAAAATAAAAAACGCAAAGATTATAAATTATTCGAAAATAAAATATGTCCCTAGTGGACTTTTTTTGGTCGCCTAAATAAATCTAGGGCGACCCGCGGCAAATTACGGCGGGCAAGAAATTCTTGGTATTATACTCTATCGAGTGTATGGTGAGTTCGAAATTTAAATTTCACACTCCGCTTACGCAATTCTCGAATAAGTGGAGAAATTCTTCGATACCTTGTAGAACCGACCTTCCGTTTGGAGGAAGGAGTAAAGCGACACTTCTGAAGCCATTTGCGCAATGCTGCCGAAGTATGGTCGCGTTCCGGAAGAAAAATCCTATTTCGTTCAAGGACGGCCACTCGAAATTGGTTTATCCATGCCTGGAGCTGGGCGTCCGGGAGCTCGAGGATAGTATCCATGTGATCGTCCAATAGATGCTGATCCTTATTCAACAAATAGATGGATGATTCAGATTTATATAAGGAGCGGGCAGTAAGTTCCATTTCTTCACGTTTCCTAGTTTGAATTGCTTCCGAATTCAAATTATGAACAAACTCATTTCTATTCATCCATTGAGGCCAGTAGAGCATGTTCCAAATTTTGACAATGAGAAGGGACGTCCATTGTCGACCGGTCCGTTTTATTTTTAGTCTGTCGTAGTGATCCTGCATATATGTGGTGAACGCAGTACTGATCCGACCTTCCATAAAGTGGTTCCATCCGAGACGAATCTGGTTTTGAATTGGGCCCGTGAAACGATATGTAGTGGGGAGGAGCTTCCCGTACTGATGCCATTCAGTAATTAATTGTAGAAGTTCCAACGCCATCTCGTCTGGTGTTTGTTGCGATGTCATCCAATCCGACAAGGTTGCGATGAATACCCGGTACAGGGACTGGGACTGTGGATGGTGGCATTGAATGATATGTGAATGTGTTTCCTCATTGTGCTTGCATCTGGGACAATAAGAATGGGTCCATTGAGTACGCCTGACCATGTTTTTGCCAATGGGAAGGGAATGGGAAACGTACTTGGAAACCCATTGCCGTTTGGATGGTTGAAGTAAGTCCATGCTATGTTGTAGTGCATCCCAGTCAATTTGCTCAAATTGTGTTTTACTGAATGAATATTTCTCAGAAAAATATTCCATTGCGAGGGATGTAAAGTATGCTTGGGAAATGTGGTGGGAAATGTTGGAGTAAAATTTTTGGGTGTTTTTCCATAAGGTCAAACCTTCATTGTAAAAATATGCATTTGCAGATTGGATAGGAGCCATATTTTCACGAGCAAACTTTGCTAGTCTATCACACCAGACATTGAGTTGCTCCATACGGGTAAGTTCATGAAATGGTTTTTTTTTATCTGCATGGCCCTGGATCTTTAAATATTGCATAGGAATAGTGATCAACTTTCGTACGGCTATTAATGATGAAACGACATCTCTGTGATGGGTTTTATGAGTGATATAGTCATGATAGGTGGCTACATCCATCACAGAATCACTATCACATCCCAATTTGATGTGAAAATCCCGTATGCCTAGGATATCCTGTATTGCTTGAATCACGTGAACTCCGTATAAAACACCAACAAACTCACTCCTGTATGAATCATTTTCCATCATGATGTCATTAGCAGGGACTGATACTGTGAGTTTGATTCGCTCATCCCGTACTTGATTTTCTATGATAATTCCAGCCGCTCCTATATTCGATTTATATGAGCCATCACTAACCAGGAGGATTTCACCAGAAAAAAATTGTTTTAAGGAATGAGTTGATATATTTGCAAGTTGTGATTGTTGATGTAGAAACATCCAGTTCGGGGTATGAGATGATATTAGAATCTGATACAAATTTGAATGAGAGTCCGAAGTGGTAGGGATCATTGAGCATTTGTGTGATCCTTCGAGAGTAACCAGGTTGTCTCCGTCGACGCTTGAAGATATTGATGCTAATTGAGGAGAGGTTACTGAGTCGCAGGTGACCACATCTTTCAGTTGATACCAGGAATATGACAATCGTGTTTTGCTCCGTTTTACATACCGTGTGTATCTTTTAAATATAGATCCATCTTTATAGTAAACTATATCTTCTTTCTCATCATAGTACCATTTCCAACCATGTGGGATGTTAAGGTAAACTCCTAGAGGGTGTTTAAGCCGATTTGATTGCATACTCACACAAAAGGTATCCCGTATTGCTTCTTCCCATACTTTCCAGGATTGTAGATATGGTCGATTCACTTGGGGCCAAACATATTTAGAAGCTCTATACTTATCTCGTCTACCTTCCATAATATGAGGTTGGATTGATGTCCCGCTAGCCGGTACAAGATCTGATAGTGAGAGGACTTGAAGAAATAGTCGACACTTGTTAAGGGTTCGCATTTTCTCTAGTGAATAACCACGATTTGCAAAAGAAGACATAATTTCACAATCTTGTTGACGTTGGAGGGGAATTTCACTGTCCCATCCTTTGATTTTCAAACCCATATCCGAACAAAATTTCCATAAACTAGTGTACCACGATGTTGGTACTAATTGAGAAAGTTGTTCATACTTCTTATTGAATGGTAAGTCTAATGATCCGATTGCAATCTGGAGGGCTTCTATACCTATGACAAACTGATCCCAACATATGCCTTTATTAACAGACGCCTGGAGTAACTCGTGAATATGACCTAGCTCTTGCTCTAGATACAGATCCGGGAGGTTGAGTCCCTGATATTTATAGGGGAGATATCGTCTTTTGAGTGGAAACTTGGATACTACACCAAATTTTGGTAGGCACGATGAGTATAATTTATTGGAGAGTTCATGACATTGCTTATAGGTAAGTGCAGTAGCTGGTAATGGATATTGGAGGGTCCTATTTATTCTACTCAATACTGCCGTCATATTATATTCCCTGTATAGATTGCTCTTACTCATCTTCTGATTCCATACTTCGACTTGTGCCGTCATTTTGTTAATCTGGTCCTCTTCACTACTGTCTACTCGTTGACGCACACCTAAATAGTCTCTAGCTACTGCTCCTTCATATCTACTAACTGCTTGAAGAACGAAATTCTCATCTGGGATGTGGATATCACCAGGGTTCGTTGAGATGGGGAGGATAATTGGGTCCTTGGACTTCTTGTAGGTGACAAGAGTCCATGCACATTTGGGGGGCCGCATAGCGCCACCAGTCACTTCTAAGACTTCCCTCCACACATTAATTGCACGTTCAGCTTTTTCCATAATATCTTCAGGTGAGTTAGATAAGTCTGTTATAAACAACTCAGCATCGTCGACGAATGCTATTAGCGCGAGAGTAATGATTCGTTGTGAGATAGCAGTTGTGAATTCAGATTGAAGTTGTAGCTCCTTCATGAGTTCAATCATAGGGGTACTAACACAGGTCCAATAGGGAGCGGCACCTGTGTTACCCTGACCTGCGCCTTGGAAGTTTTCTCCCACGAAATACTTCTTGGAGTCGCCATAAGCAGTTCTGGTGTAGTGGCGGGCTCGTTGAAGGGGTTGGAGAAGAGCTATCATGGCATTCTGTGATAATCCCCATTTTTTACATGCCAGGGAGACAAACTTATGAACCATCCGGTCATAACAGTTTGCAGCATCTGTAGAGATGATGGCTACAGGCTTTTTAAGGAGGCGGGAGTTATCAATCACGAGTCTTTTGGTGAGTGCACCTGTGATAGACTTTTTATTCTTTCGTCCACCCATATGCTCTGGCGGAAGTAGGTGCAAAGATTCAGCCTGCTTCATCATTTTGCGAGTGATAAGAATGCGTCCTGCAGCATTCCAATCCGCCTCACTAATCACGATTGTTCTCAATGTGTTTACCTGAATACTATTACTTTTCTTGAATGACATTATATCAAGAAATGTTTTCCACCTATTATATGGCCTACCTGCAAGGAATGGTAGGTTCATCGATAGAGTCAGTGTTTGGAGTAATTTAGGCGATGTGGACATGGCTTTGTAAACTGCGTTATACCTGCCAGAATATGAGGAGGCTTTGTGTTCCTTGGTTATGCGCCAAACCTGTTTTATTTCATCTTGGGTCAGTAAGGTTGGTATTGATGGTATACTGGGATCAAATTGAACTTTTTGTAGCATCTTTTTTGTCCAATATGAAAAATTGTCTGGTATGGGAGACTTGCCAAAAAAAATATCTTGTCCTTTCTTTTTCTCGGCAAAGTTACCGAATTTTTCATGCACATTTGGTTTCATTAATGGTGTATCGGATGTAGAGGTATACTTGAGTATTGTATCTTTCTGTATCTGTTTGACAACATCATCGGGTTCTGTTGCTTCCTTGACATTACCGTCCTCAACAAATGTGACTTTATCAACTCGTTTGGATAGAGTTTTCTTAGGAAAAAAAACTTTGATTCTTCGATGCTCTTCCCGAATATTTTCTGTATTCATGATGCGTCGTAGGATAGTAGCTTTCTTAGAGTTACTTATCTCGGCATTCGCACAGGCGAGATCTTCAAAAAATTGATGGCGTTCAGTACGAGAATGGGGAATTAGAGCCTGATATCTGTTCTCTGCTTTGGATCGGAGAAACTCTACCTCCTTAAGGGGTAGTGACATTGGGTTCCTGTATGAGAGACTCGACGCTAGTCTTCGTATAGTAGTCGCTGAAATTATTTGGCCAACTTTTTTCTTATAAACTAAGATCCACAATCTTTTTTCCTGCCAAAGTTTTTTGAAGAGACCAGAAAAGGGTATCTTTCCAACACGTAATTTTCTGCATTTTTTTAATCCTTTTGAAATAGCACGGCCAATTTGGTCATCGATTTGTTCCATATTGTCGATCATGTCATTAGTCGGTGGGTGTCTCATGATCTTTGTCAGTTGAAGAAGTTTTGTATCTACCTTGTTTGCTTCAATATGCTTCTGGACATGCTTTTGGAATTTTTTATATATTCTCGGATCATTAAGTTGCAGCCGTTTCATGGGTGGCGGGGTAACTTGAAACATTGCGGTTCCTAAGAAGGAAGTTTCCTGGATGTCGATAAACATATTACGATGGTCAGCCTGGAATCCGCATCCTTTCTGTAGGATTCCACCGCTAAGTATGTTTAGCTCAGATGAATGATAAAAAGTAGAAATGGGCTGGCTTCCTGAATGATGGGTGGCTGGCATGGGTTCATTAAATAGGGTAGAAAAGGCATTGGTCATTCCAATCTGATTCATTGCTATAGAGAACTCGCCTGTTTCCACATTCTCATTTGCATCAATAGACAAAACTATGTTGATTCCCTGCGCTAAGGTAACTTCTAATTCTGCAATTAGATCACTATCAAACAATTCGATTGGGGTAACTTGTAAATCATGTTGTCCAATGTATCGTAGATGCTGGTCTACCACTGTTGTTAGCTTAGTTTTGGGGGGCTTCTTACCTGGCCTGTATGCGCAATAAAACCTGGAGCGATACTTGTCACGCCCTCCAAATTCAATCCAGGTCCATCTTCCTAATGAGCGGGGATCTTTCCCTGTAGTAATGACTCTGTGAGCTGACTGTCCCACTGCGAATGCGCATGTCCCTCCACGTTGGCACATCGAAGGTTTATCATCCATGACATTATTGCTGGTGACGGTTCGGAAGTACTTCCAATTACTCTTGACGCGGCTATAAAGGCTTGATGAATTTTTCATCATATTCCAATTGACATTGGTTTCGGCGAGACCTATTACATCAGCCTTACTCCTATTTTTTAGGAAGGCAAAACTAGCATGGGATTTCGATGCTTTCCAATTAACCCCTATCCCATTTGGATTTGTAAACCAGAAGCGGATCGTGGACGGAGGTTTGCTGGTATGTTTAGATCCGTAATGCTCATCATATTCAATATTGGGTGCCATATTACCATTAATGTTAATACTTATATAATCTGTCATTCTTTCTTTAAGTAATGAGTTAGATGAACTATTAACATAATTACTCAAGCGTTGCTGTTGCTTATCTTGAAGACTACTTTTCTGGATCATTTTGGATTTGGATGTTCGATTCATATTTATTCTTTTTCTTTTCGTTTTACGAATCTTTTCTCTTTTCGAGGATCTTTCTTGGTCCTCATTATTTAATTCGTTATTCACTTTCACTTTTGACATACATGTTGCTACAACTCCCGAATTACTCGTTAGCTTACTCAACCAAGGCAGCAACGTTGCTTTGGTTGGTGCTCCGTTGGAACTCATTTCGAGGCCGCAACATTAGTACTTTCACTTGTAACATTCGTACTTAATGTTGCTGTATCGTTCTTTGCTTTTTTTAGAGCATCTTCAGTTTGCTTTAGAAGAGCTTCCAATTCTGTAATCTGGGTATCCTTACTAGGCGTAGATACTGATGTAATAGAGGATGAACATGCTCCTCGATCGTATGTATGCCTGGATTCTCCACTAAAGGAGACTTGCGAGGTGTTAGCTAAGCTTGCGCCAGTGGTGACAGTATCCTGTTCTCCTGTAAAGTCAAAAAGTCTACTTCCTCCCTTTATTTTTGTATCTTCTTTGATCATTTCGTTTGTATCAAATTCAAGATTCAATTGCGCTGCTATATCTGGATCCATGGTATCATTGAGGAATTCAAAGGAGTCGTCATCTTTATCGAATTCCACTGTTTCACGTAGATCTTTATCCTCTTGAGTAGTAAATTGTTGGGTGACTGGGTTATACTCCTCAAATTCTGCAGATTCCACCGCATCAATTGTGAAAATACCATATATGTCAGCATTTGGGTATATGTACTTAACATATGTAGGTAGAGATTCAATGAAGTCTTTGGCCATGGAGGTTTTATCTGGGCGAAAGGTTGCTACGAAATCTGAATTGCTCTGGTAACGCTCATCAATGGACGCAAATACTCTACGTTCATCCGACTTATCTCGAATTTGAACCACAATCTCTCTTAATGTGACAGTTGTATTTTTGATTTTTTTGTCAAGTTCCAGGATAGTGGAGGTGGTGGTTTCCTTCAGTTGTTTGAGTAGAGTTTTATGCCTGTCAAGTAAATAACGGTAACGGCGTTGATTTATCTCCTTCATATATTGATGATACTCTGAGAAAATTCGGAAACGAACTCCAAGTGGCCATACCTTCTTTCGCTGCAGGATTCGTAAGAATCGTTTTACCTGTGGGGCCTGTCCAACGGGGGATTCGACATGCATTGCATAAGCTTTCTTTCCTCGATCAATCTCTTTCTGTCCATTTAACGCTCTCCAGGATAATCCTACCAAAATAGTTGCTCCCGGTGTTTGAGAATATGCCTTCTCGTACAGGCGTTGCACCTCTTTGCTCCATGCTTTAGGATTCACCGTTCGTGGCATATATGCGAGCCATCCGCAGGTGCGGAAGTTTGGATGCTGCACGGGGCACTCGTACAAGCGTATTTTTTGATTAGAGCCCCACGCAGTAAAGTCGACCATGAAAGTCTGTCTATCCGAGGCAATGGGAAGTCCGAGTCTAATTTTCGTCCAAGTTGGCCCAGTGGCATTAGGACGAATGTCCTTAAAATACTTCTGAATTTGACTGATAGTTTCTGGAAAGTCAGTCTCGTCAATGATGGGGTTTTCGTGATCAGTTGTGGCCCAAGGAAAAATAGTTACTCCTTCTGCAATGGATTGCATATGCTTGAAAATTTGAATCAGTGTTTCGCGCATTGCGGCCGTACCGGAGATACCTTCGTCAAGTTGAAACGTGAAGGAATATCGCATGGAGTTGTATAGTTTTCCTTGGAGAGTTGATTGTTTGATTACTTTATTTTTCTTTGGGGTATTCGGATTACCAGAACTTTTTAGAATAGATTCTTTCCTGTTTGTAGCTTTTAGAAGATCACGCTGTTTTTTGATTGATTTGCGCAAAGTTACATCATCCCATACAAAATAGCTCGAGATTCTTTGATTCTTGCCTTGTTTCTTATTAAACTTATAATAAACTTTGGCTAACATGGTACTGGGCATGTTGTCGATGAACTTGTCTTCAAGAGTACTGGTGATGTCTGGGGTATCATTTAGTAGTTCTAGACTCTCCTGTCCCTTTTGCTCAAGAATATAGTCCATCTGTCGATTTCTTTTTAGCATAGTATCCCTAACGAGAGTAATTGCATCTAATAATTGTGTTTTTTCCATCAAGTGAATAGATTTTGCAAAATGTTTGATTTCTGAAGTTAGAAGATGCTTACGGTATATGGTGGAGGCTTCTGATTGAGAATACTTTTGAATTTGGAAATCTGTCAATTTTTCTGTGATGGAGAGAATGGTAGAATCACGAAGGATGTCCTTATCACTGGTGATATTAACTACATCTTGATCGTCTTTGACCTTATCATTGACTATTGAATTATCAGGGACATGCGAGATGGTTTTAATGCTGATATTCTTTTCTTCATCCATGCTTTCATCATTGTCTCGTTTTCCACTAATCTTACGTAAATCCTTATCTCGTTTTCCGTCATCTATGCCTGCATCCACGTTGATGATAACATCATCTACTTTAAAAGGAGGTGGGGTACTTTCTTTAATTTCGTCTCTCCCATCATCTAGGATATTCAGTAAAATATCACGACAATCGTCTGCCGGATCTATTCCTTGATAAGCTTTTCCTTTATGCTTAATCCAGTTTCGAGCATGTTGTTGCAGAAATTCAGTAGAACGAAATTCGTCTTCTTCCATAGTTGACGACTTAATATAAAATAAAGAATCCGCAATGGTAGGAGGTTTTGACTCTTCTCTTTGAAATTGTAAGGCTTCAATAACTTGTTCACTAACATATTCGTGACTGGTATGGAATAACTGTTTGTGATCGGATATACATGTTCCGGCACTATTAAAATACAAGTAGGTGATCAGATCTTGCTTTGACAGTTCTTTTAAGTCATTGATGCTTACAACTTTTGAGAAATCAAGTCTGAGCATTCTCTGCTGGTCAATTTCATCCATTTCTTTAACTTTCTTATTCCATCGTGCTGCCTGACTTTCAACGCTAAGTTTTTTCTTTAACACTCCAAAAGCAAGTTCAAGATCTGATTTAGAACCAGCAATCATTCCGGGATCATCTCCAGAGTAATCACACCACACACTTGCTAAGTCTCGAAGCTCTTTATGTTTCATCATATCGAGTTGATGATCATTTAGAGTTGAGATTTTCTCAGAAACATTCAATGTATTAATATCTTCCATGAAAGAATCTATTTCTTTTCGTTTTTCCATATCAGCATCAACTTTATCCTTGATTTCATCATGATATGCGTCCTCCATCACTGTATCTTTTGGTTCAGAAACATCATTTTTTGGAGTAGATGGGATCTCTACTAGACTCGAAGCTTTTGAGATTTCCATATTTCTTGAAGACCGTCTCAGGGAAGACTGTGCTTTCTGTTTGGTTGGGGTGATCAGTTTCGACTGCTTTTTCTTCGTTCTAGGACTCTTGACCATTGTGATAGAAAGATATTTTTGTTCACGTAATAGGTTGGTATGTTTCTACGCGAGGATCGGAGGGTGAGATTTAAGTCCGTTGGTGATTGAATTATTCAGAATTGCTCAATTCGTGGACTCCTGATCTCGAAATTTTTTCCAATAAAGGACCTTGGAGGTAATTCGAATATAAGATTAAGAATGACTTTTCGATTTGGTGGTTTCAATTTGTTGTTGATGATGAAATTTTTGTATCGTCCAATGACAAATTGTTGTTGGTTTTTGATTCAATTTACGTAGAATCACGTAGGTTTTGGTATATTTTTTTGGTATTTAGGGTTTGTTGATCTTTGACTTTACAGAGAAGTGATGCTTATGAATATAAGAAGATCTTCCAAATAAAGTTAAAACGTACGGGACCGTTGAATGATGATTTGGTACTAGATGAATCGCAATTTAAAGGATCACGTCTATTTCTAAAGCAGCACAAGCT
>Ga0209092_10005709_pt1 | contig 10006 bp, 6 predicted proteins | sample FraStrMetagenome_FD_187446 | JGI IMG/M metagenome (GOLD analysis project Ga0209092, IMG submission 187446) | Marine eukaryotic phytoplankton communities from Arctic Ocean - Fram Strait ARC3M Metagenome (SPAdes) (version 2) | ecosystem: Environmental > Aquatic > Marine > Oceanic | place: Fram... | reverse complement strand
CACTAGCGAAATGCAAGAACGCGTGACGATATATCACGAATCCTTAAACCGAAATATCGCTGCAGAGTCTGAAGATCAGAACGAGGAGGACGGTGATGACTTTATACATGCCGACGTAGCGTTGCCGTTCGGTTACGAAGAAGAAGAAGGCAATTACTTTGGATTGCCGGGGTGCCTGACATAGATGAGGTTATAGACTCGGAGAATGCCAGGGCTGAAGTTGACACCTATGATAAGTACGTGGGTGTAGATGTAATGTTACCTAACAGTGCCGACCAGAAATTAATAGCAAGGGTGAAGAGAAAGGTAATGTCAGATGATAAGAATGGGTCATAAAAGTAATTTATGAGTTCCATCAAGCATCCTACTCGCGACGATTCACAAACAGACCCTAAACTATAGCTTTCCATGTAACGTAGTGTGCTTTGCACAAAGGGTACATCACTAATACGTCAAGGGAAAATTAAGAGATGAATATGGTGCTTGTGATACTTTATAGAGTCGGCGCGAGCTGCATGCTTCCCCATTCCATACATTTAGAACCCCAACTTGATCCGACCCGATGTTCGTATCCATAAATTTCTCAAATGATTCTCAAACTTGTTTGCTTTAGCAATTCTTTCGTGACTGGAATATAAACCATGTGAAGCGATGCATATTTGGTCATTCCAACATACCGGTAGTCCTGGATTAATGTATAAATAACATATTTCGGATCTCCCTTCCGCTTCCTTCTTCTGTGTCCTACATATCTGAGCCGAAATTTGAATAATTAAGCATTTTCTTCACCAGTTTCCAAAATGCTAGTTACTAATGTAAAGTTGATTACACTTTTACTTACTCTTACTTATTCTATGTTTGAGATATCCGAGCCGTTTTTCCACTAATTTCTAAACCAAAACCAATAATGCTTATTTTTGCTAATGCAAAGTTGATTACAAATTGATTTTCCTCTTGGTGGGAGGACATTTCTGGCTCTATTTCCGCATCTATCGAAAATTCTGATCCCGCTTGAAAATTTGGGTCAAATAATGAATCATTTTTAGGGTGAAAGACAACTTTCCTAGGAAGAGGAAGACTTGCTAAGTTCTCATTTATCCCCTCAACTTCGTCAGGAACGCGGGTACATTCATAGGAAGAGGAAGTGGAGAAATCGCCATATTTTGATGACGTTCAGAATTTCACTTGCATTTTTCGCAGCCCTTTCCTGCACTCCTCGTTAATGAATGACTCCTTCAGGACTGCTTGATTTAGGAATGATGAATATTATTTCGTTTGAAGAATGATCATTTGATTTTGTTACTAACACACATGTAAAAATATTCTGAAAGAAAATTCCCACTCGGCAGAAAAGATATCAGAAGTTCGTAATTTTTAGCTAAACCTCACATTTCGGCAAAAATCTCGTGCTTTGCGCGAACAGAACAAATAATGATTGACCCTCACACATCCTACGCGTATTAATACAAGTGCGACGACCCGATCGCGTCGCGCATTACGCCTTGCTTGCATCCACATCACATCACACCGAACCGCAACGCGCCGCATTTGATTTTCTTTTTCATCTTTCTCATCCGATCAAATTACGTACATTTGAGGTAAGCAAAGGTTCATTTGCCTCACAACAAATTTCGGAAATTATTGAGAGATGATGGAGTTTCTTACGGCATCCAGAAAGTCCTTTCATGTTCGCATAATACGTAATATAGCCTTGTCTGACATATTTCATTGTGAAATTAGAAATTGGTCAAAGATCGTGAATTTCACGGAATTAATTCATACATCCATATTACTTTGCTTTTGGTTAGTATGGCGTCTTTTGATCCTGTAGACGACTCTCTCAAGTTTGATGACGATGCACAGAGCTATTTTGAAGATATTGCGGAAAGACAACTGGGTAAAGCTAATGGAAATGTCTATCATGTTCGTCCTGCTAATAACGGAAATGAAAAATTCCCTCCAAACGATGGAGTGTTGATGGTTCGGTTAAAGAAGAAACGTTTCATTGTATTGGACTATAGTTTAGGTGCTTATTCACGGAAACACAAGGCAGAGCCACAATCTCAAAATCGTATTCCAATTTGTATTACATCAGATTGTCCAAAAGTCGGAATTCCCTCTCTTACCTACGATTCTGGAGATCCAACTGAATCAGGAGTTTCATTGTATTTGAGATCGGGTTTATGTTTTACTTGTCAAAGAAATTTAAATGAAAAAAGGAGAACATCAAAAAAGAGGAAGAGTGCAGGAGAGAATGAGTCGTCTTCTATGAAAAAGAAAAGTCATAACTCCATCGACGCCATGCATTTGCAGCAATCAATCAATGATTTTGATCCAGCGATTGGCGACCCATCCTTGGACTGGGAAAGTCCACATATCAATGTCTCAACATGTGTGACAGATTACGAGACCTTATCTATTGCGCTATCGCAACTTAAAGATGCAACTAAAAACGTCGAAAAGCTAATCAACTTATCATCTTTAGTAAATGCCCCTCCTCCTGATGAAGCTATTCCGATAGTTCTCGATAAGCCACCGACGATCTCCGATAGATTTGTGCTCTCTGCATATCATGAGAAAATTATGCGGGCTCTTAATAGATGCGCTGAAAGTTTGACAGAATGGAAACGAAAATCTCTGGGTGTCGACGAGAACCGAACGATAAAAAGTATTTCAGGGGCTGCTGACAGCTCGTCAACCGAAATAGATGTTTCCTCATTGCCGGTCAATTCTGAAAATAGATTCTTGGAAATTTAAAATGCATTACTTTGGCCAACTCATTTCAATTTCTCTTCATTTTCAATATTTAATCCATATCATTAAACTCTTAAAAATGAAATTTTTGTTGATGGGTGTAGACTGTTTCGATAGTGGTCGATTTAATTCCAACTAGAACGTCAGGTGTCATCGAACGGAATTTCGAAGTTGGAAGGTCAACAAAGGAGCATTCGTTTTCCTCCAGAGGTTTGGTGTTGATCCCCTCACATGAAATTTGTTCATGATTAAGTAATGATCCCAATTTGGGAAAGGACCAACAATTTTTTTTGAAAATCTTCTCCTTCCTTTTCTTTCATACATACTAGAAAAACTTTGTAGGATTTTTATATTTGAAGTGAATGAGATAAAAGGATGTACGTCAAAAGACAAAATAGCAACTCATTTTCTATTTTAACTTCACAGCTTGCTGCTAGCAAGACGGGGAGTCGATATACTATAATTATTTAGTTCTACATTCTATACTCTATTCAATGTACTTTACTTATTGACTACGTTACTCGTAGTATTTTTATATCTAAAGTGTCTGCGACAAAAGGATGTACGTCAAAAAAGCAACTCGTATTCAATTTTAACTTCACAGCTTGCTGCTAGCATGACGGGGAGTTTACACTATAATTATTTAGTTCTGCATTCTACACTCTATTCAATGTACTTTGCTTCTTGATTACTAACCCGTTATCAAAGGTATTCACACGCTACGATCAATGATCAACACTTTCGAATAGATCAGATACTTAAAGTTCAATCTCTGCTCGCGATGCACCGTAACCTTGATCTTGAAGTCACGAATACCTTAGCAATTCCATTCCCACATATCCTGCCAAGGTAAAATACTGTTCAAAACATGAAGAACAGTTGATTTTTAATACGTGAAAAAAATAAGGATTGCAAGCAGCCAACTTGAAAAACAAACCTAATAAGTGCACCAAAAACAACAACAAACACAGTAATGGCCGCAACCGTTGCATTGTAAATTGAATATAGGACGCATCCCATAGTACCCAAACCATTCACCTTAGCCCAGGTATAAGTCAAAGGCTTTGAAGAAAAATTAAATTTGAAAATATTCAGTGAAGTGTATCAAAGTGACGATGCGAGGGAGAAAGCAAGAACAAACCTTAGGTTGACGACAGAATAGAACATAATGTAGAAATATTGTGGGAAAAATAACAGCACACCAAAAAGAGGTTCGCATTCCAGTTGTGCAAACGTAATCAACAATGAATGAGATGCCTAGATAGGAACAAACGCCATAGAGTGAGTAATGAGAATACATCCATCCTCCAGTAATGACAGGGACGCTCTTTGAACTCAACAAAAAGCGTCTTACCTCCGATAACCACGGCATAATACCAAACAAAAGCAGACAAGAAGCGGGCCTATAAATAACGTTAACACGTTATGTCGTTAGCAAAAATATATAAAAAACCTTTTCTACAAGTCAAAGGGAAAAATCTTACCAAGGGAATGCGATTTAACAAATAGTACTCGTCGGGATACCAGGCTCCGTCGCTTACTTTGTCTGGTTCCATTTGTACTTCCATCGTTAATATGTTTTTATTTACTCTATATTATTTTATGAAAAGTTCTTTGAGAGAAATTAAATACGAGTTTGCTACAAGATCTAAAGAGGGCAAGATTGTATCGAGTGTCTCTTGAAAAGTGAAGCCGGGTCTTGGGTGTTGCTACCGCTACGAGTAGTTTCTCTGCAGTCGGACGTCGCCGACGAACGCCCGACGTCACGTCGGGCGTTCCTCTGAGGTTCTAGGTTCTAAGCTAAAAGATTCGTGACATCGATTTGACCGAAGAATGGCCGAATCTTTCGGTAGATTATATTTCGAAGTACAACCTTTTTTTTCAACTGTAGACTTATTTTGTTAACATCTACTTGTTGACCTATCCCTGATGGCCGATCCCCATTCAATAATGATTTATAAATGTAGAAATGTATCTAAGAACTAGAATATTTTGTCCCTTTTTATTACATTTGTGGATCTGCAGCTTGTTTTATGCACAAAATGGTACAAGAGTAGAAATTAACGAAGTAAGTATACAGTCAGTGGAAAAAAAGTAAACATAGGTTATTTATAGAAATTCGAGAATGAGAGAACATTGCCTCAGGGGTTACTGTGGCCATGGGGGTTAACTCCGTGGGTGTTACAAGTTACAACCTTGGGTTACTTCGTAAGCCCAAGAGATGCCACTGCGAACTGCGAAGCATTACGAAGTACTTAAAATCAGATTGCATTCAAAACACGCTTGAAAAAATACGATGCAATATTGCGATACTATATTGCTCTCCACTTCTCATCTCTCCACAACGATTTGAAGTAAATAAAGGATTTCTGGAAAAGATACCTTCATTCTGATGTCAACAATGATGAATAGAATGATTATTACCTTCGCTAGGATCTAATCATTCGATTAAATTCTGAAAGGAAGCGAAGACAAGACTCAATATTCTCTTGCTATCTTCAGCATTTGTATTTGTTTCATCCAGTTCGCACAATGCCTTTTTTCTGCCTGATACCGCACATTTCGGCGTTAGGGGTTGAATTACAGTAATTTGGAACATTAGCACCTGGCATTTTTCGTCATTTTCGAATTTGAAATGGCGTACAATCATTTGGACCAAAACTTAGAGATAACCAGTTTTGCTGGTGACCTATCCAACGTAACCAAGAGCACTCATCAAGTCTTATTGACGATATTTCTTTACAATGTCTACTTAAAGTGATGCCATCAATAAAACACGAATTTTCTCGTGGGGGAACGCGTCTTCTTTCAAAATGCATTACAGTGTTGATTTAATTGACGTTTCTGGACTGATTGGAGAATAACTATCAATGTATGCGAGAGACGGTATCAATATGCATTCAGTTTATACATTTTCCTACACTCGTTTGAGCTGTTCCTGGATATCGCAATGGGTCTAGCATCATGTCATTTCATCAGGTAAGTTTAACACATTCAACACGTACAATACCATTCAGAATATGGGAACTCATGGTTCAATAACAGGGAAAACGATGACGCGTATTATATGTTTCGATCATATAACAACTGCTACTACTCCTCTTCCTAACCTGTAACTGATGAAGAGGATGAGTTGTAACTACAAAGTAATTTATACCTGGTACAAGAGTAGAAGTTAATAAAATAAAAGCATACAGTTTAAAAAAAAACGGACACGATGTACATGATAATATCATTTACAATTAATCATCTTTCACTCAACAATTCCAATCCCAAATCTCTTCAAACGTTAGGATCTGCCATATTCCAGCAAACGTCGTAAACCAGGCAGTAATTGCAGCGACTGCACCGTTGTAGAGGCTATATAATACGCAACCAATTACACCACAACCTCTACCTTTTGCCCAAGTATAGGTAAGGGGCTTCGCAGGTGTTGAAAATGTATGAGAACAAGCTCGTAAAATAATGCTGAACGAACGAACATACAATATTCCTTACCATATTCTTACGATTGAATAATGAGTAATGTATAAATATTGTGGACAAAATAATGGCAGTCCAAAAGCAAATCCTCATTCCTGTGGTACAAACATAATCATAGATAAATGCAATTCCACCCCAAACAAGTTCATAGTACCAAAATAACAAAGACGCACTCCTTGCCTAAATGAATATTCTAGTTGGTAAATAGAAACAAAAAAGCAATCGTCTTATATTTTTTCACTTACTAGTGGGATCTTTTCAAACAGATAATACTCATCAGGATACCATTTTCCATCCGTCGATTCTTCAATCGGCTCGTTGAATTCGTATCCTACTTCTTCGTCGTCAACATCCTTCAACACATCAACTTTACTTCCTATAAGTGGTTCTGCCACTGAAAACGGTTCCAGATCCAGAGTGTCCGCAGTACTGCTCGTAGTAGTCATTAGGAAAATATTTCTTATCGACAGTTGTTTGAACAACAATTAGCAAAAACAACTTTCAAACCAACTAATCCGATGTACGAGCAAAACCTTTCCCTCCCTGTCATATGTTTTCAACACCAAAACCAAGATGAAAATGAAAATCTGAGCAAAGGACGAGGAGGATATACGATGAATAGAAATTTGTTATTTACGGAGGTGGGGTCGTGCTGCCTGCTGCCATGTCGTTTTCCTCTCCACTGTGTTCCCATAAGATAGTGGATATAGAAAGCAGTCATGCACGACTCAAAACGGCACTGCGTAGTGTTTATATATTGGAAAAATTATTGTATGATCGTCACCTCCATAAAAATTCTTTGCATTCGCTGAATGTGGGTGTACATATAAATAGGATATATTATAAAGATAATTATTTGTTAACGACTTGTCAAATTAATCATGTGTTACATATTGTTAAGTGAGTAAATAATAATCTCCGGCCGATTTGGATTGGGAAACCGTTCGCCAAAGTTAGAATCGCTTGTACTCTTAAATATGTGTGCCTACCATTTTTTCTCTCCCTTCACAGTAAGAAAGGAAAATCATTGTATCTATGATCCAAGCTATCATTGTCATTATCATCATTATTGCATTGAATTAAGAGGTCATTGCTTTGTATCTGCTAAAAGGATTAATTATGGAGAACACATCATATGAGTCGAGGCACCCCACCACATTAATGAGTTACCTCATTAGTCCGGGACGAATAAAGTGGAGACTTGTTGGACAGAGATTGAAGGAGAATAAACATGAGGCAATGATATGGTACGTTGATAGGGAAGACAAGGTTATAAGAAGGCAGTTCTTACCGATTCATGCCGTCTTCATGAACCTGAACAATTCACCAGAAGAAGAACACCCCATTCCAACCCGGATTGTTTACGAATTGCAACGGGCTCACCCTGCCGGCTTAAAGAGCGCCGATGCTGATGGTATGTTGCCATTACATTGGGCATGTCGTTCACGTGCAAGTAAGGATATCATCGAGCTACTACTAAATAAATATCCGGGTGCTGCTTACACAAAAGACAAATGGAAGCGTCTACCTTTGCATATAGCTTGTGAATTTGGAATTAAGGAGAGGGTGATTCTTGATCTATTATTAGATGCTAACCCAAGCAGTATCAACGCCAGAAATCAGTTAGGACAACAACCAGGGGAGTGCGTAGATTGGACTAAAAGCGAATCAATAAGGTTGTCTCCGCTGAAGGCGAAAAAGAGGAGCCAATCGAAACGAATGATAGACGCATTTGTTGAAGAAGCAAAAACAATTACAACCGCAACTGAAAAGCAGAGGTCTAACTCTATTGGTGGCGTGAGTATAGCAGTCTCCGAGCTAACAGATCATGCAGATTCTCGGCGAAATCAGCCAAATAGCGATGTAAATGTAATAACGGACTTAGAACAGGGTCCTAGGGCACAGTCGCGCGCCTTCGTCAAAGTTTCAAGTCAACTGCAAAACTATGTCGACGACATAAATAAGAAAGAGACAGAAGAAGAAACAGTACCTTACAAAGACAGTTATATCGGTCCAACACAATCAGGGCAAGAAACCATCTTGCCTGTACTATCGAAAGAATTGTTTTCGCACTCTTCAAGGAGTGATGAGATGGGTTCATATCAGTCTGCACCGAAAACGAAAGAAACAGGGCCAACTCCACTATTACATTTCATTCGTAACCAGCAATGGAATGAGGTAAAAATGATGATTCAAGATGTTAATCAAAGATCTCAAGCTATGGTAAAGGACGAAAGTAATGGTTGGTATCCTTTACACGAAGTAATTTCAATGAAACCAAGCGTCGAAGTCATGAGCGATATTTACCTTGCATACCCTGAGGCACTACATAGCAAGTCCGACAATTTTGGTAGAAATGTCCTTCACATTGCATGTGAGTTTGGTGCAGATGCGGATGTAATTGATCATATTTTGATGCAGAACATGGATTTAGCTCAGGAGGTGGATCAGAGTGGCCGCACCCCGGAGCAATGTTTAGTTGAAATGGATCCAAGCTATCTTGCTAAAAAAAAGAAATTTGAAGTAACCAAGAAGCAAGAAGATACTGTTCGAGTTGCCATATTGCACAAAGATAATGACATTAATGCACCACTTATCCCAAAAGGAGAACTTACGGATGAAGAAGGACCGCTTGGAACTCTAAGTGGTAAGGAAGTGGATATCAAAATAAACTGTGATGGACAATCGCAGGTATCCGATCCAAACATGGCGATTAGCAGACCAAGAAATGGGAGATCAAACCAAAGAGAAGAAATTATGAATGGTTGTTTCATATTGGCATTGCTTGCTCTCCTTATTTTAGCGATTACTCTTTCTATATTATTAAAGAAAAGTGATGACGAAGATGACGATATTCCTACACATCTAGTGGCTTCCTTTCTTGAAAGAAATATTAGTAAGGACTCAACTGAAGTGGTGGAATACGATATCGATGAAGTATTGAACGGTCCAATGAATCCTTTTCTCTTACCAAGATAGTATATACTTATATTGCCTTTATTTGAGGTGAAGTGGTTGATTATGATATCAATAAAGCATTTAGACGTGAGCCCTTTTCTATTGCGAAGGAAATATGTGTCAATCTATGCTTGTGTGGTCTTATATTTGAATTATGCATATGTAAATTTGGCGTTGTGTGCTCTCCTATTTCGTAACGCCAGTGTCACTCGCCCATCAAGAGGGTAATATTTTAACCATCTAATTTATTCGTTTAAATGTGGAGCCTGAATTTAGAGTTAGAGTTGTTCTATCTCAAGTAGTTGAAAGAATAATTAAATAAAGCCTAATTTTACTACTTCAAGTACCAAAAACCTTGTCTGAAATTGGTTTTGATGTGTCTGTAAACTTTTAATGAAATAAATTGGGGAGAAGTTGAGATTCCTGAATATTCCTCAATAATCACCATGGAGCTCTACGTAAAATCCTACGAGAGAATATAGGTCTAATAGTCAACTTCTTTTTCGCCGATAATCCATCCTATCTGTGTTCGGTCTCCTCGTCGTATAAAAGATTTACTTTCGTCTTCATAAGCAAAGTGTCAGATAATCGATAGCTGGTCTCAATCATGAGATATAGCGTCTTGAAGTGACTATCCCTTAATTGCTTTTTACGAAGGGGAAAAATCTCCCCTTCGCCAAAAATAAAATAAAATCATGACCACATATCAAAAATTCATTCAAATGACCAATCGGACGTCACTATCGCATTCCGCATATCCGAAATATGCATGGTACCTATTTTAAATTTTCAAATTTGACGTTTTGGTCCT
>Ga0209092_10005707_pt1 | contig 10010 bp, 3 predicted proteins | sample FraStrMetagenome_FD_187446 | JGI IMG/M metagenome (GOLD analysis project Ga0209092, IMG submission 187446) | Marine eukaryotic phytoplankton communities from Arctic Ocean - Fram Strait ARC3M Metagenome (SPAdes) (version 2) | ecosystem: Environmental > Aquatic > Marine > Oceanic | place: Fram... | reverse complement strand
CCAGGGGCCAATTAAGAGAGGGAATCTCTTTGGGAAGGTCGATGATCTCCTATTGTCCATGGGGCTTGTCAGCTGCGCAGAGATCTCCTTCTATCATCAGTTGGTGTAAAACCACTTTCGATCCAGCGATAGAGGTGTTAACTCCATGCCAGTGGTTTACCAGGGGTCACGATCACGATGGAGGCTACTATGATGAGAGGAATATGTTTCGTTTAAATATCAGACATGGAACGTACCTGTGGGAACCTCCCCCAGCAGCAGCAGATGCCGCACTGGAAGAGATCCGTAAGGCAAGGCTCAAAAGACGATCTTCAACACATATCGTTCTGGTTCCGAGACTCTGCACTACACTCTGGCTCAAACAGTTATACAAAGCATCAGATATTGTATTGTACTTACCTCCTTGTGTCTCACCTTGGCCATCGACTATGTTCGAACCAATTGTTATTGGCATCTTATTTCCCTATTCCAGATACTACCCTTGGCAGTTTAAGGGCACCCCTAGACTGCTCGCAGATAGGAGGAAGATGCAAAAGCTGCTACAGGAAGCTGACGTGGACCCAGGGAGTTTGCTGCACGAATTTTTCTCGGCAACGAGGAAGATATCCTCCTTGTCGGAGCATCTGGTGCGCAAGCTGCTATTCTTCGGAAAATCTAATGGGGTTCCATATTCATCGGCCGGAGGAACTGGGCGAAAACGGCAGAAACGCCAGTAGAGATTTGGATCAACCAAGGATGCTTAGTGTGTGGAAGGGAAAAGTGAGAGACAAAAAGGATTTTAAACAAGCTCGACCTGGTGATCATTTGATGATACCATTCGAGTGTGACTCTTGTGTGTTTATTAAGTTGAAGGGGCGCTTACCTTATCTAGACTCTCCATCAGATAATCTATTATCTTCATGTATTAGACGAATGATTTTGGATGCGTTTTGGAGTCGAGAAACCTCTACCGTGCGATCTAACACCAGAAGAGCCAATAAATTAATAGAGACATCATCTATTTTTCAAATCCCAGGTCCGTTTTTCTATCATGGCGATCTTCCCCTGCATGATCATTGTGGTTATAGAATTGCAGTTAGTATTTTATTGTTGTCAAGAAACCCTGGCAAACACGATAAAACATACACGCAATTCGACACATTACGAACTTACAGGGCTACCTATGGTAATTTCATTCGTTCCTCTCCTCAGACTAATTCGGTAGCAATGTCGTTAGGCGACCAGAATGGCAATCATCAGAGGTTGACCAATGATGAATCTGGTTCCCTATTTTTTAAACGATTTATGGTTGGATTAAGGAACAGAATGGGTCAGATCCATAAGCCTAACCTGGCACTTTCAATTGATTTATTAACTCACCTGATTGAGAAGATACAATCTAAATTGGAAAGTAATGTGGAGTTGGAGGAAGAACATTTGATTAGTTCCGTCTTGCTTTATGTGGTGGTTTCTTATACGGTATCATTACGCGGTCCTGAGGGGTTTCTTTTAGATTTGAAAGGGCTTTTCCGACACTGGAACCGTACGGAAGAATATGTCACTATCGCCTTGTTAGGTCGCCTGAAGGGCGAACAACACGACCTCCAGCACCTTATTCCTTGCTCTAACCGGACGTTATCGGGCTTCGACATTCGTTCAATTGTAGAAAACCATTTGAACCTGAAAGAAGAGGTTCAGCTGTTGGATGGTCCTGCGATATCTAATCATGAGGGAATTTTGTTATCAACGAAATATGTGGATGACACAATTAATGAGTTGTTGATAGACATCTTTTATTCACAACAAAGTTTGTTCCCTCCTTCAATAAACTCACCTGAAAAAATCCAGTCTTCCTATCAATGCTTTCGTTCCTTTCGTCGTACTTCAGCCACTCGTGCAAACGAAATGGGAATATCCACCACTGATGTAAACACCATAAATCGGTGGCAGGATGAGGAACATTCCAAAGGGAGAAAGCAGTCTTCGAGTATGCACCAACATTATACCCAGTTTGATCTTTTGATCAAACCTTTCCTTCGTTACACTTCACAAATGTAAGATTGATCTTCAACTGAATTTTGGAATCTAGGATGAAGTCCATCGAACCAAAAGTTTTATATTAAGTGAAGATGGGCGAAGTGAGGAGTCAAAGTGGGGGTTATTTGCTACTGTCACATATAGGTATTATGATTATCCTCAGTTCATAGGAAAATTCATTTTACAAAATGCTTCAGTCATTGTCATATCAGTGAATAAAGAATCGCAGAGACTTGATTCAAACTTTAGTCACTTACTTTTCTTATCCAGGGTTGGACCAACTTATTACTAATCCATTCAGTCTTCAAGCGTGGGTCACCCCCGTGGAGATCGGATTATGCTAATCAACAGGGACTCCCAATTCGCAGATGTGATTTTTGGCTGATGGTGTGTTTGAGACAAGCGAAAAACTATCTATTGAGAAAATATTACATAGATTCGTTTTCCCCCATAGTACCAATGTGTCTTAATTGACCATTGAGAGATTCCAAAAAAGTGTTATCTTAATTAGCAACAAGATAATATTTACTTAGGATTATACGTTATACATTATCCTTCCTACCATCTTATTCGACTATCCAATATTGAGGACCCAGTATTCAAGTCAGATCATACGTATGTAATCTTATCTCCACAGTCAGATCGACCTATTCATATTCTACATTTAGCGGGTTACCTGTTACTGAAGATAAGTTATATACATCTATCAAAATTTTATACTTAAGATTTTGAATTTACCGACTCCGAAGAATTAAGCGAAATAACGTCAACGTGTAGTATTTCCTTCTTCTCAAGATAGAGATCCAAATTATCGATTCATTAAAAGAGAACTTTTGAAACTTAAAGAAATAGAAGATCATAAATTGATTTTTATTAAATGATCCAAATCCAGTTCTAATTTTTGGATTCAAGAGTTCTGAGTTTATATCTAAACAAGGATACAAACTTAGCGAAATATAAGGCAGCAATTACATTTCATTTATTAATGTATGATAAGCCTAAATTCACGAAGCTTCAATCGATAACGGTTCACCACTCGGAACAATCAAATCGAAATTCAACTTCCTATATAATCATAGAAAGATTGAGTCAAATTTCTACACTTCTATCAAAAGAAGAGACGTCATCTGTTCACGTGTCAGAATTTGCAATTTCAGGATGAAATTATTGTATCCAAGGTTCTTTACTTCCCGACTTTCGAAAGTACATTCAATGATTCAAACATTTTCCGATTGGCATCAGAATTCTATTTCTCTATATATCCAAAAAAGAAATACAAATGAAAATGCATCCTTCTAGTTATTAAAGAAGCATCATCCGGTTTCGTGTCAGAATTTGCACTTTCAAATTCGAACATACAATATCTTTCTAGTTATTCTTCGATAACATCTGTTCGGTATCGTTTCAGAACATTCATATCTTCCGCCACCTTCACTCAAAAGATTGGAAGCAAAGATTAGGTTTACCTTAGAAGCTACCTAAAGTAATATCAATCTTCATGTCCAGCCTTTTCAACTTCTTCCAGAACTTCACTACATCTCACTTCAAATCATATTTACATGCACAAAGTAATATGAATTCTTCATTCTGAAACATTCTTCAATTCAAATCTCCTCAGAAATTATTTGTTTTCAACAAGTTTCCTGATCATCTTTAAATACTGTGTAGGCCTCTTGCTTCGTGCGATCGCAGAGGGTTAGACTCTATTATTCAAGACAGTCTTTTCAGTCCAGAAACAAAAACTTTTTTTTCGCTTGTATGGCTAACGAACGTCGTCAGCGCATCCAAGATTTAGCATTGCAAATTGATCAGCTCTCTGCCGAGCTCAATACTTTGCTCTCGTTCGCTGATCCACTTCCGGATCCCGCTCCTCGGCCTCCGCCCTCCTCATCCCGTTTTACTGTTGGGGCTCGCGTACAAATACTCAATAAGTACAAAGGTCTATTGAATCACCAAGGCGTTGTCACTCGCGTCGGTTCTGTTTTTGTTTGGTTTCGGCTTGATTCTTCTGGCCAAATTACTTCTCGTCGCCACAAGAATCTGCGGGTTCTTTCTACGTCGCAATAGTCATGCCATCGTCAGCTTCCTTTGCTGACTTGGCAGAAGTGCTGGACGAAATCGATGCTAGTTCGATTCCTGGTCATACTGGGGGGGTTAGAGACTCTCCCGTGCGTTCCGAGGAGTCTTTTGCTCATGTTCAATCCCCATCAAGAGAGGTTCATGGGTTACCATCTTCTTTAGAAGGTGAGTCGCCTAATTCGAACTTGTTATCTGATGCTGTAATAACTGCGAGCCAGATCGACAAGAAATATCACCTCTGGCAAGCACCAGCTACATTCGAAGATTCATGCTTTCGATTGATAGGAGAAGGAGGTTCTTTTTGTATCTCCCAAGGGTGTAGGGTTGCTCACAAATCTACCAAGCACTTTCATCCTTTGCCTGGCGAAATTTATGTAAAGAAGAATCCTTCTATGGCATTCATAGATCCAAGTATCCCTTCGTCGTCCTTACGTCAAGAGCTTATTAGTTCTTGGTTTAATACCTCATGCACCATTGTCGAATGGAACCAGAGATTTTCTTTGGCGAAACACGAGCAAAGATATCCTGTATTACGCAAACCTGATGAGAAAATTTCGGAAGGAGATATAAAGGCCAAGAAGGTTCTACTATTGTCGACCATGGCCTTTAAGACTCCAGCAAAGAAACGGAAAGTATCGGACTCGGAGTTGCAGTTGGATCTCCCTCAGTTATCCGTTCTGAATAATCCTATCGAAGGTCTTACCCCTCAGCTAGAGCCTATTAATCGCAAGTTGTTGTTAGTCGCCGAAGCCTTACAAAAGCTTTACCTCATGCAACAAAAAGACTTTGGTACTTCTGTGGAAGGGCTTCATCAGTCAGACGTCCGTCTGTCAAAGTTAGAGCAGGAGTTCGGTTCTCCCCCGCAAGATTTGGACGAGAGATTCCAAGCTCCCAACATTTGGTTAACTTTGGGGTCCTTAGCAGAATACTTAAAGGCATTGCACGATGAGGTGGCTACTTCTATTCATAATAAGCAGCTAGTTGGCGAGATGGAGGTGATGTCTAGTCAACTTCATGAACTTAATATCTTCTCGGTTGATGCTTTTAGAAAGCTTAATAAAAGAATCAATAAAATTCCATCTGTGTCTACTTTTAATTTTCATTCTTTACTTACAGATGAAATGGACAAGCGTGAATCAGTCTTGATGTCAAAGTTAACTTCTATGGAATCCGAATTAGCATCTTTGAGAGCTACCAAAGACTCCACGGCCATCAAGTTCGGACGTCTGGGCTTCCGATCTCAAAGCGATTGCACAGCCTGGCTTCAAATTCACCATCCAAATGATGAGTTTGGACTTTTGGTCGATTTTCACCTGGTGATGGAGCATGTGTTCGTCCAGATTAACGGACAGAAGTTACTCGCAAACCTGGAAAAAATCTATAAGATGGATTTAAGATCCAATAACCAGGCACTAGCTATTTCATCCTTCGAGACACGATTACCTCGTTTCTTTTCTCAGGACCTGAAAGTTCATGTAAAGAAGGATGAGAGCTATTTTCATGGGATCAAGTCCTGGGATGAATGGGACTTGCCCAATGATGGCTATCGTGATAGGCTTAATGTCGAGTTGCATCTATTTAAGGTCGGACACAAGGAGACGTTGGACCACGAGTTAGAGCACCTTTCCCCATTTCACAATCTATGCGTACTTGCTCTCACTGAAAGTGTTGCTTGGGTTGATAGCTTGATCAAATTTATCGATGACACATTCAATGAATATAGTCGATCGAGATATGGGAACAAGAAGGCTTGGCACATTACAACTCGCCTTGCTAAATCCTTAATCGACAAGGTCGCAACTCCCCGCAACTCTGTGCATAACTCTTTTACTATTAAAAGACCTTCTCAGGTGTCAAAGTCAATCGCGTACTCTTCCTTACGTTCTTTGGATCTCATGATGAACATTTCTGCAGTCAACTTTAAGAACTCACCTATTATTACAGCAGAACTTTCTAAGTTCTTGGCTCTCAATACTAATTATGAAGCCGTGGAGCAAGTTCAGAAGAAAGTTACTTCTATTGAATCTGATACTCTTGCAATGAAGAAGGACGTAAAAAGTGCTATTTCAGCGGCAAATACTGCGGGTAATAAATGGGACTCTTCTATAAAGCCTCAACTAGAGGACTTCAAGAAGAGGATTCGCGCCTTAGAGGCACGCAACTGATCCAGTAGTCTGGGGGAGGTGAGCCCCTCAAGACAGGATCTAATTATTAAATCTCACTCATCAGCTGCCAGCATCGCTGATGTCAAAATCGATGCTGGGCCTTCGGTCCGGAGGGCTACCGGTTCCAAATCTAAAGTCCCTCTCCGTTTAACGTCAACCAAAGTTGAACGGCTTGCAAGTTGTTCCAATGACCTCAACTTTAAAAAAGGTCTCAGTGCTTCGAAATTGATTCCGTCTCGGAAGAGAAAAGTGGTTCAACACGGTGTGATCAATCAATTTCCACCAATTTCTATCTCTATTCTTTTTGAGTCCATACCTTGGTGGCTTTGTGCACTTGATGCAGAGCGTCTTACAAAGTTAAATTTTCCACAATACCAGTCGTATAATGCTCTTTCTTCCTCTCTACATTTAAAGGATCAAGGTGCACCTATTCTTCGTATTTTAAATTTATTCAACAAGTCACTTCTTACCTTCCAGAGTATTGATAAACATGTCGATCTGGTTCTGGTTTGCGGTAGTCTTTCGTTTTTTAATCAACTTTGGAATGGCAATGAATACCCATCTTCTTGGATTTTTTGTACTGAAGTACATAAAAAGCTTCGATTTCTTCCGGATTTTCCGTTTCAGCTTCATCGGGCAGTCCATCATCATTATGGAGGCCCAACAAAATACGAGATGCTGTGGTCTTCGTCTGGTGGGTTTGAGTTGCCGAGGTCCGAACTCTTGCGGACAATAGGAGACTTTCTTGATTACTCCATTCGGCCTCAAAGGTGTTCGCAATCCCCTTTGTCAAAACATTTCCCAATATCAGCCCTGTTACCGGTACAAGGTCTGTTTTCGAAAATTTGTTTTCCTACCCACTTTTCTTCCACTGGGTTCGGCGTACGGGAGTTAACGGCCATTGAATTGGGTCATGTTTTCGGAATACCTTCGAAATATGTAACCTTCTTTGATCTTACTCATTTCCCCTTCCCACCCATCCAAATACTGGACGGCTTGTTCGATTCTTGGTCCCAGTCTTCGTTGCAGAGTGTTAGAAAAATTCAACGTGTTGAATTTTGCGTCCCGACTCCGTCTCCGGTCGCTGATTCAGTTCCTGTGTTCCTTCATGATATTAAGAAGGTTTTACCAACTGCTTGGTCTTTTTCGGCGTCTTCGGCCGATAAGGCCGCCAAAGCCGACGATGCCAAAGTTAATGTTGCTATGTGGGATAACCGTATTACCATGATATGGCCCCATGCACATTTACTAGTGGCGGCATTAAGGACTCTTTTGCTCCGCAGGCAACAGCGGTTGATGTATCTAGAATTTCAACGATATTTACGTCGAAAATACGGACCTGTAAGAGATACTTATTTTTCTCTGATTGGCCGTATTTACGATTTGTTTTTCTGCAATCGTACTGATGGGGGTTCTACGTATAGCTATACGCAAAGAGATGCTTCACATTTTCTTGTCGAGATCGGAAAGATTCGAGAAACTCTTAAGACATCAAAATATTACCAGCTACGTACAGATGTACTACGTGGTACAGAGGGATTGCATGGGTTTTGCGAAAGTTCTTTCTTTAGCTGGAACAGGGGTTCTTCTCTTTTTTTCTGGCGATGGCACCCTGGTTTACAACGAGTGGCTCGCGATGGCTTCCCTGCTCAAATCACGGCAGCACTACCTACTTCCTATAAGAAATCCAGACCTCCAAAAGCCAACGTCTACAACAAAATCTTATCGAAATTGGTGAAGAGCTTGTCAAGAGGATACCTCATCCCAGAACCTTTTTCAAAGATTAATAATCTAATTGATTTCTTTGCAGTCCCCAAGGCAGAAGACATCCGCTTGGTCCAAAACGGTTCATCATGCGGACTCAACAAATCCGTTTGGGCTTCCAATTTTTGGTTACCCAATGCATCTTCAATGACTAGAGTGCTAGGTTTTAATTACAAAGCAGTAGACTTAGACTTGGGAGAGATGTTCCTAAATTTTCCACTTCACAAAAAACTAGTATCTTATTCAGGTATGGACTTAACTCCATACAAACGAGATCTTAATGAATTTATTAAAGCCAGTAAAGTCAAAGAAAAGACGAATAATTTATATGTGGTGAATGGAAGAAATTGGATGGGACTAAGACCTAGCCCCGAATGGTCTTGCCGATTTTATTATCTGGCTGAAGAATTCATTAGGGGCAACGAGAGAGAAACTCAAAATCCTCTTAGATGGGATAAGGTTGTTCTTAATCTTATAGGTAACGCTAACTTTAACCCTTCTCTTCCCAACGTGTTCAAGTGGAATGAGCAGGCACAAAGATTAGCGGGTGAAATAAAAGCTTATGTCGACGACTTGCGTGCTTTAGGGTGGTCCCTAGAGCACGCTTGGCGGATTGCTCACCTTATAGCGTCTCGTCTTCAATTTTTGGGGATCCAGGATGCGGCTAGAAAGAGGCGGATCGATCAAGGTCCTTGGGCGGGCGCTATTTATTTGGCCAATGCAAACTCAATTCAGAAAACGGTCACTAAGGAGAAGTGGCAGAAGGCTAGAAATTACATTATAGATATTCAGGCTTGTTTAGATCAAGATTTAAATTACAATTTTAACTTCAAATATCTTGAGCAAGTCCGGGGGTTTCTATGCCATTTGGCTCTCACATTTGAAATCATTTTTCCTTTTTTAAAGGGATTTCATCTAACTCTGTGTAGTCACCTTCCAAAGCGAAATGAAGAGGGCTGGAAAATAAACGAATTAGAGTGGCTTGGGTACTTGGAGGAAGCGAAAATCAAAGGGACCATGTCGGTTGATGAAATAGAGCAGTTAATCAATTTAAAATATGACCCTAAACTTCGGCCCGACAAAGTTAAACCGTTACCTAGATTCGTCAAAAGTATTTCAGCACTTCAGTCTTTGTTTAATTGTGAGGAGCCTCCCAAAGTCACTGTTAGAACATCTGAAGTACAATTTATCGTGTACGGTTTCGCAGATGCCTCTAAATCGGGGTTTGGGTCGTCAATTGAATATACCGATGGAGTATACTATAGAATTGGAACCTGGTCTCAAGATGATGATAGCAATTCTTCAAACTTCAGAGAATTTGCAAATATAGTTGAGACGATTGAAGAGGAGGTACAGGCAGGCAAGTTGAAAAATACTACTCTTATTTTAGCTACAGATAATTCTACAGTTGAAAGTGCTTTATACAAGGGAAATTCAACAAGCGAGTTATTATATGATTTAGTGGTGAGATTCAAGACGTTAGAATTACATTCAGGGAGCCGCTTTATTGTCACTCATGTCTCTGGCGAGAGAATGAAGTATCAAGGGACAGATGGGATTTCCAGGGGCCAGTTGAGAGAGGGAATCTCTTTGGGTAGGTCCATGCTCTCGTATTGTCCGTGGGGTCTGTCAGCGTCGCAGAGATCTCCTTCTATCCTAAGTTGGTGTAAAACCACTTTCGATCCAGCGATAGAGGTGTTAACTCCATGCCAGTGGTTTACCAGGGGACACGATCACGATGGAGGCTACTATGATGAGAGGAATATGTTTCGTTTAAATATCAGACATGGAACGTACCTGTGGGAACCTCCCCCAGCAGCAGCAGATGCCGCACTGGAAGAGATTCGTAAGGCAAGGCTCAAAAGACGATCTTCAACGCATATCGTTCTGGTTCCGAGACTCTGCACTACACTCTGGCTCAAACAGTTATACAAAGCATCAGATATTGTATTGTACTTACCTCCTTGTGTCTCACCTTGGCCATCG
>Ga0209092_10005704_pt1 | contig 10013 bp, 10 predicted proteins | sample FraStrMetagenome_FD_187446 | JGI IMG/M metagenome (GOLD analysis project Ga0209092, IMG submission 187446) | Marine eukaryotic phytoplankton communities from Arctic Ocean - Fram Strait ARC3M Metagenome (SPAdes) (version 2) | ecosystem: Environmental > Aquatic > Marine > Oceanic | place: Fram... | reverse complement strand
CAAACTAGAGGGAGAGTGAAAATCGTTAATGTGTGTTTTATGTTTTACGAACAACCTACCGTCTGTCGAATAAATGATACTTGGGATCTATAATTGTTACAAGAGTAGATGGTAGATGTCAACAAATACCAAATACCCGGAAATAATATCGGTAATACTTCGGACTTCGAAGTTATAAAATGGTTGAAACATATGAGACAGGAACTCCTCCTACGTGTACGAGTAGACAGGGAGTTACTAACATACAGCATGCAGCATGCAGCATGCAGGTAAGAAAACTTTGGTCTCAACTTCATCTACAGTCAACAGTCGTTGTCGAGATAGATAGAAGATACAAAGTACGATTATTGGGTAGGCGACAGTTCTAACCTCTTTTCCGTTAAGGCCTTTTGATTACGCCATCTTTTCCCGAGAAATGTTGGGGCCTTTCAATTTTTGGCCTTTATCCTTCAAAATCCTAATGTTCATGTTTAGGCATAATTGCGAAAATTTTCCTTAGTTTTGTGTTTGGGAATAATGCCTTCAACCGAAAATTTTCCAAATGCTGTCTCTTTGACGAGAACATACTTCTCATATCAGAACGTGCTTATGAACGGCGTAGTCTATCCCATGGTATATCCACCCTAATACATCGAAGTATTCTTTAGGTTGGTTCTTACATTTTGTTGTTAATTACTTTTTCAATTAATTATTAATTATTAATTAATAATAATTAGTTGTTTACTGTTGACGCTTTGTCGGGACAACGTGGCCGAGCGGTTAAGGCGATGGATTGCTAATCCATTGTTCATTGAACGCGTGTGTTCGAATCACACCGTTGTCGTCACCATTTTGCATCTCAGGGAATCTTTTTCTGATAAAAACGTGATTACAAACCTTTTTACTTGTTAACCCTTTTCTACCACGCACACAAACTGGTCCAAAATTTTGGCGATTGAACACAAAACACTCAATGTACGTCGTAGCTGGACTATCCTATGGCGATGGATTTCTAATCTATTGTTCACTTAACGCGTGTGTTCGAAGCACACCGTTTTCGACATTTTTTACCACATTTTCGAACCGTTTTTTAAGTAATGTGTTCACAAACCAACCCTTTACTACCGCGCACACAGACTTTTTTCTAAAAGGTGTGGTGATTGAACACAAAAACCTCAATGTACGTCGTAAATCGTAACTAGACCATCGTAACGCAATATATAACATAATTTATATAAAATAAATTTCCTACCTTTAACGTAGACAATGTGGCCGAGCGGTTAAGGCGATGGATTAGCAATCCATTGTTCATTGAACGCGTGTGTTCGAATCACACCATTGTCGAGAGGTTTTTTTAAACTGTATGCTTTTATTTTATTAACTTCTACTCTTGTAACTTTTTGTGTCATTTGACTGATCATATTTTCACGTGCGTGGTTTAATCAAGAAAATGTGGTAGTTTTAAGGAATAACCTCTTTGCCATAGTGAGGAGTGGTTTTCCTCTCCGAATTAGGGTTTATTACGTCTAAAACGTAACTGATTGTGTTTCGTGCGAATATACAAGTTGATGCGACTGAGTGTCGAAGAAGATAAACCAATGAACTTTACGTAGAAAGCTGCTGCTTAATCAAGCCATCCATTGCACTCAAAGTTTTTCTTCTGAAAACCTTGTTGATAATGTCGGTTGCAATTATATGTTCGAAGGCTTATGCTACACCACAGATCCAGCTACTCCTCAATGAATTTCTTCAGGCCTACAAACATCTTCAGGAACGATTAGTTATGATTTTTACTTTATCCAAAGTCTCAGCCGCGAATTATTTTTACCTACGAAAGTTTACTATGCATATATGAGGTGACCAAGTTTGCTTCGACAACTTTTTCTAGACCAATGAAACTCTGAAAAATCAATGAATAATCATACATGAAAGTGAAAAAAACACCGGAATACTACAAAGTGTGTTAACTCAAGTTAATCATCTCTGGAAAGTTACTTCATTCCACTCAGGCATAACCGTTACTGGTCGTTCACCCCCTCCCAAGTCGTCCCTCGCCGTCATAACTTCCAATCCATTCTCAGTAACGACTACGGTGTGTTCGAATTGAGCACTTCGCTTTCCATCAATGGTAACTGCCGTCCATCGATCATCCCACGTACAATCCTTGCTCACTCCCAAATTAATCATGGGTTCCACTGTGAAGACGTGACCAACCTTCATTTTTCCTTTAGCCTTATTTTTGTGACTACAGACATTTAGAACAAAACAAAGTAGGAAAAACTTAATTAGGCAAACAAAAAAGGAAAAAAGTAGAGTCACAATACACAAAACTCACTAGTGAGGAATGTTTGGTGAAGTATGAAACAATTTGCCGATCCCGTGACCGCAATAAGTTTTAACAACGCTACAATTTTGCTTTACTGCCGTCTTATGTATCGAAGTTCCCAAGTCTCTATATAGAATGCCAGGTTCGACCATGTCAAGAGCAGACTTCAGACAATTATACGCTGTCCTTACAAGGCGCTTACTATCATCGTCGCTTTTTTTTCCGACTAAAAAGGTTTCATTCAGATCACCGTGGTACCCTCCTGTATATGTTGTGACGTCAATGTTCACGATATCGCCATCTTCCACTTCACGGTAATCGGGTATACCGTGACAGATTACCTCGTTTACGGATGTACACACACTTTTTGGAAAGTTATAGTAATTTAGAGGGCTGGGATAACAATCACGCTCCATACAAGCCTCATGCACAACTCGGTCAATCTCATCCGTGGTGACTCCAACCCTCAACGCTTTACTACCCTCATCGAGCACCTCTCGTCCCATTCGACAGGCATGACGAATTCCTTCCAACTCAGTCTCATTATAAATTCGAATGGAAGTATTACTTGCTCGATCAGATTGTTCCGAAAAACTAACACCATTTGGATGTTGCGCATAATCTGGTTTGACAATTCCCGCCTTCACAATCCTACGTGGACTTTGCATACAGGGCCGAAGGTCACCAGTGAAGCGATACTGACCATCTCGTGCCCAATCCGGTAAACTCAATTTCAGCGACTTTTCCGCAGTAGTTTTACACGCCGTTCCACTGTCCGCAATATTTCTCTGTTCCATTATTTTCTTGACCATCTTATGGATCGATGCGTGTTCCTTATAATTTTCCTTAAAGCATGATTGACTACAAAAGAAGGTTGCGGGGAGGCCAAGTGCGATGCATTTGGGACAACTAAGGAGAGAAGTAATTGGATTTGTGCAATTTGGAACGGAACATTTTTGACTCATATTTGGACTGTGTCTACGTGTACTTTAATAATGTCGCATTGCTGGGTGTGCTTCTCAGTCTTACAGTCAATTATTATGTTGGTCCCTTGTGTTGTGAGTGGTATCTTTCCTCGGTTATCACAATGTCACAATCCTTTCCACGAGGCATGAGCACGAGAGAGAGTCCCCTTTTTCTGTTCTCTTGTGTGTTTTGAAAGAAGAGAGAGAAGAAAAGAGATTACAACCATTCATTTATACAAAAAGTTCGTATGTAAGGCTAAAATATTATATACTTGCTCCCACTCCCAAAGTCCCAGGTCCCAGAGGAGTCCCTGAGCCCAGAGGCCCAGAGCCCAGAGGTCTCTCGAGCTCGAGCAGCTCTGAGCTCTGAGCAAGCGACAGTGAAGGCAAGTAAGCGATAGCGATGAAAGATTTACAGGATTATAAGGTGTACATTACAATTACACGGATACATTTTCCTATCTATCCTGCACTAAATTGTAACCACTAAGACCGGTTTTTCATTTATATTTTGCGAAATGAGTACGAAATCTGCTGTATTTTCGTTGTATCGCGCTCTCACTCGAGAAGCCAAGAAATTTAGTGACTATAATTTTCGATCACATGCTGTGAGAAGAGTTAAAAAAGGATTCGAGATGAATAGAGAGATTTCCGGGTAAGTTTTCCTTCTCAGGTTTTTTCTTTTTCTCATTCATCTGATAGCAGTTTTTGTCAAGCAGTGAAGCTGTTGATAAGGCATTAGTTGATGGAAAACAAGATCTTGAAATGTTGAAACGCCAGGCTACGATAGGACAAATGTATCCCGCTGCGATGAGTGTTATGGAGTAGTCACGTAAACTGTTAGAGTGTAAACAAAATGATACATGATATTTTAGTCTGGATATTGCGCATCGATAAAGACCACTGTCAACTTGTTTTGATTGTACGATGTTTGAGCACATAAAGTCTCTTAAAGTCTACCATTTCAACAAATAACGGTAGTTTGTGTGGATGTATCAACCTGCGTATCGGTAATTGCATGTTCCATAGATCGAACCCTGTCCCAAAGCATTTCTTTAATACTAAATCATCTACTGCAAATCCTTTTTCGTGTGGACAAGGATTTCGCCAATTTTCCAGATTCTGTGTACAACTTCCATCACCACGAAGCGTTATTTTTCAAAAATGGAAGATAAATTGAAATTCAAAATAATTTCGTAGGCACTGGTTGCACCTTCACTAGGTCAGTTTCGAATCACGATACTTTCAATGTGTTCGGGTGAAATTGAGTTAAAATGGTCTTGAAAGACCTACCCATTGGAACTTCCATGTGTTGCCTGACATATTTATTATTGGGTGGATGCGTAGGAAGAATAGATAGAAATAAAAAGTTACGTCACCTTCAAGACAAAATCCAGATAAAATTTTGAGGAAGATGCCAGTTTACTTCGTTATTTACATTACATTAAAATCCATTTTCTTCAGCGAAATCCTCTGGTAAGTCTACGTGAGGAAACTCAGGAAGTTCAAAGGGTAAAGATGGAAGATTAATGAAGCCATCTACAATGAGATTTTGTCCAAAGCTAGCAACACCTGCCAATGAAACCAACAAACCAAGGAATGCAATCTCCTTAGGACTGGGTGAGTATGGAGCAAGCATCCTAGCGACATACGAAGCACCCATAGCAAGACTAATTACGGTTGCCACTTCCAGTCCAAACCCAACACTGCTAAAATCACCGCTTGTAACTGCTGGTCCACTTACTAAAAACATCACCAACGCGGCAATTATTCCCGGAACGAGTACTTTAATGTTATCAAAACTTGGCGATTGCAAAAACGAATAAATGCCTTCTCCTAGTGCCACGACACCAAAGCCATAAACCTCTTGACCGGTCACCAATGCCATGGTTTGCATATCAATTTCAGGATTGGAAAGAATACCAAACAAACGAGTTTCTGCTGATGACAATTTCCTCGTCTGTTGACCCACACCTGCCACACGAAAGTCGTTGGCAACGCTCGTAGAACGGATTTCCACTACTGGAGTAACGAAACATGAACAGAACGGTAACGTAGCTAGTAAAGTACTCGTTGTCGCAAACAAAAATGATAGGCCTCTCATATTGTTGATTTAACTTTGTCCAGATTTTGATCAGTCTAAAATGCTTTCCGTGTTTTTACGAGATCATCAATCACTCTCACTGAATGATGAGAAAGACAGATCTGCGGCTTCGAGCTTCGACTTGCGATTTGCGACTGACGATGCGCCGGTGCCGCGCTCTTCAAGAGAGAGAAAGGGATTGGATTTTTCAACTGCGTCTCTTCTAACACTAACGTCATAAATCTAAATTAGTAACACAGACTTCGCATAGGATTTGTGCCCCAGAACCCAGAACCAGCCGTTCAAAAAAAGTGGCATGGCATCGCACCTTTACCTCTTTGTTTCTTCTGTTCACACACACTTTTCAAATCCGAGAGGAATCACATTCAAAAGTTAAAGTCATGTAAGAGCGTATATGCATATCCTCACACTTGTAAAGATAAAAGAAAGATAAAGATGTTTCTAATTCTAGGGACCTCAACTTATCTTCCCGAGGCACTTGTTGGCATTTAAAAAACATATAATCATCTTTCAAGCCTGGCTAATTTTTGTTCTTTTCTTTTAAATTTGAAAATGTCTACGCGGGCGCGCGCACACACACACACACAAACAGAAAGCCAACAACAACAACAACAACAACAACAATATGAAATATGTGATTGTTTCAGGAGGTGTCGTATCCGGACTTGGAAAGGGTATAACTATATCAAGTCTCGGTAGGCTGTTGCAAGGGTGTGGATTGAGAGTGACTGCTATTAAAATTGATCCGTAAGTTTATAGTGTGTTGACTTGACTTTGTCAGATTGCTATGACGGAACAAAGAGAAAAGGACTCCTTTATGTTTTTATATGACTCATTTTTGCATTGCTTTGCTTCAACGTACTTGTCCAATTGCAGATATTTGAATGTCGATGCTGGTACCATGAGTCCTTTTGAGCATGGTGAGGTGTTTGTGCTTAAGGATGGAGGGGAAGGAGATCTTGATTTGGGAAACTACGAACGTTTTTTAAATATCCAATTGACACAGGATCATAATATCACTACGGGTAAGGTGTACCGAGAGGTAATTGCTCGTGAAAGGCGTGGCGACTACTTAGGTAAAACCGTGCAGGTTGTACCTCATATAACGAATGAAATCCAAGACTGGATTGAACGTGTAGCTCAAGTTCCTGTGGATGGCAGTGGATTGGTGGCAGATGTGTGTTTGATTGAAGTTGGCGGAACCGTTGGAGATATCGAGAGCATGGTCTTCCTCGAGGCGCTGCGTCAGTTTCAGTTTCGTGCTGGTAATGACAACATATTGACTTCGTTTGTTAGCTTAGTTCCTGTACTTGGAGTTGTCGGTATGTGTTCAAAGATTACTTCCCTATTCCTGCTTTTATTAATAAATATTGTAATGTTTTGCTTACTTTCTAAATAAGGGGAGCAAAAGACCAAACCGACACAGCATGGAGTGAAAGAATTACGATCATTGGGGCTTTCACCGAGCGTCATTTTTGGCAGGTCCTCAGAGCCCCTTGAGAAGGCGACTAAACAAAAAATAAGCGGATTTTGTCATGTACCCGTCGATAACGTATTATCTGTTCATGATGTTAATAATATTTATCAGGTTCCTTTGCTTCTTATGAAGCAGGGACTGCATTTAATTATTATGAAACAGCTTGGCTTAAAAGTTGTCGAAGACAAGAGTCTTGTTGACAATAGCTCAAATAACATAAACGATCTCGTCAAGGTCCACATGCCCGATCTAGGCACTTGGTCAGAAATGGCTCATAAGGTTGACAACTTTGACCAAAAAGTTACAATTGCATTAATTGGTAAATATAACGGCCTTTCTGATTCATATCTCAGTGTCCTCAAGGCTTTGAAGCATTCAAGTATATATTGCGAAAGAGACCTTGACGTTGTTTGGATTGATGCAACCATGTTGGAAGAAAATGATAACCAAGCATTGTCAGATCTAAAACGCGCTGATGGCGTCATTGTTCCAGGGGGCTTTGGTAATAGAGGGTTTGAAGGGAAAATGATAGCTGCAAACTATTGTCGTAAGAATAAGGTTCCTTATCTCGGCGTTTGCCTGGGTTTCCAAGCCATGGTAATTGAATTTTGTCGCAATGCAACTTCTGAGGATATGAAACCTTTATTGTAAGTTTTCAAGCTCAAACAGATTATGTTGACCTTGTGTAATGCTAATAAATGTTTCCAATCACAGAGAATCAAAACAAGATGCACCCCAGGCCGCGAAAGAATATGACACAACAAAGTTGCTAGGATGGTCATCAGCCAACTCTACAGAGTTCGATAAATCCTCGCCCCACCCTGTGGTAATATTTATGCCCGAGATTGACAAAGAGAATATGGGAGGAACTATGAGACTTGGCGCACGAGATACGGCGATATCGAAATTTCCAGACGGTACAAAGAGTATCAGTGAAATCATTTATACATCATGTCCTTGGTTTGACGTGATCAAGGAAGAAAATGTTTTGCGAGTGAGCGAAAGACACCGACATAGATATGAAGTTAATCCTGAATTGGTGGAAGAGATAAGCTCACACGGACTTACTTTTGTAGGCAAAGACTACGAGACAGGAAGCCGAATGGAGATCGCGGAACTCAGTCGCACGATTCATCCTTACTATGTTGGCTGTCAATATCATCCAGAATTTCTCTCTCGTCCCCAGCGACCGTCTCCTCCATTTTTAGGCCTATTACTTGCGGCATGCTCGAAGCTTGACGATTTTCTTGAAAAAAACTCTTAAACAAGGGCCAATATTCTGGAAAGCCGCAGGGATGCGAGATACAATGAACAATTGAGGTCTCTCACTTTACTAAGTTTTATGGCGTCAAATAGTATTACCAATTTAAAAATATACTTGAATAAACAGTCAAAGAGATGTTGCAAATCTTCGTTGATGCATTTTGTATCGCTAGTTAACTCGTAACATAGATATAATTCTCGTTAATTCGATATTTTTTAGGATTTATTTTCGAGATACGTGCTATTCTTGTGTTCGATGAAAAAGTTACATTCATATCCCTCACCTAATTTAATATTTATTTATTTCTTCATTAGCGCTTCGACTTCTGCGATAAACATTTTCTTATCAGAATCACTCAAGAGTTTGAATAAGTACAACAAATTGGAAACACTAACAGTATAAATTTTGACAAATGCATTGTAGTGAACCCACGTGCAAAGGGCCATGAGAAATTGGCAATCCATTCGATCCATCATACCACCATGCCCTGGAATCATTGATGCAAAATCTTTTACCCCGTAGGCACGTTTAATAGCGCTCGCTAAAAATCCACCGAATGGGGCAACAAGCGAAGCGAATAATGATAATGCAAGGAAATGAATTTGTATAGGATATACATGAGTCTCCAATTCGAAATGATGATGCACATGGGGCGAGCCACTCACGCACGGTGTGAGAAGCGCAGAATCTCTATCGACGCTGCAGATTTCTACGATGCCTGGGATGAGTCTTGTAATATGAGAAGGGATGAGTTCAAAAATTTGTGATGGAAATATACTCTTCGCTTCGAGAAAAATTGGCTCGGCGTCACAATCTAAAACATCCGGAAAGAAAGTAAATTTATTGACCGGGCACGTCATCCATGTGAACTGAGCCAAAAACCGCGACATATACCACCCGAAAACCATTGTGCTGAAAAAGGCGCCAATAAACCCCTCCCACGTTTTATTCGGCGACATTTTTATGAGTGGGCGTCTAATAAACTTCCTCCCGCACAACATTCCGAATACATACGCAAAGATATCATTACTAACAACCAAGAGGACAGGGAGCGCAAACCATATCAATCCGTTGAAAATATTGTGCATCACATACTTCAACTGACCAACGGTGAGGAACAGCACAACTATCGTCCAGCATAGCTGATTGATTTGAAATCTGATATGGTCTCTTTGCAATGTCGCAATAGTCAACACAAATACAAAGGAATAGATACCAAAGCTAATCAGCGTCTGCCACTTAACGATCCAACTAAAATGATGCAACTCCCTATTTCGTTTCACAATATCGCTTGCAAAATCACTGTAGGTATAAAAAATTGCCGTAACGAACCAGCTCCATTGTGTAGTTCGAAACAACGGGATGGTATCCTCGATACGAGAAAAGTTTTCATTATATCGCACTCTCACGAGTTCCTGAAACAGCAGCACCTCAATAAACGCTACGAGACCACACGTATATACATGACCGCCGTACAAGATAATTAAAAGCAAACTTATCATGAGCACTCCGTACACAATCCGATCAATAATCTTCCTTTTCCGACTCTCCGACTCTTTCACCTTCATCTTTGCCATATCAAACTGAGAAGCAGCAGACGCAGCAGCAGAATCCTGTTTCTCATCCAATGATGGCTTCACAGGAGATTCTTCAGGTGCATAATCATTTTCCTGAGGTCTGCTGGTTGGAGCCACGATTTGCGGCTGTAGCTGTTGCTGTTGCTGTTGCTCGTCGGCGGCAGTCTTCGTTCGTTGTCGAAGTCCCAACATAATCGAGACTTACTTGTTCAATAGATGATGAATTTCTTGTGCTTCTATAACAGAGCAAAAGAGAGAGAGAGAGAGAGAGAAAGAGAGAGAGTCAGATGCTATTCTCACACAACGAAAATAAATGATGGT
>Ga0209092_10005703_pt1 | contig 10015 bp, 8 predicted proteins | sample FraStrMetagenome_FD_187446 | JGI IMG/M metagenome (GOLD analysis project Ga0209092, IMG submission 187446) | Marine eukaryotic phytoplankton communities from Arctic Ocean - Fram Strait ARC3M Metagenome (SPAdes) (version 2) | ecosystem: Environmental > Aquatic > Marine > Oceanic | place: Fram... | reverse complement strand
AAGGCATCTAGTACTCTCTGCAAAAAGCTACCGTCCGGATGAATCAATTTCAAACCTGGTGCAAACTTGTCCATGACTTTACTAATTAAATCGCTAAGGGCTGTCCAACTTGGAGGGGACCACCCAGGGGGGTATTGGTATTATTTGCTATACCATATAATTCCTTCTCCTTTGAGGTCATCAGGTTGGCGTTACTATATTGAGAAGGTAAGGACTTTGGAACATCTTCTTTTTCTTTTTTATTTTTCTTTTTCTTTTTAAGGTGTTCTTGTCTTTCCTCACGACTCATCTTCATCCATTTCTCTTTAGGGATCCAGTCTTTACTGTGAACAATGTTCACTTTCCTGGTGTCCTTATCGTGATTTCGTTTCTTGGTGGATTTGTTGCTTCTGCGGACATTGTTTGACCTATTTGCTTCCACTGATATGGACTTGCGTCGGATCTCGATGAGGGCATCGTGGTAGGACTTGTCACTGTCCATCTCAAGGCTGTCCTTGACTACCAGGTAAGCATCATCTGTGATGTTATTTAAGAAATTAATCTTTGCCATTTTCAAATTGTATGACTGACCAATTTGATCCAAATCTTGCAGGGCATTTTCGAACTTTTCCATGTAGACATCGGCGCCTCCATGGGAATTAGAGGTAAGCTTATGCGTTGAAATGACTTCTAACGCTTTCCTTACCATTGTCTCTTGTGATCCTTGCCCTTCATACCAGATATCCAGGCTTTTCCATGCTTCTTTTCCATCCTTGAGGTCCGAGAAGCGCTTCACACGAGATAAAGCGGTACTCTTTGCTAGAGAGAACTCGAGGATCGACTGCAGGAAGCTGTTGTGCTGGAGATAGATCAGGTAACTAGGTGAGTCCACATCTGTCGGGGCTCGGTAAGTCTTTTCCAATAGATAATTGAATCCATGGATTGTTGCTAACGCTCTAAATTGTTGCTTGAACGCTTTCCAATGATTGAGTTTCCCATCAAACATCGGATAGGAACGGATGTCGAGCTTGACTAGAGGTCTAGAGCTCACATCGGTCAGACTTGGTGTCGTTGCGCTTGGAGTAGTCAGCGTGGGCTGTTGAATACTCTGTGGTACTTGTTTTGTGATGGCAATATTGGTAAGTCCATCATTCATCATGAACTCATCCCATTTGTCTTCTACAAACATATTTAACCAATCCATCTCAATCAAATTGATTGATGGATTTTCTTCTGTGTGATTTTTACACCACTTCTTGAATAGCAACATGGACTTCACATGTCCAAACAGCATCACATCTGGGTTTGCTTTCCGTAGAGTTTCAAAATCTTCATTGGAGCAGGTCGCTAGTACCGAAATAGATCGGATAGCGTTGTCAATCAGCAGCTTTTTGGTCTCCGTAGGGATAGACATCACGTCGAGGACGTGGGATAGGGCGGCTTGTCTTGTATTAACATTTGACATCGTATACTGGATAGTATGGCTCGGTTGTCCTTGTTGGTTAACTTGTAAAATAAAATTTCTTAGCTTGTTGGCTTTAATTGCTTATCGAGACTGTTAATCTAATAAACGATATACTCAATCCAATAAATAGTTCAAATATCAGACGTGCACTTCCAATAATGTAGTTTATTAAATTGTGTGTTATTTGTATTTTTATTCTATCTTTAACATTCATAATAAATCATACAAAACAACTACTTCTTCACTTCTCCTATATCTCTTCACTATTTTATAGATCGCAAAAGATATTCCAGTAGGATAGCTTCAACTACATGTGGAACAGATACTTACCACATGCTTTTCGGTATTAAATTCACTTGCTCCAATTTATTTATTTAGGATCAAATGACCCATATCATGTGACACGACTCCTGACGTCACGTGATTGTAATCCCATTGATATGGTGTGACAACATATCTTTCTGTCGGAGACTAAACTTTCTCCATAATGAAAGTGAACATGATAAAAGACTTAAATATTTTCTCATACACAGCATTTTTAATGCCTTTGTGATCTGTTTTATCCTTCTCGTTGTATATGATAGACTTTGAAACCATCGCTCGTGTTTTTGTAAAATCCAACTATTTCTAGATGTATACGATTTTAAATTCCTTTGTGAAGAAAAAATCTCTCGTACAACCATATCACAAAATCACGTAAAAATCCAGTCCGACAAATGTAAGACTATTTCTGTTTAATCAATGATTATTGTTTTGGTTCAGTATCTACTCGTAGGTTTCTACTAATCAATTGCTCCTAAGTGTATGAAAAAATAATTTGATTATTTGGAAATAGTCTTACATTTGTCGGACTGGGATCCTAAATAATCGAAAATTTGTCAAACTATTTCCAGATAATTAAAATTTTATTCATAACAAATTAAGCTCTATTTTTTGTCCGTAGTTCACTTTATTTATTAGATGTGTAAGCATGACTATAAAAAGACTATTCTTCCATGAGTTAAGCAATTAGATAAAATATTGAACCTCTTTTGATAACAAGAGGATCAAGGTTCCAGCCTCCTGTACCGAACCAAATAGGATTGTGCTCAACATGGTTTGGAGTACATGAAGTTCCAGCGAACATCTTAGTATTGAAGTTGGAAATATGTACGACATGAGCCATTCCTACAGGATGGAAAGGCTCAAGACAAATAACAAGATTTTCATCTTTTTCGAGAAGAATACGGGTTGAAGTTTGCACATACTTGTTGCATTGGTATACTGAAAAGTCAGTATCACCATCGTTAATAAAACTGTCTGGGTCATGTTCTTGCATTTAGATGTTATTGAGAATAATTGTGTTGTTTGTTAAATTATAGCTAATGATGAAGTTAGTCTCACGGAAGGCAACTTCAACTGGTGATCCCTCCCAAGTGGACACAAGATTGCAGAAATTTGGAGGGTCCCGTGGAGAAAACAAATTCATCAGTATCTTCTCCAATATTGGATTGTGAAATATTGAGAGAGTATTCACTGTTTTTTGGATTTGGATTGGTTGCAAAAATTGTCACGAGTTTTGAAGTAATTAAATCCCCCTTTTTATTTACACCATTAAAGTCAAAGAGTTGCACCTTGACATCCTTGGTAACCCTAGACCCAATATAGTTTGAAATGCCTACGTAGCTATCAAAAATAATTGCAACCTCCAATAAAGTTATATGTTGTAGGTCCCACAAGCATGTCTTAAAATTGCTTGTAGGAACTAGAGTCGACACTGGCGTAAGGATACTTGTGGGACAGGTGGGTGGGGTTGGTGTTGGATTGGGGTATTGAAAACCCCTCACATGCCCGCTACTTTTTTCATTCCCATCATTGTGCTGGAATCCAATAGCAAGAACACTTCCATCGTAAGACAGTGCTGCACTTCAATTAAGAACAGCATCTCCTGATTATAAATAGTAAATATCTGTACCAATTTGTACCCATTGGTTTATATCATCCCAACGGTAAATACTTACAAAACAAATAAATCCAATTTCCGCTGTTTCGCTATCATCAGAAAGTGGCAATGTCTTGTACAAGGTTTGTCCATTGGCTTGAGGTGACATCATGATATTCATAAATTTGAGTTTGCCATTGCTACCACAGATATGTGCTTTAACAGCAACTCTTTTACCAATGCTAGAAATCCTTACAGAACGACTAAAAAGACCCTTTGTTCCTTAGTCATCTAGACTTTCCCCAAGTTGTTCCCATTGGATTGTATTATTACTTAGAAAATAAATTTGAACACGACCATAGCTTTTGTGATGATAAGGAGTTCAAATCTCTACAGTTTTACCATCACTTGAGATACAAACAGAATAGCCAAATGTATTATTGGATGCTTGACCATCCATGTCTTGTGCAATATATAGTTTATGATCCAGCTAAATTATTCTACGTTTAGATGCGATCGTCTAATTAAAAATGTATCTACGACTTTAATAGTTAGATTAAAAGCTAGCAATAAAAACAAAATCATCAAAGCCTTCCTCCTCACAGGGAAGCAGCTGTTGAAGCAAAGCTTGCAGCTTTATCCATATGCAATGAGTAGCATCCAACAGCTGCCTGCCATCTGTGAATGGCAGCTCTGTTGGACATATGGAATAAGAGACCAGCTGTCATCTGTCTGGCCCACAAGTGTCAGCTGCCCTCACTGCTGTGGAAACTGTGTGGTTTCCAATATGTGTTTAATATGTCCTGTATGTTTAATTTATGAATTAGTTTGGTCAAAATAAAATAATCTCATAATTATCATCTTTTCAACTTTCGTGTATTAGTTTATCTCTAATCCATATCCGTGCATAAGGCACTTGCCCTAATTGAGACCATCGCCTCAAAGTATTTAGGCAAAAAAATCTGACATGACCAATGCCACAATTATGAACAGCCCCAATGGCTATAGTTTGCCTATCACTTGAGAAGATATAGACCGCCCTGAAAAATCACCTACTGATTCAGTATTTATATCAACCCCAAGCTGTACTCATTGCTAAAATTCGCTAACACGAAAATATGGACATGTCTGTCTTGGGAGCCATAAATTAATACAGAAGTTCCAGATTCATCCCCTGCAAATTCTCCATCTATGTCTTGAGCCAGCTATACCTACAAATTAACATTGTTTAAATCAATTAAGGGCTATGACTATGCTTGATCCAGCTACAAGATGTATTGAAATTAAAGAAATAAAAAGTAAACATGCTGACATAGTTGCTGATGTCCTTGAAAAAACTTGGCTTACTTGTTATCCTAGACCAAGTGAGATTACTTTGGATCTTGGAAGTGAACTTATGGCAGAAGTCATGAAAATAATTAAGAATGACTACGGAATAAAGAAACTTCCAATAACGGTCAGAAATCCCCAAACCAATTCATTTGGGGAGCCTGTCAATAAGACAATTGCGAATATTCTAAGTACATTCATAATTCATGACACTGCTGTTGATGAAGAAGATCCCTGAAGTGGAATCTTGGCTGCAAAAATGTTTGCCATAAGATCAACAGTGCGCATAACCACTCAACACATCTGGTGTTTGGTTGTGATGCCTTCCTTAATATTGCTCACGATTCTAACTAGAGATACATCAAAGAACACAAACAAAAATCAATAAAAATCGATGCAATTATCATCAACAACTTTTATCTACCTTTAATTGCAGATAGTCTGTGCATAAGGCAAACATTTTGCTATTCATGCACAGCACTATAGTTGGAATCATGCTCCTGTCATGACCTAAGTAGAACATGATGCAAAATTCTCTTGATCCCTTCTGCTTCAAGAGTTGCAGGTTGGACATTTGGTACCTCCCTGGGAAACTTGTTTATACACCAGTTTTTCATCTTGGTTATTCGACTTACAAATACCCTGAACTTAATATTGTAGGGAAGCTCAATGAAGCAGCTTATGACCTCCAATGTGGTATGCATAATTTTGGAAGATAAGCTTGCTTCTTTTTTCACAACCAGTTTGGAGCTGGGCACTATTTGTGCTCCAGTTTCACAAGCAATGTCATTAGGTTTCAAATGGGCAGCACCTTTTAGGTGTCTAGTCATTGCATAGTAGTAGTTGTCAGGACAGTGGACAACTTGGATCTCCAACCATTCTTCAGCTGTTTCTTTCTCAAAGCACTCAACAGAGATATTGTAAATGTAAATGTGTGATTTCCAGGGACACTGTATCATTTGTAGACATATAATTTTTTGAATTATATTTCTTTGCTTCCAGGCCTTTAAATGAAAATAACAGGGACCGACTGCAATCTTCAGTGAAGTAATATTACTGCGACCTATGCTAAAGTTGTAGTTGACAAACAACAATACAATGGCGCGTTGGGTTTTAGGGGTGGTTGTTGGTTTGGTTGTTTCTAATATATATGAGCTAATTTATGAATTTCCTTTTGCTAACTACAATATCATATGTCATAACATAAGGTAAACAATACTATTTATTCAGCATTATAATTTATCTGCGCTGTGCTCTCTACAAAAAATATTTTCACATCTAGGGGTAGCTGTGGATATTTTTCAACTTTTAGTTTGATTTTAGACAAGTTATTATCAACATAGTACATATGTGTTCTATGGGCATGTAGACGTAGTACAGGTTTCCTCTACTTGTAGGGGGCCTTGCGTGTTGTATAATAATAAATGGTTATTTGCCCAAAAGTCAACTATATGCAATGAGCTTAGATGGTCATACCAATTCTATTACATCAGCACAACTGTGAATCATTTTTCTCTGGATTTGGTTCCATAAGTATATCTTATACATCATCACTTCATACACATTAATATTTATTTATATATTCACATATTTAGTTGTAATTATGATGTAAGCATTCATTATTAATTATGTGCCCACACAAATCATTACTCTTTACATAACACAATACTGGATATGTACAGGTACAAGCAGTTTGGGAATGTTTTTATGTTAGTAATATTTTCCATATATTTGTACGTACATAAGAGTGTCTAAGTAATACGTTTAATTGAACTCATTTTTAACTGTTACTTCTATATAAACATATTAATTACGTGATCATGGACAAGACCTATGATAGCGACATCTTCTCATTTTTGCTGATGAAATCGATAGTAAAGATGTCGATGCAATCTATGATGAAGGAATGGCATTCATTCGAGAAAAAGAGACAGCTTTGGTTATGATTTGCGGCTACAAGAATGAAGACTGCAGGAGCTTGAAAGTTATTGAGCAGAATGGTTCTTTCGGTAAAGTAGTCCCGGTATGGGCATGCGATGATTTAAGCGCATCAGATGACATCTCCATGGAAGCAAATGAGAAAAAATTTAAATGCAAAATTGATTTATTGAAACAGCTTCGTCGTGTTGTTTCTAGTCAAAATAAGAAGTTCCGTGGAATTATTCTTGATCAGAAAGTTATTTATTCTATGGGACAAATTGTATACAGCATCTTCTCCAAATATCATAACCAGTTGCTTACCGAGGATGTCATGATCTTTGCTATCAAGCATGGTGATGGGGTTGATGGATATGAGGAAGATGACGAGTTCTGGAAGAGAAGTTTTGTCGACAAATTTCGTGAGGAAATAATTGTTGAAGAGCCTGTATTTAGAGCTGAGGTTCTATTCAATAGTTCCGATGCAAGCATTGAGATGGATGTTGTGTCTTCCGGTGACTTCAGATTTTTCACCACTTTGGAAGGAATCGTTGAAAATATTGATAGTCGCACTGGCTTAGTTAGCGAGATTAGATAGGATTTTGATTGAGAGTTTGCTCTACATTAATGCAACATCTTACGACAGTCATATAGAATTCTTATCAAATTAATCTACTAATTCATTCTTAACAAAGACAAATAACAATATTGTTATAAATGTGCTCAAACATGTAACATTTCCCGTTTTTCATTCTTGCAGCCAAAATTAAAATTAATTAGTCCTTTTCCCAACTCGCGTAACACTCAGTAACGCAGTTGAATCTATTCCATCAATTTCATTACCTCGGTTTCCTGGATATCCTGCACCACCTGTGAAAGTTTTAGTGAGTCCAGTCAAACAACTATGAAGAGGGCGTTTCTCCGCGATTTGTGCAGGTGGCGGCTCTTGCTCAGTCTCAAAGGTGGAAACAGGAAGTAGACTTTGTCTCGTTTCAACCTCTCCTTCATCGTAATAGTCCTCATAATCCTCTCTTGAAAATCCTGAAGCAGTTTGAAAACGTTCACTAGAAGGTCTGCTGTTACTATAACTATTGGTAGTGGTGGAAGTTGTGCTTGTAGAAGTAGTTTGAGTAGGTTCAACTGTAACAAAAAAAGACTTGACATATTGTCCCCAAGTCATTTCTCTATATTCCTTCAACTTTCTAGCCTTTTCCTCTTTTCGCTCTTTCTTCCTTTTGTGCGCCATCAATACCTTAGCTTCATCTAAACTTGTGATTTGATGTTGAGGTAGTACGCGACTAATTGTACTGCAAGATGGACAAAACATTAAGGTGGTCCAATTTCGACAATTTATACATTGAACAATCATTGCAGTTCCATTTTTAATCACTGCTCTAGTTTGTTCTTCCCCTCTTAATGTAACCTTTGTATTTGGTCCAATATTTATGGTATTTCCACTATCGTATTGAGTTGAAGATCCGTTCGAACGGGAGGATGTTGTGGCTGTTTGCACAGTCCTGCTATCAGGTGTTGCAGTAATAGATTCAGATTCAAGTAAACCAGAAGTGGCAGCCTCTGCGATAGCTTTGTCATTCGCAGCCTTGTCTCTTTCAAGTTGTTCTAAAATTTTGTGAAAGGTTTTTAAATTTAACAATTGCATGAAATAGTCGCTCGATCCTAACGGATCATTCTAGGAGACGTTATTTTAAACTATATAAATTATAGAATTTATCGCGGGTTACCTAAGTAAACTTTGGGAATGAGATAATTCCTAAAATGAACGATATATTTGCACATCAAATTGTCCTCGTAGAATTTCCACACAAAACATGCTAAAGCATATATATGCGCAGTTTCAAAATGGTAAGAGATAAATTCCCAAAACAAATATCCAGCACCTAGAATCGATACCGTATATTCCCATACTGAAACTAAGTATATTTAAATTCATGGAATTACTAGTCAAACAATTATTACTTATTTGAATGAAAATTCTTATTTACAATCAATTTATATGGAAAATCTTATCCAATGTTTATCAAATATCCAGATTATGATGTAAATCTTTTGTCTCTTTTGCAACTAACTTCTCTAAACTGATCTTTATTTAATCAGTTGACTTCTGTTTACGATATGGAGTTTATGGGATGTATCTACTCCAAATATTGTTTGTTGTCATCAGCTCGTTATGTCAGGAATTATTGATGTATCTTCTGAATCCACACAGTTCAAATATAAAAAAGTTTTACCACATCTATACCTCAATTTTTTAATAAAATATCAATAAATTGATAGTCAGCGCCGCTCACGGTTGCCACGATTTAAGGGGCTGAAAAAAATCAAAGATAAATATAGCCATTATTGTGCACCGCAAAGGTTTAAACCAAACAAATCACTAGGTAAATAGGTGCAGAAACATAAGCAAATGGCAAGGAAAATGAACGGAGCATTATCGAGCTTAAGAAAGAATTGAATTTTGTATAGATCCTCTAGATATGGAATCGGCATTATGTTCAACTTATTCAATATAACAAGCAGACTCTAATTTGGCCTCTGTAAAGCACCAAAAAGATGTTTGACGAATTTCCCTCTTGGTATTAGATACATTGACAAAGAGAAGACATTAATAATTGCTTCAAGGCAGATCAACAATAATGACTCCAAAGTATACAAGCAATTATCGAGATAGGTGTTCAGCCACGGTCTTTTTCTCTAGGTAAGGTTTTCAAGATAAAGGCATAAAATCAATTCGAGCTTTCAGGTTATTTATATGGGCTATAATGCTGCAAAATGAGATGCTACTCTCAGATGAACTTAGTAGTTTGAAAATATAGAAACAAATAATATGTTATAGTAGGTGCAAATTTTTCTTTTATATTATTGGAGTCTACTGTTGGTTTAGAGAGATTTGCAGTTGTGGGCGTCATTTCAATAATATTTTGGAAAGGTCTGAATTTGTCGTATTTTATTTAGGTATCACGCCTTTTCATGAGAATGGTCAGTTTTGAGAATAAAGTGCTCAGGTTGTAGTAAGAGTATGAACATTGCTAAGGGTGATTGATTCTGCCTGAAACGTTTTATATTAGGTAAATGAAAACTGGTATGCCGATCATGCTGCATTAGCAGCATTCAAATTTATAGTGGTATAATACTAACATTGTGTCATGGCTTCATGTTATAATTTATTTTTTGTCATCGCTCTGTCATCTTCTCAATTGAAATGTATCCATTTGCACATTTATTTGATATATCTGACGTCAAGTCGATCATGATTATACTGTTCGTATGGTAATGATGTCATCGAACGCAACGTCACGGAAAAATTCAATGCCGGAAGTTTATCTCTTTTGAGAAGCTCTCAGCCATGAAGAACAACTGATTTCGCATTTTACATACGACTTTAT
>Ga0209092_10005702_pt1 | contig 10015 bp, 9 predicted proteins | sample FraStrMetagenome_FD_187446 | JGI IMG/M metagenome (GOLD analysis project Ga0209092, IMG submission 187446) | Marine eukaryotic phytoplankton communities from Arctic Ocean - Fram Strait ARC3M Metagenome (SPAdes) (version 2) | ecosystem: Environmental > Aquatic > Marine > Oceanic | place: Fram... | reverse complement strand
AAAAATGCCGGATTTGTTGTTCAAAGCAAAATTGATCTTGCACCTGTAGAGTATGAGTATCAATACTTATATGTACTTTATAAACCAGAATAAATTTATAATTTTCGAACCATAGTTTATATGAGTAAACAATGGTTCATAGGTACGTCAGGATTTATGGTATCACAAAAACAATGGTTGGAAATGCCTGGACTGAATTGTATTGAGATGAATTCCACTTTTTATAAATTACCCAGCGCAAAGACTGTACAAAAATGGAAAAATACCTCTCCCAATCTTTATTTTTCTATAAAAGTATCAAAATACATCACTCATATGAAAAGACTAAAAAACTGTAAACAAGCATGGAAAGTATTTTGGAATAGAATCAAACCATTGGGAAATAAGTTAAAAGCTTTATTAATTCAGTTGCCCCCCTCTTTTAAAAACAATGAAATAAATTTACAAAGAGTCAAAGATATGGCAAGCTATTTGCCTAAGTCAAAAATATCAATAGTTTTTGAATTCAGAGATAATTCATGGTTTGTACCTGAAGTTTACAAAGTAATGAAAAAATATAATTTGTGTTTAGGTGGAACCTCTATAAAAAGACCTACGAAACGATACTGGTTAGGAGACCTTCCAACAGGAACGCATATACCTCCGAAAACATCAGATACCACTTATTTAAGAATTCATGGAGAGAAAGGGTATAGAAAATCTTATAGCAATCAAGAATTGTCTGTTATTAAAAAACAAATCTTAAAGAATAAAACAAATAAAAATTTTATTATGTTTAACAATACATTTTTCACTAAGAGAAATAAAACTTGCAAAGTTCGAAAGAAGAAAATAAGATACGCCGCTGTATGTGATGCGGTACAGTTTGCAAAAATGACTAGGAAAAGGCGTTAATAACGTTTTCTAGTACGTCTTCTTCGTCTTTGTCGCGTTTTTGCGCGTTTAGTCTTACGTTTGTGCTTTTTACGTTTGTGCTTTTTACGTTTGTGCTTTTTACGTTTGTGCTTTTTACTTTTGTGCTTTTTACGTTTGTGCTTTTTACGAATAGTTTTTCTTCTATTAGAACCATCGCCATCCCTATCATCTATAGGAGATAAATTTTCGATCCTTCTCCGGTTTCGATGTCTTGTTGACACCCTTTTTTGATGTCTGATAGTATCTAAATTTTTAAATCTTAGTGCCTGGTTTCTCATAATTCTTTCACCATTGCCAATAGTCCCGTCCAAATTTCTACCAGATGTATGTATCTTTTTCCCAAGCTCTCTTAACAACGAATCATTATTATGCAAATTTAAGTAATGCTCCATACTTTCTATCATTATAGCTTTGTCCGCATCTGCTGTCGGAGACCCTACTGTTCTCATTCCATGAATAGTGGCAATTTGATGCATTGGCTTTAATTTATTGATTTGATCCATTAATCTTTGCTTTGAATTTTCTTGATGTCTATACGCTCTATTTATATCTTCTAATGTATTATACGCACCTTCCAACCCAACTTCAGCATTCCTTAACTTATCGGCCATACGTTTTTGTTCTGTAGCAAATCTCTCGATGCTTAATTTACTATTATTATTCATCCTATACAATAGAAGAAGATTAAATAATTCATTTAAATGTTCTAGTACAATAACATGTAAATGGGTAATAGTACATCCGTAGAACCAGCGCCACCTCCAGAACAATTAGGATTTGGCACCATGTTATTTTATTTATGGTTATTTTATTGTGCAATAAAAATAGTAAACAACGCTAGCGATGGTAAGTTATCAAAGAAAAAGAAAAAAGACAAAAATGAGAATGATCCTCTTAAAAAAGTAATCGGGTTAGAAAGTGTAAAAGAAGAAATTAAATACTATATGGATTTCATCAATAATAAATCAAAATATAAAGAATGGGAAGTCAATCTTCCAAAAGGTATTTTATTAGCTGGTCCACCGGGTACAGGTAAGACATTGTTGGTTAAAACAATGGCTGATAACTTGAATATTCCTATTGAAAGTATGTCGGGTTCTGAATTTGTAGAAATGTATGTGGGCGTTGGCGCATCGCGAGTTCGAAAGCTTTTCGCCAAAGCCAAGAAACATGATAAATGTATTATTTTTATAGATGAAATAGATGCCATCGGTAAAAAAAGAGGGTTTGATAATAATTCGGAGAGAGATAATACATTAAATCAGTTATTGGTAGAGATGGATGGATTTGATGAAACAACTAATATAATTATATTTGCAGCCACCAATCTTGTCAAAAAATTAGATTCCGCTTTAACCAGATCGGGTAGATTCGATAAAAAAGTTTATTTTGATGCGCCCAATTTCAAGGAACGCAGAGAAATGTTTAAATTATACCTAGAAGATATAAAACTACCAACGCATTTATCATTCGAAATCTTATCTGAGCGCGGCGCTGGATTAACAGGCGCTGATATTGCCACTATTTGTAATCAAGCAAAAATAAACGCAATTCAAGGAAAACAACTATTATCCACGCTAAGAGAGGAAGATTTACAAGAAGCAATTGATGAAATTATGATTGGCCGAGAAAAACGTGAAAGAACAATGACCAAAGAAGAAAGAGAGAGAGTATCTCATCATGAGGCGGGACACGCTTTAATGGGATATCTATTAAAAGATTGTACACATCCTATTAAAGTTAGTATTGTGCCAAGAGGTGAAGCAGCGTTGGGATTTAGTCAACAAAAAAATGAAAACAAAAAACTTTTTAAAGAAAATACAATATTATCTCGAATAGCTATTTTACTTGGCGGAAGAACCGCTGAAAAAATTATTTACAATAATGTATCTACTGGAGCAGCAGATGACATTGAAAAAGCTTCGTCTTTAATTTATAATTATACATGTTCTTGGGGAATGAATAAACATATCGGTCCCCTAAATCCAGAGGTTATGGGAGCTGTCGGAAGAAATTTAAGCGAAGAATCATTTGAAGAATGTAAACAAATAATGGCGGAGATTGAAGATTATGTTTTAAAAACATTAAAAAAGCATAAAAAATATATAAAATCCATTGCTGAACTTTTGTTAAAAGAAGAAACAATTAATTACAAACAAATAAAAGAGTTGGTTCCTGAAAAATTAGAAAATACACTTACTGTCACAATAAGTTAAACTAATATATATTTAATCACTAGTCAATATAATGATTAAATATATATTTGGATCTATTTGTATTATATTTTTAACATTATATTTATACGTCAAAGTTAAATACAAATTTTGGTCAATTCAACCTGTATTTCATATTCACAATCTAAAATATTGGATATGGCCTCCAGGAATTATACAACACGGCTTACCACCAAAAACCAAATATTATAATTGGCGAATCGAATTTGATACATTCGAAAAAACATCAACTGAAAAAAAAGAACTGTTTTATTTTTTAATTAAAACACAATATTTGAATAATATAAAAGCTAAGTATAATCCGCCTCGAACTGGCGTATTAGAATATTTCAAATGCCATAGCACGCCAACTTATTTATCACTATATTTTGATTATTATCCAACTCCAAGAGATAACAAAACCGAATACAACAAAAAATTAATTGCTTGCATGACTTCAAGAAGATTAACAGGTCATATATATAACAAAAAACTTATTGTCGCTTATGTTGATTTCTTATGCATTCATTCAACAAAAAGAAAACAAGGATATGCCGCCAAACAAATTTATACGCACTATTATAACCATCGACGAAAAAATAAAAATCCAATAATGATGTTTAAAAGGGAAGGTACTGTTAACTTCATGACACCCATTACCACTTACTATGCGTACGCTTTTTCAACAAAAATATGGAATAAACCTAATTTTCAATTACCAAATAATATATCTTGTCATCTAGTAACTACGCAAAATTTTGAAATACTTGTCCACTACATTAAAGAAGTCAAACGTCATTTTTCTTTATTTGTAATTCCTGATTTGTCTCATTTAAAAAATTTAGTTCAACACTCCTTAATAATACCTTGTGTTTTAATGGATAAGGATAATGTTTGTGGAGTTTATTTTTATCGACGCCCATATACTTTATATGAGGGCGAAGATAGTATAGAATGTTTAGGGTCATACTGTTCTAATGGATATGAAGATATTTTTTTGAATTCATTTCAGAATACAATTGTTTTAATTCAAAAAAAGTACACATTTTCAATCATCATAATTGAAAATATATCATATAATACAAAAATAATCAAAACAGTTCTGGATAGAGATGTTCCTAAATGGAAATGTCCAATGGCTTACTATTTTTATAATTTTGCATACAAACCATTTTATTCACCCAATGTTCTTATTATCAATTAACGAGTGTATTTACCAGCTCTTGCAAAACTATCTACAACAAAAATGACAAATACACCTAAAAACATATATAATACAAGCTCTTCTGTTACATTTTCGGTTTTTTCGTCCGCTTGTTCTTCAAGCATGTGTACTACATAATTTAATTTTCGCATCAAATCATCTTTTGGACCAGATAGATTTTGACTATCAGACAATTGTGAATAGTATGGAACGTTATTTGCTGTCCCGGTATAAGTTGGCACATATTGATTGTAATACTGTTGCTGATTATTATGATATTTTTGCTGTTGATCAAGCCCTTCTTTTAAAAGTCCAAAGCCTTCTAATTCTTTTTCATCATACGTTGGAGCTGTTAGATTTCCCGTTGTCTTTGCGCGACCCGCATTTTCAGCCGCTGGTTGATAATTGGGATTAACATATGGTTCTCCAATCTCAGATTTATCCAGCAAATATTCATCAGGTCGGTTATCCTCCTCCTCTTTTGCAGTATCCGCTCTAGCGGTAGATTCTGTCCGAGCCTTTCCCATAGAGTTTAGGAAATTTTCCACTTTTCTATTTTTCTTTTTGATTGTTTTATTTCTGAATCTCTCCTTCTTTTTTTTTGATGCAGGAGGTCTTGGTTCTTCCATATCACTAAATGTTGAAAAGCCTAAAGATGTTGACATACTTATAAAGAAAAGAGATAATATTTTAATTAAGTTTTCATAAAAAATATATTCCTTTATTTATATAATGAAAGGTTACATGGAACTTGCACTAGGGGCCATTTTATTGGTATTGATGTATGAGAAACCACATGCGTTAACAGAAGCTGCTAATAGTATTTTAGGTAAAGCTATAATGATAATAGCAGTTGGTATAATTGCAAAGAATAACGGGTTAGCATCAGGTTTGCTCGCTGCATTAATTATGATTATTTTGATACATGAAACTACAGAAGGTATGACTGGGAAAAAAGATAAAAAAAAGAAAGATAAGAAACACGTTACCTTTTCTATCCCACCTAATGCTCAGAAACAGGTTGACGATATCCTCAAAGGAAAATGTCAAGAAGGCGGTTCTTGTGGATATGCGAAAACAACATGCGAAGGCGGGGGTAAATGCAAAATTCGCATTACTCCTTCACCAATGTTAGAAGACGAAAAGGCAAAACAAAGTAATAAGGAATCATTTACAGATATTCGTACTACAGAAGGGTTTAGAAACAGAGAGGCCTATCAAAATACCATCGAATCTATGAAATTCAGCAATGGATACACTGGAGCCGGTCAAAATAGATATAATCAATTTTAATAACAAGTTAATATAATGACAAATGTCAATGCAATTATATTAACTTTTTGTATTATAGCTTTTAGTATTTCATTCATAGCTTTTAAACAAAGTGGATTGCAAAGTGAAGGATTTACTCCTAGATGGGCGCGTAAGCAAAAAAATAAAATGTTCCGCATAATGCGTAGAACTATTAAACCTTATAATGATGATATTTTTGATCAAATAAATCAATTTCGTCGCAAGTGGCTTTAATTTTCTTCTCTTATTATAGTAATGTTAAATATATTAAGAAGCGTGGCTCACAATATAAATACAAGTAAGTTTTTTGCTGGGTTTGTTATGATCATGTTAAACATAGGATCTAAGTATATCACTATTAAACTAAGTAAATCTCAGGAAGCCTACCTTAGAAATACTATAGCTCGACAATTGCTTATTTTTTCTATTATTTGGATGGGTACACGAGATGTTTTAATTTCAATTGCAATGACAGGGGCTTTTGTTGTACTTACTGATCATTTATTTAATGAAAGAAGTCCTTATTGTATTATACCTGGTCATCTTAGAAACTATGAAGAATTATTGGATGATGATAAAGATGGGCACGTTACATCCGAAGAGGTTGAAAATGCTAAGCGAGTTTTAGAAAAAAATAAAAAAAAAAATAGAAAGGTTAACCATTTAAGACAGTTAGAAGCTTTTCGCTCAAAACTTATTTATTAATTATATTTTATATCTAGTATATAAGATTTAATGCATAAAACAAGAAGAAAATATGGAGGTAATAAATGGAATAAGTTGAAACGGGGATTAAAAAAAACAAGTAAAAAATATAAAAATAATAAAAAATTAATGAAAGTCGATGCTAAGATAAGCGATATTAATGATCAAATAATGAAATTGCGTATAAAAGCTCGAAATATAGAAGATAAACTTACAAGCAATACCGCTAATACCCCTTTAAAAAAAAAGCTGAAAAGAGAACAAGGTGATGCATTGCAAAAAATGAAATCATTAAATAATAGTTTAGCTATAGAGCTAAAGTGGAAAAATATGTTATCTATTAATCAAGGTGGTCCAGCGGAACGACGGGGAAAATGCGATGAAATAGAAGGAAAATTTACAGATGATAAATGCTATATTAAACAGCCTTCCGGAGTTGTTTGTAATGATAAAACAGGGGATAAAAACAATCGATATTGTTTGGTTGATGAACTTTTGTCTTCCATGGAAGACTCCGGTAGTATGATATTTACTGATCTTATAAATCAAACCAAAAAATTACAACCTGTAACTAGTAAACAAGGTGAAAATATTCCTGTAATAATAAGGTTTCAAACTAACTCAACTGGACATCGTCATAAATTTTTATATAGTAAAAAAATAGGTGAAATTGTTACACAAACAAGAGGGGACAGAGCACCCGCTGTAAAATGGGGGAGTCAGCAAAATAATCCAGATAAAAAGAATATTCAAGGTTATTATAAACCGCAAAAGCAAATGTTTGGTGGTGCTGACATAAATGATTATCCAAAAATACCTTATACTGTACAACCAGGTGGACCGTATGCTAAGTTCAAACCCTTGGATGCATCAAGATGGCCAGACATGCCAACATGGAGTAAAATTAATACCGAGTTAAATAAACTATTTAAAATGTTATTCAGTAAAAATAAAATATTATCTTTGCCGAGCGCTGCATCTTCCTCTCCATCGATGGATAAAGGATTTTTAGTTAGTGGATTTACACCATTGGCTTTAAAATTTGATAACCCATATTTAGAGGAATATAAAGCTATTTCAAAATATTTTACTGGAATACCATACCAATTTATAATTGTTCCTCTCGATGGAGCAAATGTTGTTATTGTAGATGTGAAATTAAATGGTAAAATGATCACACAAGAAGAGGCTAAAAAAGAAGAAAAAAAAATACAAGATAGGTTAGAAAAAGAAAAAGAAAAATTGGCAGCCATGACCCCTGAACAGCGTAAGGCATATGAAAATAGTATTTCAAAAAAAATAAGCAGTGCTAATGTTTATTTAACAGATGGTTGCAATCACCATCTAGAAGCTATTAAGGATATTCTTAGATCATTCGGTGGCGTAGGTGATATGACCTCATATGATGACACTAAAAATGCGGCTTTAAGAGAGAAATTTATGACCAATTCTAAAACTAAAATTACTGATAATTTAATTATTACAATGAAAAAGTTGATGGCCGATTTTAATATATTGGCAAATGCTCGGGCAAATAATAGACCTACTGATATTTATAAGTATGAAACTAATAGTGAAAAAAATTTATCAAAAATATTGACTTCTAATAAAATTCCGTCTAAAGCGGAGGTTTCTTACCCTTTGAATGTATTAAATGGTAATCTAAAACCAAGTTTACGTGGCGTAGTTTCGCCGGATGCGATAATTACATATATAAAAAAAATTTTAGATGATAAATATGAACAAGTGTCTAATGCTATTAAAAATAATAAACCGGTAAATATTTTTAGATTTTATGGACATAGTTTAGATAGGAATGATGCACGTGGTCCATTTATTTATATTGGTCATATGATTCCAACTGAAAATAGACGTGGTATTACTGTGACTAATCTACAAGATATTAAAAAAGCTCAAAATCGCTGGCAAAAAAATGCAATGCTAAAGCGAAAATCAAACATTAGAATAGGAGGAAAAAGAAAAACGCGTAAAAAATATAGATAATATTTAGTAAAAATATCTCTTGTTATATTATATAAAGATGTCATCTCAAGCCAAATACGATATTAACTCGACGAAGACACAGAAAGACGATTTGAATAAAAAATATAATGATGCGCTAACAAAGGCACTGACCGCATTTTATAAAAAGTTAAAAATCACTCAACCCGGATTTTACGACCATATGCGATTTGATCCTTATGTTAAAAAAATCGTCGAAAAACGGGGCGCCGGTACCGGAGCGATGGACAATATCCAACTGCTATATTATCGTTTGAATGCAAAGTACGCACAAGATTATTCCTGCACCATCGTCAAGGCGCTAAAATCAATTTCAGATTTTGCATGCACACATGCTAATGACTGCTCTTTGCCAGCGCTAGAGAGCGTGGTGCCTTTATCTTCCTCTTCCTCGTGGGCTCAACCACCCTCTGGTGCTATGATGATTATTAAAAGAGTGGCTACACCGATTACTCACGAATTATGGAACCAGCTGCTCGGCTTAATATATTTAGAATTTAGATCTACGCTCCAGAAACCAGGTGATGTACTGTACGTGTATGGTAAAGAATCTGTAAATCGACAGGGTTCATTCCGAAGTTCGAGTTCGACATCCGATGTTGGTAAGGATGGATGGTTTAATTATATATTACCACATGGGGGAGTAGTAAATAATACCCTCGTTGATAACGCAACAACATATCCATATGGACGCGAAGATATTGTGAGCCATTTTCAACAAATCCCCTTGCAAATGCAACAAACCAAAATACCCATCGATACCACAAAATATCCGGTTCAAATTGATAACGTCAAGCCACTAAACAGTTGGTTTGATGGTAGACAGGGAAAGGTAGAATTCTCTGGAATAGATGGCTCAAACCCCTCGCAACTTAAGAGTCGTTTTGTAGAGTGGTGGACTTCCGGACGATCCGCGATTTATAAAACATTACACGAAATTTTTCAAAATGTAACCAATGAAATTCTCATTGGCCTGCGCCAGCATCTTGTAAATTGTTTTGTTGGACCTTTATCGCAGACCAGGGTGACACGAGGTGCTGGATTTACAACGCATCCTTTTTTACTGGTATTATATAATAACAGCGATAGGCAGCAGGCGCGCGCTATAAAAAGCGCATTTCCGATATCTGCTCCACTCGGCGAGGCGATCACTCGGGCCAACGTTCGAGGTAATGTTACAAAATGGCTGACTAATATTGGTCAACTTCTGCCCAATTGTCCGGGAGGTTTCAGTGCCGATGATACTTGTGGTAACCCGCTCAAACCCGACACCGGTGCATGTCCATGTTTCAAGAAAAATGGGACTACATGGGATCTAGATCCGCGATTGAAATTTACGGATGCGGAGAGGGCGGCGGTGGGTTGGTTGGATTACGTTACCTCATTTGTATGGGATAAACCATTGATATGTATAGATAAAAAAGCATTGTGCCATCCTGGAATATGGATGTTTATTGACTTGCCTTCAATGCCTCATTCATTGATAATAATAATAAGACACGGGGCTATTTTTTCAATTGGCGTGGGTGTTGATGATAGTAACCCACACCCTGGTTCAGGTGGAGTCGGACCGGGGATGCCAGGTTCCTTAGGAAAACTCTTAATTCATAGTCCAGATGATAGTATACTAGGTAATCCCAAAATTAATACGGACAAACAATTT
>Ga0209092_10005701_pt1 | contig 10015 bp, 5 predicted proteins | sample FraStrMetagenome_FD_187446 | JGI IMG/M metagenome (GOLD analysis project Ga0209092, IMG submission 187446) | Marine eukaryotic phytoplankton communities from Arctic Ocean - Fram Strait ARC3M Metagenome (SPAdes) (version 2) | ecosystem: Environmental > Aquatic > Marine > Oceanic | place: Fram... | reverse complement strand
TTGAACGGGGGTGGGCGTGGGGCGTTTTTTCACCAATGACTGACGGAAGCGTGGGGGCGTTTTTTATTTATTTTTAACGAATTCGATGTTATTGAACAGACGCCAGCGTGGGGTGTTTTGTCACCAATGACAGACGGAAGCGTGGGAATTGGCAGGGGGTTTATTTTTTGCGAGTTTCGATGGTTGGATCAGTCGCGAGCGTGGGGGATTTGTTTGAGACTGAAAATGATATGAACCTTTTGGAAATGGTGAACTGTTTTGAAAACTTGTGAATTTGGTTTGAACTTGGTTGTTTTTGGAATTTCTGATTAATTCAGTTCTGATTTCAAGTTCGATGTGAATCAAAAATCTGAAAAATGCTTTGGGAAATCAACAAAGTATGACTGAAATAATACGTGTGGCTGAGCGGTGCGCAAGAAAAAAACAAACAAATTTAGATTCAAATTCAACTCAAACAAGTTTGAAAAATGTCGAAAAGGATGGATGTGCTTGAAATTTTGATTGAAACGTGTCAAAACTTGTTGAAAAAAATTATATTTGGGTTTAAAAAAAGACGCTGAGTGATCGAAAATGGTTTGAAACAGGTCAAACTTGTTAACAATTCCGGATTTCCGGTTTCCTTTGAAAGATGGATGAAATTTGACCAAAAATGATCAGGTTTTAGTTGGTTTGAAAAAGTTGAGTTCGTTTCAAACAGTTTTAGTTGGCAAAATTGACTGAAATCTGACGAAAAAGTTCGAGGTTGCTTGTTTTTTGGCTCAAAATTATTGCAAATTGTCGAAGTGTTTTCAAGTTCTTGATGAATTGAGTTGTTATTCCGAGTCAGATCTGGTTTCAAAATAAAGTTGTTTAAAGTTCACGAATTCGTTCAAGTTTCAACTGGTACCGTTTTTCGAACTTTTCAACGGTTCTAAGTTGCTGCGAGCAAAGGTCACGGCAAAACGGCCGGCCGCATGACTAAACATGCAAACCGACCGTTGGTACCATCAGCCACCGCACCTTCAACCCGAACGCTGTTTCTTTCTCTTTCTTGTTCGGACTTAGAAAAAAAACGACAAGTCTGCGAGCAGAGCTGACGGCAAAGCGGCCAGCCGCACAACTTAATGTGCTAGCTGACCGCAAAGCCTTAAGCAACAACAATCACCGCTGGATCACTCCAGCAGTGCTGATGACAAATATTAGATCAACGGCATAAATCTCAATGGATCGCCACTTACGTGGCTCTACCAAGTACGATAGCCAGACCTCATGCAAATCGTCTATAAGCTATTTAAGACTATTCAGCGACACAATTGCTCTGTCGAGTCTAGGTTCATGCTTCGCACTCACCAAAAAACCCGGCACTAGGCTTAACCAACACCCGGAGGTGTCTATCTTTGCCACGCGCCAAACAGTCCCCAATCTAATGTTCCTTCCAGGCTGAATTCAGACTTAGAGGCGTTCAGTCATAATTCAACGCATGGTAGCTTTGCAGCACTCGCTTTTCAGCGAACCACTAAACCAAATGTGCGAAAATACGGTTCCTCTCGTACTGAGTATTATTACTGTTGGAACATCACTACATCAGTAGGGTAAAACTAACCTGTCTCACGACGGTCTAAACCCAGCTCACGTTCCCTATTCGAGGGTGAACAATCCGACCATTTGAGAATTCTGCTTCTCAAGGATAGGAAGAGCCGACATCGAAGGATCAAAAAGCAACGTCGCTATGAACGCTTGGCTGCCACAAGCCAGTTATCCCTGTGGTAACTTTTCTGACACCTCTTGCATCACATCCGGATACTCAAAAGGATCGATAGGCCGTGCTTTCGCAGTTTTTATTCACACTGAAAATCAAAATCAGGCGAGCTTTTGCCCTTTTACTCTACGCAACGTTTCCGTCGTCGCTGAGCTCACCTTAGGACACCTGCGTTATCGTTTGACAGATGTACCGCCCCAGTCAAACTCCCCGCCAGTGAAGGTCTGAAAAATGAGTCGCGCCAACCAAGGTCGGCGCTTAACGCAACAATAAAGGACTAGGTCCAAGTCTCACCCTATTTCATTAGCAAAGAAACAATAAGAGTGATGGTATTTCACTGTCGACCGAAGTCTCCCATCTATTCTACACCTCCTAAGTCTCGTCACAGACACTGACTAGAGTCAAGCTCAACAGGGTCTTCTTTCCCCGCTGATTATTCCATGCCCGTTCCCATGGCTGTAGTTTCGCTGGGTAGCAAGTAGGGACAGTAGGATTCTCGTTGATCCATTCATGCGCGTCACTAGTTAGATGACGAGGCATTTGGCTACCTTAAGAGAGTCATAGTTACTCCCGCCGTTTACCCGCGCTTAAGCAAATTTCTTCACCTTGACATTCAGAGCACTGGGCAGAAATCACAATGCGTCAACACGTTTTAACGCCATCGCATTGCTTTGTTTTAATTATACAGTCGGAATCCCCGAGACCGTGACAGTTCTGAGTTCATCGTTCCTTGTAGCCCGAAGCCGCCCGAAGACGACATAGCAAACCAACTCCATAGACAATCCCGCCGTCGGTCCGAGTCCCCCCCGAAAGGGTTACCCAGCCCAACAGCAGGACGATGCCTACTTCATTGATAAGCTCAGACTACTCGACGCCCAGAGCCAATTCTTTTCCCGAAGTTACGAATCTATTTTGCCGACTTCCCTTACTCGCTTTCTCCCATCGACCAGAGGCTACTCACCTTGGCGACCAGTTGCGGATATCGGTACGGCGTCGCGTGAACATCAATCACTCACTCGGATTTTCAAGGGCCAACGGCAACTGATCGGACAGCGCAAGAAAAGCACTGCTCTTCCGAGCCGCAAAGCATATCTCGAGCCAAACTCATTCCATGCTCTAACGTCTCGTTAGCAAGAAAAGACAACTCTTCCCGATGTAACCGCAAGCTTCTCCGAGTTCCTTTGCGTTACCGCTCTGTGTACCGAAGCACACTAGCCACGTCGACGCGCGAGAATATTAACTCGCTTCCCTTTCGCCCACGGGAGCAATACCAAGGCATCACTCCGCTTTCACTACACCATTCGGCTGTAGCTTAGGACCGACTCACCCTTGTTCAAATGCTGTTTACAAGGAACCATTCGCCACTTCGGCCGTCAAAGTTCTCATTTGACTATTCGCTACTACTACCAAGATCTGCACTATCGGCGGCTTCAGTGTAGCTCGCGCTAGCACCTTCCACGCCACCGACACGCCAGCCTACTCCTTGAAACTTACTTGTTTTATACATGTTTCAAGGGCGTACTATAAGAAGTCCGCTGCAGCGACATCCATTTTCAGGGCCGGTCGAATCGGCAAGTGAGTTGTTACACACTCCTTAGCGGGAACCGACTTCCATGGCCACCGTCTTGCTGTCAAATTCGACCAACACCTTTTCTGGGTTCTGATACGCGGACCTTAGGTCTCTTTAAATACGCGTTCGGAGCATCCCGCATCGCCAGTCCTGCTTACCAAGAGTGGCCCACACATTACTCGGATTCAATGCACCAATCCAATTAAGCGAAAGGTGCTTCTTACCAATTTAAAGTTTGAGAGTTGAGCTAGGGGACATGCCCCCAGAATTCACCAATCATTCGCTTTACCTGATAAAACTCCAGAGAGTAACAGCTATCCTAAGGGAAACTTCGGCTGGAACCAGCTACTAAGTGGTTCGATTAGTCTTTCGCCCCTATACTCAAATTCGACAATCGATTTGCACGTCAGAACAGCTACGGTCCTCCATCAGGCTTTCGCCTGACTTCAACCTATTCAAGTATAGTTCACCACCTTTCGGGTCCCACCATCTACGCTCTCGCTCGACACCTAGCTAAGAAGCCATGACGCCGGCGCACGGTGCTGCTGTTACCAGCTTGCCGCGACAGTCACTTTCATTACGCGTTTGGGTTTTCCACCCAATCACTCGCGCAACTGGTGGACTCCTTGGTCCGTGTTTCAAGACGGGACGATTTGAGACGACATTTATGCATCAATCTTTTGCGCCCAAGCAGCATTTACAAGCCAAAACCCGGTACGATTGCAGTCTCAGAAGAGATTTACATCCTTACCTTGCAATAACCCGCAAAGCCCCAACCTTACGGCGACGCAGTATTCCTCACTCCGCTGAGCCCCGGTTTCCTCCTGCTTCATCAACCCTAAGGTCGACTACCAACACTCGGTCCGTTACCCCTCAAAGCCATTGACGCAAGCAATCCGTGTGCGACACTGCCTTGTTAGACAGCTTTAACACCCGGACGTCTAAGTCGCTCGATCACTTCCTTCTCAACGGTTTCACGCACTATTTAACTCTCATTCCAAAGTTCTTTTCAACTTTCCATCACTGTACTTTTTCGCTATCGGTGTCATGTTATATTTAGGCTTAGCAGGGATCTACCTGCCATTAACTTTGCATTCCCAAACAAAGCTACTCTACCGAGCACCCAATGCAATCCGCCTCCTGTCTTACGGGCCTACCACCCTCTTTGGAACGATCATTCAAGACGATCTAGACAGTTTGCGTTTTACAAGTAAGCACTCGCATACGACACATTGCTGCACTGATCACAATCAGGCGGCTTCGTCGACGGCCTCTTCCAACTTCACTCGCCGTTACTAATGGAATCACAGTTGTTTTCTTTTCCTCCGCTTATTAATATGCTTAAATTCAGCGGGTAGCCTCGCTCGATTTGAAGCTGATAGGTTAAAGTAAGACGTCTAGCAACACTCGCAGTAGCACCTCTGAAAAACACCAGAGACACTAGCCGCTTATGCGAACCAGCCGTATACCGGTTGTCACCGAAGTAACGTGGTATTCAGCCATCCATCGACCCAATCGCCAACGGAATAGCCATTGCATAACCTACTGGAAAACCAGTTGGGTTTTAGTAACTATCCAGCATTCAAACGAACGTACTGCCAGAATAAACTGGCAGTCCCATTTAGGTTCGAAAATTCAACGTTCACAGATTTCTGCATTTCACGCCAGCTATCGCATTTCGCTGCGTTCTTCATCGATACATGACCCGAGTGATCCACCGTTAAGAGTATTCACTTTAGTATTTATTTTTCTTTACATCAGTCAGTTTATAGCAAACAAAAAAGGTGGTCCAGTCCCGACCGAAGTCGACCTGTTCCGTTTTAGATTTCTTACGACTACCGAAGTAGTCGAAGCGTAGTGTTCAAGCACTAGCCGCGTACGACTCGAGCCATCACACATCGCTACCGTGGCATAGCAGCGGCTACCTGTTACAGCAGTGCTACAATCAAAAATGATCCCTCCGCAGGTTCACCTACGGAGACCTTGTTACGACTTTTAGTTCCTCCGGTTGACCAAGTTTGCCATTCTTCTTCACTGATTTTCCGGCCTTGCGACCTTCCAACCTATAAATCCAAGCGACTCACTAAACCAACTAGTCGGTACTAGCGACGGGCGGTGTGTACAAAGGGCAGGGACGTAATCACGCTGGGTTGATGACCCAGCATTACTAGGCATTCCTCGTTCAAGTTGAAGAATTACAAGCAACTATCCCAAGCATGAACTGGTTTGTTCGATTCGCCGAAATGTCTTGCGACAAGCTTTCGCCTCAGCTAAATCCTATTGACCAATTCATTGTAGCGCGCGTGCGGTCCCGAACATCTAAGGGCATCACAGACCTGTTATAGCTCTATTTCATGCGCATTCAAAAAGGCGCCAATCCATCTAAGAAGTTCCCACCTGACCTAAAAGGTAGCAAGCGAAACTAGTTAGCATGTCAGAGTCTCGTCCGTTATCGGAATTAACCAGACAAATCACTCCACCGACTAAGAACGGCCATGCACCACCACCCACAGAATCAAGAAAGAGCTCTCAATCTGTCAATCATTCCTGTGTCCGGGCCGGGCAAGTTGTCCCGTGTTGAGTCAAATTAAGCCGCAGGCTCCACGCCTGGTGGTGCCCTTCCGTCAATTTCTTTAAGTTTCAGCTTTGCAACCATACTCCCCCTGGGCTACAAACACTTTGGTTTCCCGGAAGCTGCAGACAAGGTTATTAACAACCCTTGCCTATCGCAAGTCTAAATCGTTTACGGAAGCAACTACAACGGTATCTAATCGTTTTCGAACCTGCTTCTTTCGCTCTTGATCAATGAAAACGTTCTCGTGAAACGCCTTCGCATCCGCTCGTCTGAGAAGGATCTAAAAATTTCACCTTTCACCCTCTCGTACGAATCACGCCGTCCGTTCCTATCTATCATTACGTCTCCACTTAAACCAATGTAAGGGCGGAGACGCCCTGTTCCATTATCCCATGCACAATCGTTCAAGCATTAGAGCCTGCTTTGAGCACTCCGATTTATTCAAGGTAAAATCGACGCAGTTTACGGACGTCAAGTTAATGACACCCGCACCCAAACGTCAAAATGAGGATACCAAACTCCTAAAGTGAGCACCACCGAAGCGACGCCCACTACAAGTTGATAATCCAGAGTTACGACTACGAGCTCTTCAACCACAACAACTTAAGTATACGCTATTGAAGCTGGAATTACCGCGGCTGCTGGCACCAGACTTTCCCTTCAATTGATACTCGATGAGCATTTTAAACTGCTCTCATTCCGACAGCGACGATCACTAGGATCAACGCCTCGTTATTTCTTGTCACTACCTCGCAGAGTCTGCAATGGGTAATTTACGCGCCTGCTGCCTTCCTTAGATGTGCCAGCCGTTTCTCAGGCTGCCTCTCCGGAATCGAACCCTGATTCCCCGTTACTCGTTACCAACATGGTTCGCCAATACCGAACCATCGACATTTGATAAGTCAGTACTCCGAATGGACGACCGCCTCCGAAGAATGCGGTCCGTTAAGTTCCCTCGACTCCTCAGAAGACACCATAGGTGATCGATTTAAGGAAAGGAAAAACACGTCTTGCGACGCTTTTAGCAAGTATTAGCTCCCGAATTGCGGCAGTTATCCTTTTAGCGTTGAACATCCAAATAGGTTAGTACTGTTGTAATGAGCCGTCCGCAGTTTTACTGTTAATCAGTGTGAACTTACACATGCATGGCTTAATCTTTGAGACAAGCATATGACTTCTGGCAGAATCAACCAGTTTGCTACTCACTGTGAAGAATCACAAGAGCATACAATCGCGCGCCTCGTCGCCGAAGCAGTTGGACACGCAAAAATAGCCTTATAATCTACTACTAGTAGAGTAACATACACGCTTTTCCTAAGCGCTCAGCTCTATAAAGCAGTCGTGAGATCAGACTTGCAAGCCAACACAAATGCATGCGCTGACCGTACAATAGACCCCACGAATGTTTTTATATCCTCCGTGCTCATCGCGCATCGGGTTTATACCTGTTTTGCCACCTCTTGAGCCCTAACTACTGCTAAGACCAAGATATCGAAAAACCCTTTCATAGGTTTTTAGACCTTCGGATTACGGTTCGATCCATGTATAGTTTCCCATACTTTCCCCGGACCTTTTCCTCCTGTTAGTACTTCTACACAAAACCAGCGGGCCCCCCGTCCGTGTCAAATTAAGAGGTCACTCAATGTTACAGGGACTTATGTAGTTTCAGTTTTTTCAGCTCTTTTTTTCGCTTTTTTCATTTATGTTTCCTTACAAGCGAGAGAGTGTGTGAGAAAATAATAAAAAACAGCGGTGAACGAGAAAAAAGAGAAGAGTGAAAAAAGAGAGGCGACAAAGTAAAAAATTCACCCGATAAAGCCAAGAGCAGACAAACACATGCCCAGCCTTTCTATTTCTTTCTTTTCACATAACAACACCCCTCTCCAACGAGGTTGTTTTTTGCCGTCGATATAAAGCTAAAATAACCTGAAAATAAAGGGAATTCGGTCAATCGTTTTTACATACACAGAAAGTTCACTTTTTTCAACTTTTTTGGCTACCAGATTCAGGCCTCATCAGTCAACGTACAGTAACGACCGAACAGGGGGTTTGAACGCAAAAAGTCGAGGAACCAAATCAGTTCGAAAGTTTTACCATTCGATTGAAAATAAAAATCCGCGTCGGATGGTATTTTGGTCGACACTCGTAGAGCATTTTTGAGACTAACAGAGTGAAAATAAGAACCCAACTTGGCCAAAAATGAACTTTTTTGAATAATTTTTTTTGGAAAATGATCGGAAGGCAAAATAAATAGATTTCACACCATTATATTTTTTTACGTGTAAAACTCGGTCTAGAATCGGCCGTTCAAAATTGAAATCGCTGTAAAACACGTAATTTTGACTTTAAAAAAATATAATGGGATCAAAAGTTTTGTTTTTTGATTCCAATCATTTTGCCATCAAAATAAATGAAAACGATGCATTTTTGGTCGAGTTAGAGTAAATTTACCTTGAAAAATGAGTGCAAAATTCAGTATTTTGGTTGTAACAGCTTAAATTCGGCCAAATTTCAAAAACTAAACTCGGAAATGAAAAAAGCTGGCAAAAACACATCAAAACTGATTTGTTCAATTTCAGTTTACGTTTATTTTCGCAATTATCCAACATTTTACTGTTTTTGAAAACCACTCCCGACACTCAAACACCACCATTTTCAGAGCATTTCTAGTCGGAGCTCAGAATCGAAAAAAACAACGCTGGATTCGGTAGGATTTTGCGGTTCTGATGAACTTTTGTTCTTGATCCTGCTACCAAAACTAAATTTGTGTCGTTTGAAAAAGTGAAAAAAGTGGGGGATGAATTTTCCAACAAAAGTTGCACATAAACTTTTGTCAAAACGAAAAAGAGTGAAATCTCGCGTACGCTGGTAAAATAGAAGGAATAAAGGGGACAAAAAAGTGGCTACTCAATGTTAAAAATCGATGAAAATGAGTGTTTTTTTGAAACCGTGTTTTGTGTTGGTGTGAGAGTTCTAGTTGAAGCCTGAAATTAAGATTTCCAGATTCTTGTGTGTTTTCAAATTCCGCTTCTTCTGGTACTAATTTAAATTTGAACGAAAAAATTCAAAGGCTTCAAAACTGGGAATTACACTATTTTTCGGTAAAAGCGGCTGGAAACAACGAATAATGCTTCAAATTTTAAATAAATTACAGACACAGCAAGGAAACCAGTTTTTACATCAACTGAAACGAGTTTTTTGAAATTCGCTTGATTTCGTCACTTTTTGCGCCGATTTTACACAAAATCGAAAAACAAACTCGCAGTTTGGACACTTTCGATAAACGATACGACGAATTAAAGAACATATTTAGGACGAGGAAACTGTTTCCTGCTGATTGCCAGTTTTTAAAATCGAAAATTGGCCTGTTTTGAAAATGTTGCCTTTTATTGGCCTGACCGGACATGATAGTCTAAAATTTACCAGTTTTTTCCCTCGTGCAGCATGTTTCGTGTGCGTATAAAGTCGTTGAACGAGCAGCTTCGGATTGCTGGGGGAAAGTGAAAGGGTGGACAGGCGAGATCAAATTCGGAGTTTGAAATATGGCTTTAAATAAAGTGTGAAAGTTTTGAAAAAATAAGCTCGGAATTCTGAACACCAGGAACCAATTTTTAATTTTTTTCGGACCAAATTTTGACGTGTAAAAGTTGAAAAAGCTTGCTCAAAACAGGTAAAATGAACCTAACTTGACCAAAAATGGACTTTTTTGTATTATTTTGGTTGGAGAATGATCGGAAGACAAAATAAATAGATTTCACACGATTATATTTTTTTATGTCGAAAATTCGGTCTGGAATCGGCCGTTTAAACTCAAAATCGCTGTAAAACACGTAATTTTGACGTTAAAAAAATATAATGGGATCAAAAGTTTTGTTTTTTGATTGTCATCATTTTGCAATCAAAAAAACTGAAAACGATGCATTTTTGGTCGAGTTAGAGTGAATTTACCGATTTGATTTTTCATAACAACACTTTTATATGTGAACGTATCGTGTGCGCTTGAACTGGTCACTTGGTTCTGCTTGAACGTAGGTTGTGTGTGGTTCAAGCCTACTGTTTTGTTCTGCTTGAACAAAGTGAGTGAGCGTACGCACACACTGGAGCACTCTCATGGGAGAACGATAGATGGTGA
>Ga0209092_10005698_pt1 | contig 10020 bp, 4 predicted proteins | sample FraStrMetagenome_FD_187446 | JGI IMG/M metagenome (GOLD analysis project Ga0209092, IMG submission 187446) | Marine eukaryotic phytoplankton communities from Arctic Ocean - Fram Strait ARC3M Metagenome (SPAdes) (version 2) | ecosystem: Environmental > Aquatic > Marine > Oceanic | place: Fram... | reverse complement strand
AATATTATTACTAATTATGAGCTATAATTGTATGTATTGTTTTGTCATGTGAGTTGAAGTCAATCTTGGCGTGTGTGTCATGTGGATGAGTTGGTTAACGGTTTGATAGCTAAATTAGCTATGAGCAGTAAGATCATTATTTGTAGGGGCATTTAATTTGTCATCTACGGTATTATATATTCATATCCATATCCCATGTGCAGTTGTCATCCAATCAGAATGGGTTATTTTTCGGAAAAAGCTAATTTAGAAATATGAACGTGAATCCATATCTATATTCATATTTCGCAAGTTGGCAACCGCAGCCCCCAATGTAGATGTAATATGTACCATACATGTCCATCAGGATAGTTTCGAAGCGGTATTAATAATACATATAGATTTAAAACGTACAGAATTCGACAGAGAATCGATCCTCGATAAATTCTTGAAAAGGAAGAAGTTTCTTGAAAAGGAAGAAATTTCTTGAAAAGGAAGAAATTTCTTGAAAAGGAAGAATATACGAGAAGATATTCATAATAAAAGTGTTTTTCCGTCTACAGTCTACATGGCTTTTTGAATCTTCATTATTTGCGTTTTAGTTTGTTCTTCGTTTCACCTGGGATTCATCTCTACCTTCAAGAAATTTCTTTACCCAGATAAGTTGTTATTTAATGCTTCTTTTACATCAACATGTATTTTAATAAATATTTTCAAGTAGTCACAATAGTTACTGAAGACATTATTTATGAACGAATATTGAAACTTAATGTAGAATGAAGAAACTCTAATTGAGATATGAGGGGGGCAATGTACTTCAAAATAATCATAAAATGTTACTTCTCTAGAGAGTTTGATTCCCTCGTAATTAATTCTCACATAATTTGGACCCTTACAGAAATGGCCAACATCAATACACCCACCAACGCAGAATTACGCCGATGGCAGCTCAAACCAGGTAAAACAAACGGCAACAATGAAAGGAAATTTGTGAAACACAAATATACTGACCACAGCCAAGAACTACCAACTCGATCTGAAAGTTTGAAATTAATTGAAGCATCTGAATCAAAATCAAGGCTTCCTTTTCCACTTAAACTTCACCAAGCTCTCATCAAGGCTGAACAAGACAATTACGGGCATGTTTTTGCCTGGCTAGAGCATGGTCGTGCTTTCAAGGTTTTCAACCGCAAAGCCTTCATAGCTGAAGTTTTACCGAAATACATTGGCATAAAATACGACTCCTATTTACGGCAGTGCAATCTGTATGGATTCCGTCGCCTTACCAAGGCGAGTGGAGATTTATCGAGGAACGCAATCTATCACGAGTTATTTTTAGAAGGGATGGAGTTCTTATCACTACGAATGCGGCCAACAAAAGTTAATGGAAATAATGTGAAGCCTGCGAATCGTTTTGATCAAGAGCCCAAGTTTTTCGACATGCCTCGATCTTATCAGATGAGACGTTTTGAAAATAAGGAAGAATATGAATATTTTTTTACAGAAAACTTTGTAAAGTCATTGTTTAGCGAACCATGTCCAATAGAAGAATATCCAAATCTTTATCAAGAGCATGCGAATGTTTGTTTTAATTTTAAAAAGAAACGAGATTTGTTGGCGACTTCCACACTCGCAGTATTGATGGATTGAATTCCGTTAGGTTTAAAGTTTCAAAACAGAGCTGCATCGAGTCTCAACAACTATACAATTAGCACATCACTTGATAAATTAAGCTTCGATACTTGATCATATTTGAAATCCAATTGCGTTTTGTATATCATCTGGAGTTGTCCAGATAAATACAAAAAAAAATTGCAACAATTTTTAAAATTGATGATTCGGACGGTAGCAACGACGCAATATTGGGAGTGCTCGATATTTTCGCAAAAGAAACCAATTCAAAAATATGTGTGAAAAATACTTCGAAGTACATGATGTGTACACAGAGAGAATTTTTAAATAAATACCGGTACTCGAAGTATATCTTTTCTTAGAAGAGAAATAAGAAATAGTTATGTATTATGCTAATATCTTAGTTGTAATGTATTTTACGCTTTCTTTCATATCTCTACTCGTACGGCTCTCTATGTCAACAAGGTTCAGTGATTGTGTCAGTCAATCGGCTAAATCGATGGTACTTGGAACTCTGCTCGGACCTTCAAATTTTGCTTGACATTTATTAATAAAAGTCTTAATTTATTTCCAATTTTTATGTACCTGTCGAATTGGATTTTGACTGTGAGTAATAGGCCCCGTTTTTTTTTAGTACATGCAACATATGAGAATAAATCCCAATTTCTACTCCAAAGCATAGAAGTTGGAGTTCCATGTAATTGATATCATTACAGTTCTTCTAAAATTCAAGAGGAATTTATAAACTGCACAGGGCCGTTAGGCATTCGTGAGCATTTACGTGCAAAAAATTCATTTTGAATGAAAAACTTGTACCTCTTTATTAGAAAGTAATCAAAGCCTATAAGCGATAGAAGTAGATGGTGGATTCCCGAAGGTGAAGGAAAAGGTATCATGTGAAGATTGAATAGCGAACAAGCTTCCACAAACACTTTTAGTTGGAATGCCGAGCAGAAAGATGTTAATAGCTCATGTGATTGAGTTTACATGTTTGGTGGAATTGTAATCATAGAAGAAAGTGGTAATAAACACAATGAGGAATCTGGAAATGAGCCGAAAAATTTGTTTTGGATTCGATAGTATATATTAACTTTATCTAGCTCGCATGAAAACTTAATTTAGGAAAGTGATTTAGAAGATGTACACAGACGACGGATTGCTTAACAAGTTATCGCATTTCATTCATTGGCCAGGAACCGACATCAGAAATTTAGTCAGAGATTTGATTCGATATGGCTGTAACTAATGCGATTCCCAATTGAAATCTATGAAAAGATAGCTGAAGTATTGTGTGGATACGGAGGATAAGGGATGGATGCTGCACTCTGAACGCGGATTGGGTACGAGAAGCAGAATGCCAAATTAATGCATTCAATGTTAAAACTTGAATCATAGACCATTGACGAGTGGCTTACGAGCCCCACCATTACAGCAAAAATCTCAAACCCCCTAATTATTTATTTCAATGGAAAATTCTTTGTGTGTTTGCGTTTTCATGATCAGCATTCCTTGCAAAGAATAAAGGAAGAAAATTCGTAAAATGTAAAATTAAATAAATAGACATCTTTACATCGAGTTAATTTCACAACTTACCACGCCTTCCGTTTGTACCATAAAGTTTCCTTATCAACAATACGAACATAAAGATTTTTTCGTTCATTTAATTGATCCTTCCTTAATATTCCGCTGGAGATATAATCTCTTTTCGACCAACCTCGTTCGTAATCCATCATTTCAATCCAATCACGCTTATCCGTTAATTCGGAAATTTCCATCGGTTCCGAATCATGTTTCAAACGTTCATCTTCCGCTCCTCCGCTATCTATTTTACGATGCATCTCATGTTTTGCCATGACATATGCAAACGCTAACGAATATAATTTAGTAGGCTGCCAAGCTATGTACTCTTGATACCATTTACATCGTAAAGCACGTGCCTCCTCGCGGCGTAAATCATGCATGATCCAATGTGTTTCGATCCAATGATTTAATGTAAACGTGTACAGCGGTTCGTTGCTCGAACGAGTCGCTAAATCGTTCATGAATGATATTGATTCTTCATAATATACTTGTTGGTTCCTTACACGACTCATTAACTCGTCATCGATATCATGTTCGTTCAATAACTTATCGATAGCGTCCTGACGATATGAACTAGATCGTTCTGGATTTACGGAGTGAATATTCACTTTGCCAGCAGTCATGAGTGCAATTCGTCCAGGTTCTGCATGTAACTCGAAAAATTTCTTTTTACCATCGCCATATTTATAGCTCTGTTTTCGTTGCGGTAGAAAAGGCCGTTGTGATTCGTCGGCTAAAAAATATATGTCGTCCAATATTGGCATATGATTCATGGCAGTAGAATCAATGAATAATGAATATTCAACCGACGGTGATTTAAACAAATTACCTGGTGTCATTTTTATCCAAGTAGGATCATAACTTTCACCGCCTTCATTTTCAGGTGGTGTGAACCATACAAGGGTCCAGCCTCTATTTATTAACTTGCCATTATATTTTTCAAGCATTGAAGAATTTATCGTAGCCATATTTTCCGATTCCTCAGCGGTAGAGCCTTCCTTTCCTTTCCCACTTAAGATTGGTGTAGCCTCCTCATTTTGCAAATGCCATGATTGTACCCGTTCACAATCTTTTCGATTATTTATGCCATCACTCCACAAAAATTGTAGTTCCAATAATGCGGCTTTATTGATAGAGCATCCTTGTGCCGTAATAAATAAAGCCTTATTTATGCGGCTGCGTATAGAACCATCCTCGAGCATTTCCCATCGTTGCGTCCCCTCTTCGACATCGTTATCCTTACATTTCCATACAACTAGCTTGGATCCTATCCTCGAAGCGGCTGCAAGGCACACATTAGAATCATATCCACTTCTAATATGCCCACTTTCAGAGTTATACAACCATTCCTGATTCTTACCACCATTACATTTATAAAGCATGACTGGCGATCCATTTTTGGTATGATAGCCCGGTAAATCGACACAAAAATTGGTATTTTGCCGGGAACTAAATTGATAAAAGACCTCTTGTCCTGTGATACCATGCGCTAACCTTTTCAATGTAGATGTATCATTATTAGCGACGTATGTGAGCATTTTTCGAACCAATGGTGATTTGGTATGAACAAATGCTACGGATATCGCAGTTCGATTTCGTTCGTCTCTGTATTCTTCATCGGGGTTATTTTTGATGAGCATGGGCAACGGTAATGCAAGTAACGTTTCATTCATGTCATAGGTGTACATTATTAAATTGTAATTTTTAATGACTGACTGTGTAACTTCAAGCAATCGCTGCTCGGCATTATGGTTGATCTCAGAGGCACACGATGGTTTTATATTGTCGATACATTCGGATGTACAAGAAACAAAACGATCGCCTATTTCTTGTGTTGATTTACCTTCATAATCGTTCTTCTTGGAAGAGTTATGAAAAAGAAGAGGTTTGGGAGAGAACGGCCGTTCAATTTCATTGTACATCCATTCAAATAATCGACTCACACCTTCGTGTACAGTTGTTGAAGACATAGCGATGTATTGGAGAAAGAAACTTGTTTGATTGTTATTCATAAGATGATTGCCGAAATATCGAACTTTAATAGTTGAAAGATCTGACTTTGTTTCATGACTTGGAAGGTCGTGATGTATCATCATGTTGATATTGTCGTTGTCGATATTGGCGCTGTTCCTATTGCCGTTGGATAGTACAAGAGATAAGACGTTTCGTAACTTCAGTAACGATAAAGACTTATTCACATTTAACGACGATGCATCCATAACAATTGACTTGCGAGGATGAGATATTTGCATGGCAGCTAGTAATGCATCTACCAAATCATCAACATACATCAGGTCTATTGTTGACGATGATGAATAATGCACATCTGCTTCTCCATAAGCAGTTTCGTTTGTAGGATTCAATAGTCCATATTGAACCAACTTTTCGCGTGCTAATTCATAGATTAATGAATGCGATCTTATCCACGGACCGTACATCATCATCTTCGTTGTATTATTTGAAAGAATCAAATGAGTCGACGGCATATCATATAATCTCGCGTAAGATGATAGTAGCACGTCATCTACTATTCGAGCCGTATCTTCAAATGACTCTACTTCACTCCTACCCATGAGTAAATCTAAAGACAAGGACGACACTGTCACAAAATTCGGAAACGATAAACCCTGCTCTTGTTTCTGCTGCTGTTCCAATATAGTCGATCTATATAGCATTGAAATGAGCAATTGTTCCATAGAAATGGCTTCTTGACGAAGCAGATTGAGCGGTGGATGATTACCATATGGACTAATATCTACGACATTACTTCTGCGATAAACTAAATCTGACTCTAGTCCACCTAGATGTACCACGTGTGTTATTGGAGTATCACCATCTTGCCGTTTTTTAAACAGTGTATAGCCTTGCTGGTTATAACGTGCCACACCGATGCTAGATTTAACCACGCGCAGTGTAGGTATATCAGAGCGAAGTAACTGTAAACGTCGAAGCATGTCAAGCCGATGAGATGGTGTGTTCGGTAGCATCGGATCCGTACCAGATATGTGACGCACGCCACAGGTACGATGAAGCGTCAATGCTAGATGGATTCCGACGGGACTCAATATATGCGTTATAAATACATTAGACGTCTCGTTCAATGGTGAAATGTCAAAGCCCGTATGCGAATGACGCAAATTTTGTTGATTCTTAGATGTGAGTATTCTTCCACAAATATTTGTGTTCAAGGAAGTCGAGGTCGAGTTAGAAATACTGTTATCATCCATAGCTTCAATCACCGGCATTAAAGTACCTAAATGACGACGGTACTTCATTAACATTTCTGTAGCATCTTTATCATGGACATGACGATTCGAAGATAAAGATACCGTCTTCGCTGGACGGACACGAGAACGAATTTCCGCAGCACGCTGTTTCATAACCGCTTTCGCCTCGAGTTTTTGTCGAGCATGAAGACCAGCATAATAATTCCCACCATTTGTGCTCAATTGTTTGTAACTGAAACACACAGACAGACAGACAGACAGACAGACAATATCATTATCATCACATAAAAACGTATTTGAGTAAACCTGCCATTCCAAAAATACCTGAAACACATCCATATAATCATCAAAACACAAACACATACCGAATCCCCTCTTTTTTCTTGTGACCACCGTCAAGTTTCATGATTCCATGAAATCGAATTATCGATAGGAAAATCATCAACGATAGAATCGCAATGACGGCAGTCATTCGATGGACGGTTTTGAATTGACACATGTGATTAACAGAGTGTGGGTGGGTAGTTAGTTTGTCTTCTATTGTGTGTCTTCTTTATATTCAGTAGTCTCTTTCATGACGGTCCCTCCTCCATCGGGTCGTCTTTCTGGTTTCTGTCATTGAGTCTATGTCTGTGTCCATCACTTATCACTTGTGTGTGTGAATTTTTCATTTCTCATGTACAGACAGCTATACTTATATGTAGATAAAGGATGTATTACAATACATCTATAAGTAATACGCTACGGTTAATTCTCCAGGGGAAAAATGCGAATTTTGATATGTAGCATATTTTTTCAAAAATCGGAAGAAAAATTTTCATTCCGAGGAATTTCTGATTTTTTCTAACAATAATGTAAAAACAATCTCACTACTAAATTCACAGCTGTTGTTAGCTCTCATAAGTTTAAGGTATTGGCTTTTGAGGAGAACACAAATGGATTATTATAGTTAGCTTTTGGTGAACGAGTTCGGGCTACATAGTGCTTTCAACGAGACAAATTTGTAAATCGTCGTTGGCTATGAGGGGGGAAGGTGGGCTTGGATTTGTTGTCTCCTTTGGGGGGTTGGTTTGCTAATTGTTCTCGAGAGGTAGGGTGAGATTTCCCTTACAAGCGTTCGCGTTTATAATGGAGGCGTGCACTAGATGTAAAAGTATTGTACATAGGCCACTACTTTGTAATTTAAATTAATCATGATATCCTAGCATGACTTTTGATGTTGTGCTTTGCAAATCCGTTGGCTTGAGAGTTGTATAGTATTTGCGTTACTATGAAGCTATTTCGTTATACGCAGATAAATTTTCGAAGTAATGCGTGTCATCCAAATCAGTTGCGTTTTAAGAAATGAAATGACATTTTAGAGAGTTTGGTATAGTTTTGTTGCTGACAATAGATATGTGGTGTGAAACGAGATGGACAATGGAAAGAGGAGAAGAATAGAATGAGAACAGATAGATACAGTAAATGACAAGATAGGTCTCCTTTGCTTGAAAGTTATTTTTCAGTATCGAGAAGGCTACCGTAGGAGGGAATCATGAATTGCAATAAATATTAGATTCCGTATCTTTCACGAAATAAAATCTAAGTTATTTTCTGCGAAGGTAGGCTTTCATCTGTCTACATTTGGAGAATATTGAGTATTTTTCTTCACGGATGTTAGAATTTCTGCTGTAAGATAATGATGCAAACAGAAGTCACATTGCTTCAAAAAAGAGCCTCAAGATTCGCAACTTGTTAGAAGACAGAATGATTGCTCAATCCTACTCCTAGGCTTGGGTAGGATAATATTAAAAGTATTGTTTTGAGCAATAAACCTTAATATTTGCTTGAAGTAGTGCCTACCGAGCATAGCAGCTAATGTAGAATGAATATTGATTAAGTCTTCATACCCATGAACTGATTTGAAAATCGCATAGCCTTTATAAAACTTACCCATTTTCAGAAGAATGGAAATGGCAATGAAAATCATTACAACGTACATTATTAAATGAATTTCGTTTTCTAATATTGAGACTATGTAATGTATGGTATTCTGATACTCTTTAAGAAGTGTTTATCGAACAGACCTTGATACCCAAAAGTGGTTTAAAATCGCGATAAGAATTTTAAAACAAGTCTAATTTTTGGAGAAATTTGAAGGGTAACGAAAGAAGAAAACGGCATATAATTTTAAGTATTTTGCTTGAGAGTTTGCAATGTATTATTTTTATACATCAATAAGACGTTCTTCTAGTGCCTTCACGGCATCAACAGAGAGTACAAGCAATTCATTCTTCAAAACACCATAAACAGTACAACCTAGATGTGACACAAATGTAACTTCTTTGATGTTCCTTTGTGCCACATAAAAATTAGCAATCTCGTCCCGCTTCACGTTAGAATCCACCATAAGTGCTGTCGTCCCGTACCTTCCGCCTATTCCCATGTTTTCAAGCAGCGATTTAGACAAGCCCTTTGTTTTAAAATCGTCCAATACAAAATTCTTCACTACGAACAAATTACCCTCGAGCAACTTTTGTGACAACATATGTCGCAAACCTGCCTTCCTCACCTTCTTATTCAACTTCGTAGTATAATCCTGTAGTACACCCTTTGGACCATGTGCCTTAACACCACCTCGCCAATGCGCAGCACGCTTATGACCTGCACGAGCTACACCCCCTCCTTTCTGCGGCCGCATTTTCTTACCAGACCCACTACGTTCATTAATAGTCTTCGTTCTCGCCGGAAATCGTTTGCCACGCTTCTTATTTCTCTGATATACAACCACGCGATGAATTAAATCCGTTCGAATAGGTTCCATACCAAACACTCGCTCATCCAAAGCCATCACTTCCCCACTCTCTTCTTCTTCTTCTTCTTCTTCATTATCACTATGTGACGTGACGGACAAAATCGGTACCGTTAATCGCTCCGGGAGAGGAATGGCATGATATTCCTCCATCATCGTCACTTTTTCTTTCTTGGAAGAAATATCGTATGCCATACCACCACCACCATTGACATTTAATTGATTCAATAGATTCGATAGTTCGGCATCATCATCATCATCATTATCATCATCATCATGAATATTCTTTACCGAAGCATCCATAATCGGATCGAGGCCAAAAAACGGTGACGATTTTGATTTGTGATCGATCTTTAAGTTCGGTGGACATACCAAAACGTTCGTATCTGTCACTGTGTCTGTAACTGAGACTGTGTTTGTGGCTGAGACTGCTGAGTGGGCATACGGGACCGACGTACGAAGGAAACGACACGGTCCGAGATTGTAGAAAAGGTTCCGGCCAGTAGTGGATCGATGCAGCAATCGGTTCATCATCCTGTGTGGCAGTACTAGTAGTAGTAGTAGTAGTAGTAGTTGCAGCAGTGACTTTGTATGTTTTTATTTCATTGAATAATATTATATTGAAATCACTCTCTCATATAATCTGTGTTGTCATGTGTAAAAAAAAGTCAGGTAGCAAAAAATTTTCGGGACCATCAAATTATGCGAACGTACGAGCATAAATTTCGCCAAACCACCGAATTTTCAATCTTCCTAAAGAAGTTCTCATCCTCCAATCCAAAATCCAAACCACAACCCGAACCCGATCGG
>Ga0209092_10005696_pt1 | contig 10023 bp, 8 predicted proteins | sample FraStrMetagenome_FD_187446 | JGI IMG/M metagenome (GOLD analysis project Ga0209092, IMG submission 187446) | Marine eukaryotic phytoplankton communities from Arctic Ocean - Fram Strait ARC3M Metagenome (SPAdes) (version 2) | ecosystem: Environmental > Aquatic > Marine > Oceanic | place: Fram... | reverse complement strand
AAGAAAACACTTCCAGGTGTTCGATACTACTAAACTTTTAAATTATAACAACAATATTACTTATCTACTTCAAACTCCAATACTCAGAAAAATAATGAGACGACATGTATCTTACTGCTGAATCTAAACAGATCTTATCAGCCACACGATATTGTTGATTAACAAGTATAGCCTCAAAGTTCTCTATCCAAGAGGCACACTGCATGATATACTAGATTAACCTATAACGGTTATCTTGATCTTGAGGTTATCTTCTGCAAATGTGTCAGAAGATCAATCCTAATTTACATTTTAATCTTATAATTATCATCTTGCATTTTCCTTCATCATCTTTTAATCACTCGCAATACTCCTTCTTGGTCGAGTACTGCATCGATAATTATCGATAGCAATTGCACTTAATCTGCTCCACATCTTCAATACATCAACATGAGTAATCAATTTAACATCATCAAAGAAACAGCGGCAGCGATAACAACACAAGGAAGAACTATCGCAATAACAGTCGCAAACCTCATCCACTTGCCAAACTTCATGACGAGTTTAATCCTCCCTTTCGTCTTAATTATCAATGGACGTCTACATAACACTACAAATTAATAATTCTTCATCCTTTCTTCCCCGACGAAAAGGAGACGGTACATTTTCCTATCTTTAAGTCTAGTCCTCTACTTGCTGCCAGAGCAACCTTCTACCAGCACGTTCTCTACATCATGAATCAAGTTCAGTTCGGCGGCGATAACGGACCGAACCTCTACTACACTTTCACGCGCTGCCTACCAAGAAGCGTTAACTGAGTGGTACGACATCGCCCGACCACGTCAGACTGACGCCGATCGTTCTCCAACAAACTTCGCAGAAGACGTCGACACCTTCATACGTCTACACGACCCACGAGATACGTCAGAACTTCTACAAGATCAACTAAATTACATCAACCACATTTTCAAACCACGTCATACAAAACCTTCCGTTTTTAAGAATCAACTTGTACGTCTAAACAACCAAATCCTACTCATTCCCGACGCAGAGGACGATGACAAGTTCGACGACACACGCCTTAAATCCATCTACTTCTCAGCCGTGCCAACACATGGGAAGAAGGAATTTTGTAAACACGGGAACAAATTGACAACTCAAAACATCGACGAGCTCGCTCAATACTTCGATATCTTTCACAACGAGTCTTCGAACACATCGCGTAACTCACATGCAAGTACTAATAATAGTAATAATCAACGTAATAACAATAATAACAACTATAATGATAATGGTTCTACCTCTAACCCAACTTCAAGTTCTCCTCGCGTCAAGCCTGACGACGTCTGTCCAATCCATGGAGGCCACAAGTGGCACTTTTGCATCTTCGACAAAGACGGTCCCAACTAACGCCCACCTGCACGCAACACAGCGACTACAACATCAGCAAAAAAGTCGAACGATAACTTCAACGACGAACAAACACGCCACGAAACCAACGATGGCGACAACACGTCTACCAATCCCTATGACGACGACTTCAAATCCGTCGGTCCCCCAAATGAACCAGTTCCTCAAGTAATCACCGAGGGAACATCTGAAACTTCAGATGAAATCTTTATCTTCAAGAACTGCCTTTTCGACTCTGGAGGTACGAAATCACTTATTCCACTCTCTCGTCTCAAATTTCTTACGAAACATCAATCCCCTCAACCCTATTCGGCATTATCATCATCAGGAGTACATCAGCATCATGAATACATTACCCTTTCTAAAATTCGCTTCCCTCAGTTCAGTACCAACATCTGGCTGGAAAACGTAGATTTGATTGTTTTTGACGACGGTACACATTGCGCCTACGATATTATCATCGGACGTAACATCATTCAACAATTCGGCTTCATCATTCATTTCGCGAAAAACGAAACTTCGTGCCTCAACGTCACACTACCCTTCCTTCAACGTAACACGAAACCTTCTACAGAACCAATTACCGTACAGAATTTCATCAATGATACTCTTACTGCTACAACTTCAACCAACCTCACACACGACCAAAACCAGCAATTAAATATCATCCTTTCTAAATTTCCACGACTTTTTGACAACGACATCGGAAAATCTACCCATCAAGTAAAACTACAACTCATCGATCCTCACACGACACCCATCCACTCAAAACCATTTTCAATTCCCAACAACCATCGCCACCACTTCAAGCAAATTATTACAGACTTAGTAAAAAATAATATCCTTCGCAGAATTATTTCTTCTAAATGGACTTTTCCTTCCTTTCTCGTTCCAAAGAAAAACGTTTGGCTTGAGGCAGATGGTGACATTTCCGTTGGAATGGACCTTTGATACTTTGAAGGGGCCTTTGCATTTAGCACTGAGTTTGACACCGGTCGGATCGTCTAACATAACTTCCATATTTGGCGTGTATGTGAAGGGGCGGCGACTTTTGTATTCCAGCGCGACATGATTATACCAATCACCCGCGTAACCAACTGGGAAATAATCCGTAATAAAAAGCAGCTTCGTATTCAACGGAACAACTTCCTGGAAAACAAACGTCGCCGCACCTTCACATACACGCCAAATATGGAAGTTATGTTAGACGGTCCGACCGGTGTCAAACTCAGTGTTAAATGCAAAGGCCCCTTCAAAGTATCAAAGGTCCATTCCAACGGAAATGTCACCATCTGCCTCAAGCCAAACGTTTTTCAACGTATAAACATTCGTCGCATAAAGCCCTACTTCCGTTAATAATCGCAAATTTCATTATTTCACCGAAAGTTAAAAAAAACACAAACCAAATATTTTTTCATCAAACACACACACACGAAAGCACAGACAACACCTCAACGCAACTAGTGGTGCCTTCGACACATCAACAACAAACGACAATCACATCACAAAAAATCAACAAAAATTCTTATATGTTTCCATCATTAACAATGACAATCATAATTATCATGCTCACATTTCAAACAACTTCTGAATAATTCGCACAGCAAATTATGGGGAGTAGCGTGCAGTAGGCACACTGCATGATATACTAGATTAGCCTATAACGGTTGTCTTGATCTTGAATTTATCTTCTGCAATGAGTCAGAAGATCAATCCTAGTTACATTTCAATCTTATAATTATCATTTTGCATTTTCCTTCATCATCTTTTAATCTCTCGCAATACTCCTTCTTGGTCGAGTACTGCAATTCTCCTCCAGTTTCAACATCAAATGATACATATACCATCTTAATAGGCATAAAGTGGTTTGCAATTGATTTTCCTTTTGGTACAGCCATGTCACCGTCATCGTCACTCATCGTGCCCTTTTGAGAACTAATTTCTAAAAATCACTCCATATTCGCAGCTTCGACATCAGCGTCTGGAGCAAGATTGCTATCAGGACTCATCGCCCTAAGCTCATCAATATCATCAAGTTCATCAAGAATGGTTTTTGCTTCGGAGAAAAAGTCGTCGTCAGAACTGGCGCAAGCATAAGTAGAATCATCTGCTTCATTCTACAAATCCAGGCTATTTTCGGTTGATGGGGATAAAAATGATGAAGAAAACATCAGAGCCCTTTCAAAATTAATATACTTATAATTTGGGTGTTGTTTAATTATTGTGCGTGATTTGAATGAATTTTATTGAGTAGTTCGATCACATCGGATGCTAATATATTGGCTGTGTTGCGTGTAATCGTCAAAACATCAGAGCCCTTTCAAAGTTGATATACTTATAAATTGGGTGTGCGTGATTTGAATGAATTTTGTTGAGTAGTTCGATCACATCGGATGCTAATATATTGACTGTGTTGTGTGTAATGTGTAATCGTCAAAATTTTTGGATAAAAGATGTGTTCGCGGGTGAAGAAAAGGGTTTAAAAAAAATTTATAGTGAGCCGGACCTCGTAACGATGGAAAACTAAATTACCCACACACGGAAACAGCACCCAAAATAAGAAAAATAGGCACACGCAAAACACACATCCTAAAAAACATCACCATGAGCAAACACCTTCCTCAAAAACAATCCATACAAGACATCGAACTCCGCTCACCATGCTCACCTAGATCCTTTCACACATATTCACGTGGATCTTCTATTCACGTCCTCTTTGGAACAGAACGAGGCAGCTTACACTACCGATCCTACGACCAGTCCTCCTCATCGGTGGGTGGCAGCACCAGTAAACGAGGCAGCAGCAGCGGCAGTAGCAGCAGCTTGACGTACACGAAACGATGCGATGAAAGTGTAGTCAACGGTGGAGGATCCATTGTAAATGTAGTAATGGGCTCCTCTTCGGTAGCAGCTCCGACTTCTAGCAACGTCGTATTTTGCCTTCTGGTGGATGATCGGAAGTACAATTCAGCCACTTCGCAATTGAGCAGTAGTGCGAGTGCCTATGCCAATGATTCGGATAATAGTAGTGGTGATGGTGATCCGTATACGATTAAGTTTATGGTGTTTAGGAATGGTTCGTTTTATCATACAGAACGGAGGGATGGATCCTCGAACGTGGCTGGTGATGGTATGCCACGAGTTTCTAGTCTAGATTATCATCCAAGTTGTGGTTTTGTGTTTACGGCTGGAAATAAGGTTCAGTCGCTTTCGTATGTGCCTTCGTATCTTGATGAGCTTGTTATATCATCGGGTGTCCCTTCGTCTATATCTTCTTCCTTTTCTTCGGCTGCGACTTTGGCCTCTTATTTGCCAAATCCACTCGTTTCCTTTTACTCTGACTTGACATCGTCTCTTGATAACGGTAAATCATCGGCTGCTGCTGGACTTGATTTACCTGGAGGTACATCGTTTCTATCGTATGAACAAACCGCACCACGATTCATCAAACTTGTTTGCGAAGGAAGAGTAGCAATTGTATTCGCAAATCATTCTTTTTTTGGCGTTCCATCCATTTCATCAACACATGAGTCACCAAAAAGTAAACCTTCTTTGATTGCCAACTTCAGTAAATCCAGTCAATTACACTCACCTGTCATAATGGAGTTCGAACACATCGATCCGTCGTCTACTTCTAGTGGAAAGGGGAATGATGCAGATGTATACTTGAATATGACGTCCAAGCGGGCGATCACTTCAATGGTACTCCTCACGTGTGGCCGTGACTTTACAGCATGCGAGGTTTTATTTGATACGCGGCATTCAAGTTTAATTTTAGCAGAAAGCGATTTGGTTGCAACTCTTAAAAGTCCTATACTAGATGCGTCGTCTGTTTGCATCGCCAATCGACCGCTGGCTATCATTTTAACATCAGACGGTTTGGCTCACGTCCGATCACCCAGTTGCATCGAAGTGCCGCTAGCCACAATTGAGTTAGGGACGAAATTGAACGATTATTTTTTGATTCAGAAACTGCCTGGTGCACGAATTATCGCGGCCTCTTACTCTGGTGATGCACGCATTGTCGCTATCAAAGAAGATTCTATGCAGGATAAAGCGGATAGAATGATGAAACTGTCTATAGATGCGTTCGGCGCTAATCGATTTCCAAGAACACAACTTGCTGAAGCTATTGGTGCTACATTTAGTGCTACAAGCTACGTCGGCACGGAACCTTCGGATCGTACAAAATCAATTTTGAAAAAGTATTTAGGTAGCCTACTCGGACTGACGAGCGACGTAGGTAATACTGAGTGCTGGCTTGATGACCAGAGCACTTTCGAAAATGATCCTATGTCTTCTTCTTTACTAATATCGGGAACAGCGTTGCTTTCCTATACTTGTGCGATTATGAAATCACCTAATGGAACGCTTGCCTGTCGTGCAGCAAGACTTTGTGTCACGAAAGCAACGGGATATAAGTGCCCGTCTGCGCTTGCAGCGGTTTGTGCAAATTTAGCAGATGAAATGTTGAAATTAGTTTCCGCATCATGGTCTCTAATATCAGGACATAACAAAAAGACTATTCTTGGGATGGAGTTTGTAGAAACATCTCTTTGGCTTCTCCGATTATGTGGTAAATATGATCGAGCTATTGATGTGTTGAACGAAAGAATGGATAATCCAAACAAATATACGATGGGCGGATGGTCGTATACCAAATATGAGAGCTATACCACACGAATGCTAGAAGAATTGTGGTCAAGTGGTGACAAAGAATTGGCGTCTCTTGCTCTTAATTCGCCCACAACGAAAAAGATTCTCGAAGTTAATCCAAAACTTGGCTTGACAATTTTTACACAATCGCATCCGCAAGACGAAAAACAATGGGAAGATTTAAAAATGAATGACGATCCATTGCTTCATGTTGTAGATCCTTTGAAAGTTGTGGATATGCTGAAGAATGTTGACATGCAGAAATCAATTTCCACCAGTAATATGGAGGCCAAGAGTGATGACAACCACAGGTAAGATTGTATATTTGTTCAATAAAACACATTTAGTTTATCTAGCTAAATAATGCATGAAGCGGTGTCACGAGTAAGTTGTCCCCTTCTTCTGGGTTGGCGATGGCCATAAATTATTTGGAGTCTGCTATCGGCCTCACGTCTGATCGCCGTGTTGAAGAGGGGGCATTCTCACGCCTTCCCGGATACGATCAACTAGAAGAACGTACTATATCATGTCATGATGAACTCATTTATCTTCTTCTTGAAGGAGTACTTAAAGAAAAGAAGAGCGTTCATGGAAAAGAAACTGATCTCGGTCGCCTTTTTCAATCAAAACTTCGACATTTTTTGGGATGGCCTTTGGCGAAATTTCGTTCACAGCGTGTCTTAAATGCTCTGCCAACGTCATTTTTAAGAGAACATGCTCTCCTATTGGGGAGGCTCGGTCGGCACGACGAAGCGTTGAGAATACTCTATACTGATCTGAAATCAGTTGATTTGGCTCTGAAGTATTGTGATATGCGCTACTCCCGTCAAAGAAGTACACGTAAACAAGGTAGTAACACCACAAAGAGTGGGGACATAACTAGTTTGGACTGTCCTTACTTGCCTCTGGTCAAAGCTGCCCTTGATTCGAGCAGTTCAGAGGAAGGAACAGCTTCTGCAATATCCATAATTTCGAAAAGAAGGGACGTCATTGATAGCGGAGCGGCACTACGCTTGTTACCAGGAAATGTTCCATTGTCCGCGATAGCTCGATCGTTCTTAATTCCTGCTCTTGTCGAAAGCGAATCAGAAGTGCGGAGACTTCAGGTAAATCTTTTCATGACTTTTATTATACATTGTAAATACCCCAATTCTCAGCAAGCAACCTTCAAAGATTGCGGCCTTTTTGCTTCGTGCGAAATATATTAACATGCGTCGAGCGCTCACTGATGCACAGCTTGCATCTCAGCTTCAATTACACAACGTTGAAGCATTGCGTACAATCGAAATGGGTGAACAAATAAGATCTTCGAGTGCTTTCGTTGCGCGAACATCTGGATCACCTGCGTCTTCTTTCCCAAAAGTAATGCTAGTGAAACATTTCTTTCCGAGGCATTTAGTAATTGAAGCTCGAGTGTCAAATGTGTCCATCGACTCAAGAACTCTTGGAAGCGTCGCATTTGTAGTTGCCGAATCTTCAGACGAAAGTGCTGTTGCCTCAATTGTCGAAGTAAGTATAAAAACATTACCTGTTGATGCTACGGGCAGTGCTTGGTGCGCATTGACGGTTGCACCTCAGCGTCTTGATACTGTGGTCAGCCTCACATGCGAATTACGATATAAGATTCTGAATGGTGATGTAGCTACCGGTGTTTCCTTAAATTTTGGAGATAGGCACGGTTTTGGAGCCAATTCCACAAGAACTTTCGTGGAAGAATTACAGGTGCGTTTAGTCTCATAAAGGGAGATCTGCTTAGGAAAAATCATTATTGACGCTCATTTTCATTAATTTAGGATATTGAGGTCCGCCACAGTGAATTCAAATACAATTGATTCGATTCAAAGGTATTAAGTTGAATAAGGAATTCATTGCTTTATCGATTCTTAGCATCTCCTGTAGCTTCAAAAGGATATCGTATCCATATCAATCCTTCCTCATTTAATAGCAGACCGGATCTAACATCACAACATATTTATTACTTTCATTCGTGCAACTCTTTGACAAGCATCCAACATGTGTCTTTGATGGACCTCGAATAGACGTTCTCTCGCACTGAGTAGGGCAGCTTCGTTAACAACGTTTGCGAGATCAGCGCCAGAGAAATTTTGTGTATGATTTTGAGCGATATCCGCTATGCTCACGGACGAGTGCATGACGACTTTTTTTGCGTGGACCAGTAGAATTTCTTTTCTCCCCTTTGTGTTTGGGCAACCTACATAAACATGTCTATCAAAGCGTCCTGACCGTAGAAGAGCTTTGTCTAGTATCTCTGGTCGATTCGTCGCTGCAATCACAATGATTGTAATCGAGTCGTAGGCTTCTCCTGAATAAGAATGGAATCCGTCAAGCTCGCACAGTAACTGATTTAGTGTTTGCTCTCTTTCATCGTTCCCATTTAAACCTCCTCTACTCTTGGCTAATGCGTCGATTTCATCAATGAAAATGACAGCAGATGGATATCCCTTGCTAACTGGATTTAAATGATTTTTGTTAGCGGGCCAGGGCCAAGTAAAGCCACCCCGTTGTTCTAGATTTTCACTCGCTTTTTTTCGCGCTTGATCAAATAAATCGCGTATTCGGGCAGCGCCCCTTCCCACCAACATTTCCACGAAATCTGAGGCACTACACGATAGAAAAGGACAATTTGCCTCATTTGCAACCGCTCGTGCTAAAAGTGTTTTACCTACAGAAATAATATAAAAAAGAATGTAAAATTACACCAAGTAAAATTGAACGCATATAATCAAAAGGCTTTTGAATTCGTACCTGTACCGCTAGGTCCATATAGAAGCACGCCTCGAGGCGGTCTTGCGCCAATCCTTTTATATCGATCGGGTTCACGAAGCACGCTGACAATTTCTTCCAACTCTTTCTTTGCCTCATCAATCCCAGCAACGTCCACAAATCTGGTTCCCGTGGCATTTTTACCCACGTTATGTGCACCACTGTTAGAATTTGTCAACAAATCATCCGTATTCTGTTGTAACCCTTTCAGCATACGATACAACAACGCAAGATAGATGAACGGAGCAGCAAACAAAGCGGGACCAGCCAAGCGATTATGAACTGGTTCGGCAAGCCCTACCACGTCTTCACAACCTCCATCTGTCAAAGCTGCAAAAACCTCCGTCATACTTGACTCATGTGCACGACCTGGTAAATAATTTGCCTTAAACCACGAGGACGAAGTATGATTTTGATTATCATTATTCACCATTTGAAACACACAATGAGAAACACCAACAGCTGCACGTTGCACTTTCCCACGACGCGCTGCAAGAAGCAACTTCGCTAGCGACACAATGGCAGCATTACTCAAAGAAGATTTCTTTGCCCGACGTTTTTGTGCAGCATTGTATAGATATTTCGATAAACGATACGTAGCATAAATAGATGCCCAATAGAGAACATATTTTCCAACTTTGCGCAACCTCGCTCGAAGAATTTTTTTCTGCTGATTATAATGATCCAATTCGTGATCATCTCGATCCACTGGGGAACTATTTGTATTTTCTTGTGCCTGACGATTTCCCTCGTTGTTACGGTTAAATTTCATACTGTTGCTGCCATCATCATGAGACGAAGATGACGATGATGAAGAGGTGGAGGAGGAATTTGTTAATTCTTCTAGCAATGAAATCGCCATTGGATCGCTGAATTAATGTCCGGATATTGTTGTTCAATGTCTTGTAAGTGAAACGTAGAACCTGGGATCGAGCCTTGGAATCTAAATCGAAATTCACTGATACATGTATACGAGTCGTATATTGTACTTAAGTATCTGATATCTGATGTTGCTTCACACTTGACACCGACACCGTATCAACAAAATATTTTTTTGCCCCCGTTCCAGTGCTACGAGAGACCCCCGGTCTCGGTAACTCCAGGAGTTACCGTAACTCCACATTGTCATGTGATACACACACGAATCTCATTGGCTAATGCAAAACCTTTAAACATTCTCCTCGATCGCAGCAA
>Ga0209092_10005695_pt1 | contig 10024 bp, 5 predicted proteins | sample FraStrMetagenome_FD_187446 | JGI IMG/M metagenome (GOLD analysis project Ga0209092, IMG submission 187446) | Marine eukaryotic phytoplankton communities from Arctic Ocean - Fram Strait ARC3M Metagenome (SPAdes) (version 2) | ecosystem: Environmental > Aquatic > Marine > Oceanic | place: Fram... | reverse complement strand
TAATAATAACTAATAATAAAATAATAATTGAAATTTCTCTCAACTTCCTAACTTTCACAATCACCAAACCGTCGTACGTACTGATATGAACCTAATTTTTCCATAAAGAGATCTCGTAGATATTTATTGTTATTGTCGTAACTCTCTACTTAGTCCACATTGTTTATCCGATAGGGCGTATGACATCTTTCCTCATTTAGGAATCTTTCTCTTACACCTCTTAACAGCAGTGTAAATCATTTTGTGTGAGCATCCCAGAATAAACTGCATAATGACAACAAACGAAGACTTGTTGGATCCACTAATACCCAAAGATAGCAAAGGAGAAGAAAAAAGGGTGACATTTTATCTTCCAGATATCTCAATTCACGCAAAAGATGAAGAAAAAGAGGGATTTTCGCCACTCATCGCGGTTTGCTTCACTGTGAATTACCTGGTTGGGACTGGATTTTTAACTCTTCCGTGGGCATTTGTACAAGGAGGACTCATTTTGTCTACCATACTTCTTCTAGTTGCAACTGGAATATCAGATGTGGCTAAAGATTTTCTTCTTGAAGCTATGGCCCGTGCCGAGGCAGTGGTTCCATTGGAACTTGGAAATAATGAAAACGATATAGAAGTTGTGAATAATGAAATAGATGAAACCGAGGAAGGCCCTCTTATAGTCAAGGAAAGAAAATTCGAGATGACGGATCTATGCCGTATCTTTATGGGTGAAAAAGCAGCTAAAATATTTATCTCTTGCTTATCGTTCAGCCTTTTCATGACATTATGGGCTTATACTGTTGTTTTCGTAACAACCTTGCAAGATGAATTCACTGGGACTGGTGATAAGGATTTAGATGCTGACATCTACGTACTTGTTTTTGCCTTGATAGTTGTTCCTCTTTCTTGTCTCGAACTTAAGGAGCAAATTTTTATTCAGGTGACCCTTGCTTTTTGTCGTGTACTAATGCTAGTGTTTATGGTTTCCACAACATTGCTTTTTCCTGATGACTTCCGAGATAAACAATACAACCCCAATACAAATCCATTCCGTGAAGTACCACTTTTCAATGTTGCTGGCTTTAGTCAAGCCTTCCCAATTATTTTGTTCGCTTTAGGCTTCCAAATCGCCATTCCAGGAATATCACAAGCCGTCACTGATAAGCGTCAATTGTCGGGAATTTTTCGCACGACTTTTCTCTTATGTGCAATGGCATATATTCTCGTTGGTGTTTCGGTACCATTGGCAACAGGTCAGACTGTTGCACAATCTTCAAATGTAATGTGGAGTAACTTTCGTGCCGGGACTGGTGAATTGAATGAGGATGGTGAATATGTTGGCGTAGTTTGGTGGGCCCAAGCTATTTCCTTTTTTGTGGTCACTTTTCCAGCAATTGATGTTATTTCAGCTTTTCCTTTAAATGCCATTGTGTTGGGAAGCAATTTATTGGATGCGTTGTTCAAAGGTGAAAGTCATTTAACTACAGTAAGTTACATCCTTACATTTGACATATATATACATAAATATATCATTATTTTGCTTACTCAGATTTATAAACGTATTTTTCATTGGAAAATAGGTGAACAGAAAAAGAGTTATACAATTCCGATTGCTATCCAGTATTCCTCCAGTTTTTGGAGCATTATTTCTCAGGAAGTTGGGAATTGTTACTGACTATACAGGTACACTTTTCTTTGTTCTCATGTTTTGTTTTCCCGCTCTCATTTACTACTACAGTAAGCTTGAAAAAGGGACTTCAAAAGAGACTTTTTACAAAACTTGGGGCACCAATACGTTTATGGCCACATTTACATTTTTGTTTGGTGCCATTGTATTCGTCTATTTGATAGTCGATTACAGTATCAACTCATGATGCATTCTTATGGAATCATTGAAAATTATTTCCGATAGTTAGTCAAACCAATAAATTTGTCATAATGATGAAGTTTTGATATTTATTAATCGTGATGAGTTTTGAACCTGCAAGTAAGAACATTTCTTATTATTATTTAGTCTTCTTTCAACATCAAATTGTAGGCATATCATAAATGAGACGTCCACCAGGTAATTCGGAACATAAACATTTCCAAAAATGACTATTATGTGATGTACATGCAAAAGGTCACATCCCTTCCCTAAATAAATATTCTATATATGTTAAGTAGACGTTTTGTTTTCCTAAAAAGTCGCTAAAAATGACACTGAATATTATGTACCATCTGTACTTTGCATAGGATATGCGTTTCATATCAGCATATAATTAACTTTTACAAAGAAGAAATATTTTATACACATAATAGTTTAATATAGAGACATACTTAGATTCTACTATGGTATTATTTAGGAATGAATATGAATATTCGAACGTTGAGGCAAAATTAATTACAAATACCTTCTGTCGAATTTAAGAAACAAAAAATGAGCACTGAATTTCTTCACGAAACAAGAAAATAGAAGGAAGTGGTTTAGCTTCAATTGGACTTTGGTTGGTGACATTGAAGGCAAAGACGAGTCTCAGTATCTTTCTCAAGAACTTGGATTAAATGATAGAATAAAACGTTGGGAAGAAAAGTCGTAAAATATCATCCAATTGCACTTAACGATAGAAAAATGGCAGCAAAGCAAGGTCTTACTGCACAAGTGTTCCAGGCCTCTGAAGATGCCCGTCGAGCAGTTCTCTCAAGAGCACCTACATCTGTTCGATCACATTCCTGGCTCTCCAACCTGAATACAACTTGCACCATAAAATCAGCTCCTCCACGAACACCCGAAGTTATGTCCATGCTTAGTACCAAAAGTGGTTGGTTGATAAAACGAAATGAACAAAATGTTTGGCAAAGACGTTGGTGCTGTGTCGTTCCGCATAGTTTTTTGTATTATTTTGAAGCGGAACCCATTGAAGCTGCAGCAGCTGCAGCAGCTGCGGCGGGAATGGATTTTCCACTAAGCCCAATAGGAGAAGGGGGTGAGTTTACATATAACAATTTAGAGTCCAGTTTTCAATCCACTAAAAATGGGAAAGGTGGATCAAAAGAAAACTATACAAACATACAGCCAGTTGGGATTATTGACTTGGAATGTTATACGACAGTAGACCGAACAAGAGATGATTTGATTTTAGAGTTGACAGGAGATTCAGTCACCAATCCAGATTTACGTTCATTTCATTTTCAGGGAGAATCTCCAGATGATTGCGAGCAATGGACTAAAGCATTTCTCAATGATCGACACTCGTCACTCAAAGATGAAAGAGAAGCTTATATGCAAATATGTGAAAACTTTCCTTTGCAGTTGATGCATTGTTCAGAAATGATGGATGCAGCCGAAGAAAAACAAAAGATTGCGGAAAAGAAAGCATACCATATTCGCAGTGCAGCGGAAGATAGTCGGAAAAAAGTTATTCAAATGGTAAGAGAAGCTTTAGAACAAGATAGAGGTGAAGATGGTATCAATGATTATTATCGCGATGATGGAGAAATGGACATGAATGAACGCCGACTTGCCTTTATGAAAAAGCTTGATTCTGTAGGTGCTCAAGCAGTCAGTATGAATGCTGGTGTTTCTGAAAGCGTCGAGATTTTAACTCAGTATGCGGAAACCTTACGGCAAGATAGGGCTGAATTCGGTAGAGATCTAAGAGACATGCATGAACGCGTGAAAGATCTAGGACATAGTATGATATCCAGAACAGAAATGGAAGAAACTCAATCTAGACTAGAACGAGCCATGAAAACGAATCAAGTTGATCGTGCACGTATGACTGAACGTATTACGAGCTTGGAAAAATTATTAAAGAAAGAAAGACAGGAGCGTGCTGATGCTGAAAGGACGTTAGAAGCAAAAAACATGGAGTTTACGATGCTCTCCGCTGCAAGTAAGCAAAAGATTCAGGAACTCTCAGGTCACAAAAAAATTCTCAAAAAGGAAGTTATTGAATTGCGGAAGAAAGTTGAAGACATTGTTAGTGATGCCACAGTGTACAAACACAAGACTGATGGACTAGATATTCAGGTGAAAGCAGAGCAAGAGAGGAACAGAGTTCTGGAACGACATTTGCATCATGTTACTGAACAAATTAAAGTGCAAGAACGTGTCATGGACTGTATGATGAGTCAATCTGGGAGTGTATATGGTGAAAGTAGGATGGGTGACATGAACAGCATTGGTGGAAATAGTTCCTATCGTGGTGATACTGGGAGCCGAGCTGGTAGATATCCTCCCTTGCGATCCGATAGTTCGAAACGAAATGGATATAGTAATGAGTTACCAAGATATCCTGCAGCTTCACCACGTAACGTTCCAACTGAAATTACTTCGAATCCCCCGGCTATTCCTATAAACTCTTCCAAAACTGACGAATTCAATAAATCTATGTTGTCTGATATGGAGGAGGAAAATAAAAAAACCGAAATATATGATTCTGTTTCTAGAGACCGATCATCTCATGCATCCCGGGATAATGATTTACCACATGATCAAGATGTAGCTTCAGAAGATGAAAATTTTGATGATGATAATGATGTTGATGATGATCATGACGACGATGAAGAAAGTCGAGGCAATCTTTCCGAATTGACAGAAGATAGAACCTTCAGATCTGACACATTTTCAGGAGTTTCTCCTACAAAACAGAAACAACCACAGTCACCTGCGAAAATTCCGAAATCATTAATGGAAGAAACTCGTGACACCGAGGATCCTATTAACTCTAATCAATCTCAACAAAGCAACGGTGGAATGCCTCCACCCATTGATATTGTAAGAAACTCATCTTCGCGTAGCCGCCGTCTAGAACGGGATACAGTTCCTCGTCCTCCACTTAGCGTAGAAAAGAGTGGAACAAGGAATACTCGTGTATCCTCCTTTCAATCCCAATCTCATAAAATTATTTCAAATATTCCTCTCGTAGAGCCTCAATTCACAAACACACCTAATAGTCATAATCATCATTCCACTCATGATAATGGCTCCATCGCCATGTCTTCTATTCATAGCGGTGCCAGTGCGACGAGTAACGGAACAGGAAAACTTAGCGTTGCTCAACGAGCCCGTTTAGAGGCTGATAATACATCTAGAACAAAAGTTGTCAAAGCACCCAAGCACGTATTAGACTCAATGAAAATTGAGACTAATATGAGCACAGCATCTACGACCTCATCGCATGATCCTACTTCTCCCTCCAGTGGATCAGTATGGTCCAGACTTGGAGCAAAAATAGTGGACACGATCGATAATTCTGCGTTTGCCGTAAACAATGATGGCCAAGGAAAGCTTCAACATAGTGATGACGAGAGCTCTTCTGAAGAAAGTGGCTCTAGTGACAACAAATCTGAAGAAAAGAGCAGCACAAGGCAACGATATTTTGCTGGAAATTCAAATCAAACAAGTACAAAGTATACGATAGACCACCATCCTACGACATCTTCTACTACTACAACGGCAACTACAACTTCCACTTCTACAATGAATAAGAATCTTTCTTTAGCGCAACGACAACAGTTACAAAGAGAGAAGCAAGTAGCATTTTTGAAGCAACAAGGTTTACTTCGTGATGATGAAGATTGAGATCTTTTCATTCAAAGAGCAAGCTTTTTAATTATTTTCAGACAATAAAAATACTATCGTTCACAATATATTCAGCAATTGCATTTATTATGAAGAGTCTAGAAATGTTTTTAATAAAGTGAAACTCAATGGAACGTAAAAGAACAACCTTTATTTAGAAAGTGGATCTAATTTAGATTGGCATGAGTTGCCAAAATTTAATATATTTGCAAACAAAACTCTATCCCCCTAATGCTGATTCACCAGCAATGATGAAGGACTGGTCAAGAAGATCAGATTGTATTAAAGGAAAAATTTGAATACTTTATATTTACCAGAGAAAATGCTTTGACTTTTTCTGAGCTAACATTAATCTTCATTACCAGACATGATGACTTTGTGGGGTGCATACATTTTATTTACTTTTAGCCACAATTTATTCGGTGTAATATTACGAGAACATCATGCTTCATCATGGTTGGAAATCAAGTTTCTTGTGGTTAATTAAAAGGTTATGGCATGCTTGTAACGGTTTATAAGCAGAATATAAATTAATGTGGTCTAAAGTAGCTTTAATAATTCTGTTCCTCTGTGAATGAATAAACTTTTCTAAACTTTTAATGTGTAAAGCATAAAATCGTTGTTACAGGCGATCTGAAGCTGGCTACACAAACCTAAATATTTTTAAAAAAGACAATACATGGTAAGTATTTGTAAACGTATTAGACTGGGGAATCCGATCGAATATGCGGTTGAAAAAGCTACATTAATTCAGATATCGGAGTCAGATTACAAATCGGAAATGATCCGACACACGGCAGCTTCATGGATGCGTATGTCAGAGGAAACACGAGAGAGATGGGAAGCACACGAAAGGGAACTACGAGCTTTTCACAGAAATAATAGATCCAGAGCAACGCATATGGGTATTACAAACAACGCAGATGCTAGAGAACCAATAGTGATCGACTGAATAATCGTCTATTTGTCTTTTATTTTTCCACAACAACCGCGACCTGTTAAGATTTCAAACGACAAAGATTAGTATATGTGAGAAGACCTGAAGGATTATGAATGACATTGACACAGAACGATGCACGATGATAAGCTTTTTTCTGGGACGAACGGTTTTTTTTACTACTTCGTGCGAAAAGCGAAACAATCCGAATACGAGGCTTTAATGCATTATATTGAAAACCCCTTACATAAGCAAAGGAACACATATAGGGGATAATAACACGCAATTACAATTTTTTCCGGGACGAGCGGTTTTTTTCCAGCTACCTAAAGAGGCGGTGAATAGTTTGAAGGAGATGACTTGACATATGAATCGGAGATGGATAAATCCTCTTTTTTATTTTTTACTTTTGTTTTGTAATATGATATCACTCACCTATCATCTACGGGATTATATTAGTTGTTCTAGTGCTCGTGCTTATGCACATGACACGGTGTAGCACATCTATTCTAATGGATTTTAATATAGGAAAATAGAGGATACCCTGAATACTTGCGATCCGCCACCGCGCGAAGGCACTTAAATCAGTATAAAAACATCATATACAACAACCTACTATATATTATGATAAAGAACATATTTAGGAGTGTACTAATTCGCAACGTTAATATCTTAAGTATTTGACATAAGTGATAATAGCACTGCTGTTAAAGCTAATATTTTAAATTCCAGATTATATAAGCTAAACATGACAAAGATAGGGTACAAATAGAATCAAATGAACAAAAAAAAGTTCTTTTTCAAAATGTTGTTTAAACATAGTAGGTTACGTATGAGAAGCATGACTTGAAGAATTATAACTAACTAACTAACGTATTTTAGAAACTGGGTTCTTGAGAGATTTTATTATTTATTGCTCAATACGGCCAATTTAATGACACTGAAAGAAAGTTTTTGAAATGCTTTTCAAGATGTTGTAATGTGTTTATTACCACTTTGTAAATCCTGTTTTTCTAAAAGGAAAAGATTCGAACAATCAAGTTTCATATTGATTGTTTTAACCATGTTTAGGTCAATGAGTCGTTGATTCACGACCCTCCTGTAAACTGTGTATTATGTAACAAATCAGGTGTAATTCTTTAAGATGACAATTTTCTCAATTCAAATTTTCCATGCCTTTATAAGCTTAAATCTATATTAAAATCCTATTGAAATTCTCCTACTTATAGGTCTGGCTTCAAATTTTGTGAAGGAATCAAGTAAGCGTTTCCTTGATTTCAGGACATCGATATAGCCCATACTGTGCCTTCTTTCTGCTTTGTTAAATATCATATGCCCAATGTTGGCCCCGCTTTTCTTACTATTTTCCATTGATTTGCATAAATTAACCTTTGCGTCTTTGAAGTGTTTTTCAAATGCCGTAAAATTTGTTTGAGTTTGCGCATAATCTTGTTCCTGAGATAAATATTTGGTCATGTTGATGCCTATTTCCGACCCTATTTGAGAAGGCATGGGCATGGATTGGTTGGTTGGGTGTGGTTCTTGCACAGTTTCATCAAAAATATCGTCATACTGTGAAGGAGTGTTGTCATTATCCGTTGAAGAAAAAATAGTATCCTCATCGTCAAATATATTGTCGTATTTGGAAGGAGAATTATCGTTATCTTTGCCACAATTGCTCTCATCATCAAATATATGGTCAAATCCATTGTCTTTAGAAAACGGACGAACATCCTGGATTTTATTATAGTATTGTCCACTTTCTATCATATTAATCAAATTCACGGTTTCGTGCAGTTCATTTTCATCATTCATTTTTTGTAATCTTTCTTTGTCTGAGTGTGATAGAATTGAAGCAGAATGTATAATCCTTGTTTTCCGCGTATAATGGTTTTGTTTGTGCTGAAAAATATTTATATCGTCTTGTTAAGTTCCATTTAATTGTAGTCTTAAGCAGCTGTGAAAAATATTAAGCTATCTTGCTAGATTTTATACGTATTCAGCCATCTTGCTAGATTTTAGCACGAAAATTTTCTATATACCTAATATATTAAATACTTCGACTGTTCCTAAAGCACTATTAAAATAATGCAATTAAAATTGCCTGAACAGATTTCCATAATTTATATTGGGTCGATACTGTTCCTAATTTCTTGATCGGGCTTAACGGGGAAAGGAACGGACTGTAAACGTCTAATTTAATGACAAATGCCCCAACCTTCTTTTTTCGTGAGTGTTCTTATTTTGCAGAACTAGAAACACCAAAAAGTAAGGTTATTTAAGTAAAATTAAAAATTTGAAGATATTTTTCTCCTACAGAAGTTACGTTTTAACTAGTTTGTCTGAAGAAATTTATTGATAGTTTGTGTGCTTTCAACGAATTTTCTAACATTTGAGTGTAAATAATATATTTAGTAGTAGTAGTAGTATATGAATATTTTTACGTGTTTAGGAGCTGGATCACCTTAGTGCGTAGGCTACTTTCACGACCCGCATGAAAATGTATATTTCTGGCTGAAGTTGCGTCCTGGCCGGTTACGTCGAAATGTTCATAACTAATATATTTAGTATACTGTCGCTAACGAGAAAGAGAAAAGGAAATGAAAAACCCCTTCATATTGCATAAATGAAAGGCCTGCTGTCGACATACGTTTGTTTGTTTGTTTGTTGTAATGTTTACGTTGTTTCCATGAACGGCAGTAGACTAAACGTAGGGCCCGTAGGTTCACCAACTTAAGTTTTATAGCAAGCGGAGGAACGTTCATATACTTTATTACCGCCGGTAAGTGTTTCGGTTTCTGTTCCTCGTTGCTATCCACATACGTACGACGAGAGTGCCTCTGTATGTGTCTGCTTTGTTGTTTACATAGGAACAGCTTTGATGCTTCGAGAGTACTGATGGACGTCTCTCTCAGGTCATCAGCTCACGGTCTCCTTCCACGTATATTGCTGTGTGTGAACATATGATATACATTTAAATAATGGTAAAAAAATCACGTATTTGACTTAATTTAGTCGAAATCTATTCCTACATAAGTCGGGAACATAATAAGGCCCGTTCATGTGGTAAAATATTTCAATTAGATTTTTCATTTGTGTGAGTTTACCCGTAGGAACTGCTCCATCAAAATCTACTTTTTCGGAGTGGATTTGGGCAAATTTGGACATACGCCTCAACAGGCCAAAAAAACTACTCTAGGCTTAAAAAAAACTGCTTTTTGATCTATTTTCTTGTAAGTACGTATATTTGGAGTAAATAAAAACTTTTGAAACGTGGAGAAGACGGCGTTTTTCGGGACTGAACGGTTTTTAGGCTATTGCAGAGGCTCTCATCATCGGATTCTTTTATTCATCATTACGTTGGATTCACATTTTACAGAGTTATCAGAAGAGGCATCTTGGGTAGAGCGGCGAGTTCAACTTATCTCTGAAAATTCAATCGAAAAATATTCTGAATTCGATAAGGATCAGCGTTTTATTCTTCAATTTTGAAAATAATTTCTTGGTTTTCTCAAGAAATATCCAACTTCACAAAA
>Ga0209092_10005694_pt1 | contig 10024 bp, 7 predicted proteins | sample FraStrMetagenome_FD_187446 | JGI IMG/M metagenome (GOLD analysis project Ga0209092, IMG submission 187446) | Marine eukaryotic phytoplankton communities from Arctic Ocean - Fram Strait ARC3M Metagenome (SPAdes) (version 2) | ecosystem: Environmental > Aquatic > Marine > Oceanic | place: Fram... | reverse complement strand
GTTTCAACTCATCCTTTTTGACACATTCACATTCACATTCACATTCACATTCACATCTACACATTACATGTACACTTCTTAGCCGAAGGAACGAAACTAGCATCAAGCACAGAAACTCGTTGACAGAGAACAGAGCGACGCCAATAAGTGAAATAATTGGAACAATAAAATGATGTGAAAAAATAGTAACCACTCATAGAAACGCAACAGAAAACAGCAAGAAATCCGATGGCGGCATCGGGAAATAGAAGCAACCACAACCACAACCACAGCAAAAATATCCAATCATCATCCACTGGTCGACCACAGGATGCAGGAGAGGCTGTTATTAACAACGATTTGCCTCCTCCGATGTTCACAGTCAAGATGGAACGGGTCCTCCTGGCATTATGTTCTATATTGGCTGCGGTCATAGGATTTTATTCGCATAATTATAATGATGGGACAGCATCAGCGTCGTTGTGGAATCGGATAATGAGGTTAGGGGGGAATGGGAGATATTATAAGAATAAAACTGTCACGGTTCAGGATCGTTCGGCGCATCCGTTGGTGTTTGCAGCTTTGAGAGAAAGTGTTCTTGCTTTTGAAGGAGGATTTGTACATCCGGATTTGGGGATTTTAATGCCAGCTCCTAGTGGTGCTGATCGAGGTTTGGGAATAGTTCGCAGTAGTTATGCAGCATGTGAATGCAGTTACGATAACGATATTAATGAAGATACGTATCAGGGCAGTGATGATAAATGTGATCGGGAAGATACGGCTGATTCAGAGGTTTTGCTTAAAATTCCTCTTGGAGCACAAATGACACGGTCTGTTGCAATGCAAACTTTAAAGTCATTGATCCCTATTGAAAAGCGAAAGACAGCACCCTTGAATGATTTAGATGACGCTGCGCTCCTGGTATTGCTGTTAGCACATGAGAAGGGGAAAGGACCTGAAAGTAGATTTTTACCCTACATAGTATCGTTACCAAAGGATCCAACATGTGGGTATTCACCTGATATGCGAAATAAGGCCATTGACATTGTAGCTACTTTACTCGATGACAAATATGGCGCGGTAAGATCAGACAAGCTCGCGTTGTATGGAAATATTATGCGAAACCAAATAATTTATTTTTTGTGTTCCTAAATTGTGCAGGACGTAAATGGATGGCCAGCAGAAATATCCAAAGCTGCCGACTATGCTGAACGTATAGCATTGTCGCTTGCCCATGATTATGGCCAGTTTATCAAAGTACCAAAGCGGTGGAAGGTAACTTCTCTCCTACAGTGGAGTTTATGTACAGTTGCTTCGAGGGCAACAGGAGGTTCATGGAGGTATGGCAGCTTAAGACTTGTCCCCATCCTGGATATGATCAACCATGATATATCGGCTGGTGGCTTTGTTGAATTACTCGGACATGAACGTATTATTGATGGGGACTTAGTAAATGCGACCGAGGATGATGCAGGTACTTTTGTTGTTAGAAGTGTCAAAAATGGAAAACCTCATCGGCTGTCAAAAGGAATGGAGTTGCTTGCAAACTACAATGTACCAGACTATAGCCCTCTTGATTGGTTTCTTAACCTAGGATTTATTCCACCTGAACGACAAACCCGCTGGACATTTGTTGAAAGTGCTTTGCCAAAGATAAATGGTCAAAAAAGTTGAAGCACGAACGGAGACGTTGGATGGTCGCGTTCACATTTTGATGCAAGAAAGTAGAACGTTACTCAATCACGCTACTTTTCTACTACGTGAGGTATTGGATGTGGCTTCAGTGACCCTTCACCAAATAGAGAGGATAAACCAATTTAAGCTCTCATAGGTTAGGTGCTACATGCAATCATATAATAGTAGCAACTTCGGATCTAATTCTAAAAGTGGATGAATGTTCACTTTTGCGAAATAATCGATTTGGGTCAAGCGTAACGTGGGTGTTACCGTTACAAAACATTTGCAATGCTTTCTGTTGCTCTCTACTTGTTCAAGTATCTATGTGTTTCTGAATCATACTAGTCACAGTGAAATATAGCAATGCATATTGGTTGGAATTGCATTCCGATAATAGAGGAAAGGGTTTAAAACTATTAGATCCCATAGCTACGGGGTCTTTTTTTAACATCTACAATTTTAACAGTTGCAAAGTGCATAGTTTAGAACTGGTCCTCGCCATTAGCCACTGGTTCGGAATATCGTTGATATACCGGTTATCAAAAATGGACGATGCCGTTGATTTCGATGGATGAATAGCCCGCAAGTATTCTTTGTGTCACCCCGAGCGAATCTAATGCACTTTTTATGCCATTTTGTGAACCATCAAATGAACCAAGCACGTTGTCCATCATAGGACTATCTAATTTGTTGCCAGCGTTACTATCAAGTGGAGTCGATGTAATGATTGCCACGACACACCAGTAAGATCTTTTATAAAGCTGTCTTCTTAGCCAAGTACGTTGTTGTCCTTCGTTTTATCTGTAAGAATGTTGGCTATCATGGTATTCAAACTACAGAACATTCTCGTCAAAATTACTCATAAACATGGCAAAGACACTTATCATGCCTATAATCTGCATAATCTGTATAGCACTTTGTTGAAACAATAACGAGTTATTACTATATTATTTCTATCTTATCGTGTAGTTTCTGTGTGTCATCTGACAACACTAATTGATGAATTATATGGGCCTTCGGGCCTTCGCAAAAGAAGCGTATGCGAAAATTGTTGGGGCGTTTCTGACAAATGCCACCTACTATTGCAACTACGCATTCACAACAAGGCCGTTCCAACGCGTGAAAAGGTTTACATTAGATACTAACAAGCAATTATCGCAACCTGTGGATTCTTGTCAACGCCAAGTTACACCATACAAGTGACGGAATCTTATCATTTGTCATCGGCGCAATTAGTGAACTCGATCCAGAAGTTGATGGTTTCCTTTGCAACCTTGCTTTACTTCTTTCTAAGGCTAATTGATAACGGTGAAGAACGTAAATGAGGTCCATACAAGTTAATTTTGAAGAGAATTCGTTAGGAGTTTAGTGTTTCAGGTTGAAGGTTACTGTGCGAATTAAGCTTGGACGTGTTTTAGTTTATACATAATATGGCATCTACGGCTTGTCCTGTAGGTACTTACATTGATTATTTTTGTATCGATAATTCGTGGTTTCGTCAAAACAATTCAAATAATTCTTGTCAAGATTACATCATTATCAAAAAGCGCAATATCCTTTTTCAATGAGTGTGCATGATCCAGTCGCGCAAGGATAATATCCTTAGCTGACATGCACACTTCATAAGTCTTGCAGCATGATGAAATCTACTCACTTTCAGATAAAATACAAGACCATGCTTTTTCATGCTCTATCTTTTGTAATAAGAAAGAGCATTTTGAAGAAAGGGTTAAAGTGATTGAGGACAGGAATTCTCGATCTTGAAATAAAAGTCGTCTAGGTTCAAGCTATTCTTTACCTGCAAGCGTCACTTGTTTGCATGCATTGTAAGCACTAATGACTCCGCTTAGATTTTCCATCGCATCGGTAAACAGAGCCTCATCGCAGTATTCCGTGTAATGATGAAGCATGGCTTTTCGACCATACAACTTTGAGTAACTTCGACTGAACGAACGGAAAGAGTCGTTTATGCTTGAACTATTTATGATGCTCACGAGTGATGAATGTACATCAGCTAATGCTAATTTCTTTCTGGGATATTGGCTGATTTGGAGTTTTTCAGAAAGTGATTTGAAAGAATGTCGCAAGCCCTCGACATCTGAAACTAATTCAGCGGGCAATCGATCAGGAAACCGATATATAGTGTGGCAACTCTCTATATTGTAACGCATTTGATCATATTGACATTCAGTTAATGTGTTTTGTTTTCTAAATGTAGCGCGAGTCAATTCGCCAATCAATCTCTGGTTTATATGAAAACATTTAGTTAATCGCTGAAGAGAAATTCGATTCAAAATTTTAGTCGACTCACCGCGGATATTTTTTGTTTCGGTAAAAAGTCTCGGTTGGCTGTAAAACGATATCCAATTGTCAAAAATCTTTTGTCTGATCTTGTCAGACCCGAAATAATATCGTTTTCTTTGACTTTACGAAATCGTTCACCAACCGTTGTATCAAGTAATGCTCTGCTTGCAATAGTATTCAAATCTAAGAAACCATCGCGTGCCGATGCTTTATCTTTAAGACCTTTACTTTCTTTCTTAATCCATGTGGTTCTTGATTTATGGTTTGACGACGAAATATTGGTGCTTTGGGCCGCTAATTGCTTATTTGACATAGGAAATATTGCATTAGCATGAATACAAAGTTCCGATAGCGATAGCACAGCGTTGTAAGGAGAAACAATAACGTCATCGGAATATTTTCCCCTCGAAGTAGACGGAAGAATACTAACTGCGTGCCTTGCTATGTTGCTAAAATTATCTTGCAGGATTGACAGGGTTTTGCATCCGACTCCACTCCCAGTTCCTCCACCACAACTGTGGAAAAGCAAAAACTTGGCAGGATTATCACAGTGCTCGACTTGTTTCCTGATTATGTCGTAAATGGCTTCCTCATGTTTGGACCCGTAATACATAAAGCCATGGGCAAAATTGTTTCCGGCCCCTGAGCTGTCAGTGAAAGTACAATCTTGTGAAAATAGGGACGAAAGCGGAGAGCGAAGAGTTTCATCAACAACACCAGGTTCCATATCAATCAGAACTGCTCGAGCTCGCAGATGCAGTAAAGGAGTACCAATCGGCATGGCCATCTGGCTGCGACCGTCTACATTGCGCAACATTGTCGCCATTGAATCGTCATACGTAGGATAACTTTTTGTGTCACTTTTCTTGCCACGATTTCTATAGGAAGCAGCGAACTCCTCTACTACGTTACGCCAAAATGGTCGCGCCATTTGGTTTCCACATTGGCCGACGTGAATAGCTACGGTTTCTCGAGGCATTTTGTTTCTATTTATAATTATTGTCGTCTTCCAACGATCTGTCTAAGACCTACCATTTGTAGACATGAAACGCGCGTTTGCCGTGTTTTTTGAAATTTTGTGAAGAGACTGCACCTGCAAGCAGTCAAAAAAAGAAGGGCCTTTAAATAGAAGACGATCTACAATACGTCGGAACTCTATACTGCAGAATTTATTCGTTGTAAAAGTTTGGAGATTCGTCATCAGAGTTATGCTGGCTTCTTTTCTCACGTTTACGTCTCTGTCTTAACAAATTGTCTTCGTATCTCTTCTTACCCTTTGCTTTGCCACCCTGTGACCTTTTACCAGCTTCGTCGCTACCAAAACCCGACTCACTACGAGCATCTTTACATTCTTGAGGGACATCATTCGGATGACCAACATGACTTCCAAGCTCTTGCCTTAGTTTTACAGCGCCCAACGGTGCTCCTCTAGGTTTCTGAATGTGTTTCACTTCCGCAAGGGTGACTAATGCATTATTCTCTGTACGGGCATCGCTGTAAAAGGCTGCAAGATTCGCACAGAATTGTATATCTTCGTCTGTCGGGTTGGTTGAACCCCGTCGAACTTTCAGAAGCACATGTGCTCCTAAAATCAAAAAAAGGTCAGGCATTATAGCTCAGAAAAATGTATAATGAAGTCTTTCGCACTCGCATAAACATGAACTTACCTGGACAACCTCGGGCATGCATCCAAATGTCATTGCCTCGTCCAACTTTGAAACAAATGGCTTCATTATCTCTTCTATTTCTTCCAACTGTTAATTGATTCACATGTCAAAGTAAGAGAACAACTTACTTCTACAAAGAGTAAAAGCTATAATCTCTTACCAACAACTTTTAATCCAGAAGGCGAATCAAAGTGACGAAAGGTTGTTCCATTAGAAGCACCTTTTGTTTTCTTAGCCGGTTTATTTTTAATTCGTGCTCGAGTTTCCATCTCTGATATTCTGTCTTCGAACTGTTCAATGGTAAAAGGTGCATCAATTTTCTTTATTCCAAGCTTCTTGCTCGAATTACATGATCGCTGCCAAATACTAAGTAGACTAACTTCGTCGGACTCTGTCATTTTAAAATTTCCTGAATCTTCGAAATCTTTTCGTAACTCTCTGAGCTCTTGTAACAGAATGTTGATACCTTCATGTGCTTTACGGTTTTTCAGCAACAATTCCTGAACAACTTGCGAACCTCTCTTCATTTTTCGAGCTGTCGTAAAAAGAGCATCTGCTTCTTCATTAGGAGAAGCATATTTTGTAGGATTTAATATCAATTCGACTTCTTCTTCTTTTTCCCAATCTATAACAGTTACTTTCTCCACTCCAGATTCGATTTGCCACAAATTTGATAATATTAAATTTGCCTTATATTGTAAATTCTCGCATTCTTCAGCTTTCCGCCTTTCATTTAGAAGAGAGTTGTATTGCTTTTCATTCGATATCAATGCATTTTCAAGCGCCTCGCAAACTAAATTCGATGCGTACGTATAATATGGGCATTTTACTTCGCTCCCAGAATTTTCATCACCTTCACCTTCTTGTGCCAAACGTAGTGAGTTTGTACCCTGAAGCCCATCCTCTAACGCATCAATATCCGTGCCCTCCAAGGTGGATCGAAGGCGAGTCAAAATAACCCGCGCATTGCAAACAAAGGGAATGCCATTGCAGTTGAATTTCGTTCCTGACTGATCCGCAAGCGATGGCGAAGAAGTGAGGACGGAGCCGGTAAACAATCGTCGTCTCGAAGACGATATAGTCGAGGAAACAACATGAAAACTTCTGCTTGCAACGAATAACCTTGTCAGCAAAGTAGCATGCAACACAACCGATGCAGAACTTCTACGAATCATAATTGTTGCGTTGCTGAGGCACAGGTTAATTCAAAACGTTGAAAGCACAGGCACAAAGAATTCAATGGCCACTTAATCGACCTTTGCGTCACCACGCGTAGCACACAATTTTATTCGATGCAAGCAAGGTTTGATGCTTCCAATACGATAGACCACGGAAACCGTAGTAAATTCAATTGGGACAATGAAAGAATAATTTTATATTTCCAGACTTGCAGATAGTGTGGGAACTTTCATATAACATTAAAAAAAAATTAAAAATGAACGAATGTAGTCATACTCGAAAAACAGCTACAGCCAAGGAACTGACGAGCTTGTCCAAAATTAAAGATTGCGCAAATTGACGAAGAGCACGAATTCTCGAAATTATGTGCGCGTTGACCATTGACAGTTTTTCAAAAATTCTAAATACTAAATAAACCCAATACACTGATACACTAGGGGTACAAGAGTAGAAGTTAATAAAATAAAAGCATACATTTAAAAAAAATACACTAGATACAAGCACATCAAAAAGTTTTGTGATCATTTTTCTGCATCAGGTGCTGGACAGAATCCGTGCTGATCCGACCACTCTTTCACTTTTTCACAACCGTAACCTCATCATCTCCTTCCAATTCAAGGGCTTCGGCTTCGGGCGGGAAAAGTTTCTACGCAATATGTATTGTATTTTGAAGTATTTTGTTATGAATAGTTATTTAGTTTACATCAATGTAGTTACTACAATAAATCAAAGGTACCCGTTGTAGAAAAGCTCGTGAATCTCGTTCAATTCAGTGTTTTCATCATTCTCAATCCTCGAAATGTGTTTCTTCATTTCCGAAGCGTACAACGGGTACCCTTGATTTTTTTGTAGTAACTATATTGATGTAAACTAAATAACTATTCATAGCGTAATACTTTAGATTACAGATTATACAATTAGCTCCAAGCCCTGGTGGGCCTTGGTTGTGGTTCGATTCTACATTGGTGAATATTTAGTTCAGAGAGAGAGAAAGACACACAGAGACAGATCGAAACCTCAACACACGCTGCAAGAACAACGGCCAATTAGGGTTGATATTCATCATTATTATCATGAGCAGGCAGTTATGCTACCTTTATGGGGTCGAAGAGTTTTAGCTATTATCAACTCCCGCATTTCTGGTTACCAAGAAGGTCATCCAAACACATGTTGAAGTAAAACGCTCGCTGGAGTTTGAAGATCTATTGGACCTAATGTTCTTTCGATCGAATAAATAGAGATCTACTGAAAAACCATGAGATATCCGTTCTCGAATAATGTTTATTCGACTTAAAGGAAAATTCACAGTTCAATTGCACGGCTTATCTCTGTCGTCGTGGCAAGCTCGACACGGTTGTCATATCACGAACTTCCGTTGAATTCGAGTGGGATAAAAGTACAAATCGACATTGTGAGGACGACTCAATAACGAACGACATAACAGCGACTAGTGTGACAAGAGAGCTCATAGTACTTTTATTTTGGGATAGAGGAAGTACTTTCTATTCACGCGAGTGGGATAAAAGTACAAATCGACATTGTGAGGACGACTCAATAACGAACGACATAACAGCGACTAGTGTGACAAGAGAGCCCATAGTACTTTTATTTTGGGATAGAGGAAGTACTTTCTATTCACGCGATACTGGAAGAGGTAGATACTCTAGCTAGAGATGAAATGCGGTAAAAACACCACACGGGGTACTACATTCGAAAGTAGTAAGAGCTCATTCAAAATACATGGAATTCTGACTTCAATGTTCATAATCACAACCAATGTACTTTCAGGTTCGGCGTAATCTACCTTTGCACTCTTGTTCATAATAGAGATACAGGTTGTTCTTGGATAGGAGTTGTTGAATTATAATGATTAAAACTAAGCTTTATCAATCATACGAGCGTAGGCTGTTCATATTAGCTCAGTTCATTATAATAGGCTGCTTATACTCTTTTTATATACCAGCTTACTTCAATAAAATCAAAAAGAGATCTCATAATTGAATAAAGCTTAGTGCTGATTTCGCCAGCTATCTTGCGATGCCCCAATGAATCAACCCGAACTTTTTCGCGCCGGATTACGGAAGACCATAAACAAAAGGTACTGGAAATGGTATTGATATTAGATTGACTTAAAGGTACTTGAAATCGCATTACAGTAAAGGTACTTGACGTCAAAATACGGTGGCTGAAAGGTACTTGAAATGTATAGCAATCCGTTGCATACGTATTTCTAACAGTCTTGTTTTCGAGGTTTATAACTTGGACATCAATTATAATATCAGTCGATTTTTCCCAAAACCGCGAAATAATACATCACTGCGATAAGCATTCAAAAATTCTTATGAATACGAAATACGTGGCTGATGCGATTTACCGCCACGCATCGGAGCATAAAATGATTTTATATAGATTGAGCATACACGCTATAGAAAGTAATCTCTGAGCCCATCGTAAAGTTCGGTTTCTTCCCAAGAAAAACTACAAGATTCCGTAATAATACCCCCACCCTGGCTCGTGGAATCATTGCACACTGTGTTGCATTCACAATGGTTATGTTTGTGAACTTCAGGATGAGTTTCATGACGGTATCGCATCTGCTAGCGAAGATAAGTTTGGGTTTCATCAAGAGTCTCAATACATATTGTAATTCCTCATTCTTATCCGCCTCACTGGAAAACCTGTACAGACGTGTACGGGTCTACATCATAATTCGCATATGTCATATGTAGGGTGACGGGCAGATGTGGCAGATGTCTGCCACAGTGGCACTGCCACCGCCACCTGCCATTGGCGCGCCACCCTGCCACTTGAGGGTCGGTTCTGCCATGGTGGCAGATCTATAATTCAGCATATTTCACTCAATAATAGTGTCAATGATACATATGATTGTTATAACAACTATGTAATGCCCAACGCATACATCAATATTTATTTATAGAGCAATTCATGGGTTGAAAGTTGAAATGGCACCACATATTATGTTCAGGCTCCGTGAATGAAATCTTTTGAGATCTTCATTCTTTAAACACGATGAATACGAATATTAATGAAAGCTGCAAAGAAGCCTCGCACGAAGGTGTTAGATTAAAGCTTGTCAAGCTCAAAGAATATACTAATGGAAACGTTTAGGTCCTATTTGGTCGCATTTTCTTCGCTAAGCACAATAGATACATTGCACTATGCATGTACTGCAATAAAACTTTATCGGGGCGCTTGCA
>Ga0209092_10005693_pt1 | contig 10026 bp, 8 predicted proteins | sample FraStrMetagenome_FD_187446 | JGI IMG/M metagenome (GOLD analysis project Ga0209092, IMG submission 187446) | Marine eukaryotic phytoplankton communities from Arctic Ocean - Fram Strait ARC3M Metagenome (SPAdes) (version 2) | ecosystem: Environmental > Aquatic > Marine > Oceanic | place: Fram... | reverse complement strand
ATGTAAATATGTTGACTTGGCCAGTCACTGCAGTGGGGTGGGTGACTTCAATAATTCAGCAAGCTGCTGCTTCTCAAAGTCGTATTAATGGGTTTTTAGAAATCAAGCCTGATATTATTAATCCAGCTGTAAATGGAGTATCAACAAAACTACATGGAGATATTGAATTTAAGAATGTATCATTTTCTTATCCTGATTCAGGGATTGTTGGTTTAAAAAATGTGTCTTTTCATTTGAAAAGAGGAGAAAAAATGGCAATTATTGGAAAAACAGGATCCGGAAAAACTACCATTGCGGATCTCTTGGTAAGAATGTATGATATTGATTCTGGAGAAATTTTAATAGATGGAATATCTATTAAAAAAATGGATTTGGCTAACTTGAGAGAACGAGTAGGGTATGTACCGCAAGATGTTTTTCTTTTTTCTGATACTATTGGAGGCAATGTGGCATTTGGAAATAGAAATGCAAGTCAAGAAAAAATTGAGGAGTATACTAGGTATGCAGCTATATATGATGATATTGCTTCTTTGCCAGAAGGTTTTAATACGATGGTCGGTGAGCGAGGTGTTACTCTTTCAGGTGGACAAAAACAAAGGATATCTATTGCTCGTGCATTTATCAAAGATCCGGATATTGTCATTCTTGATGATTGTCTTTCTGCAGTCGATACTAATACGGAACAACAGATATTAGGATATATTAATGGGGCGACAGTTGAAAGAACAATTATCACTATTACCCATAGAATATATGGACTTTTGAACTTCGATAAAATAATTGTTTTGGAAAATGGAGGTATCTCAGAAGCTGGGACCCATGAAGAGCTTTTGGGGAATAAAGGATTCTACTTCGATATGTTTGAAAAACAACGATTAGAAGAGTAGGAAATAAAAGTGTCATATTTTTTTTGTTTTAAGTTCAAATATTTACATTTGTACAGTATAGATAAAATTCGAAAATTATTTTTTCAACCAAACTAACGAATCGTGGATAACGAAAACCAAAAAAAGTTCGAAAGTGTATTTTCCAAGAAAGTAAGAGCTGGTAAGCGTAGAACTTATTTTTTTGATGTTCGCCAAACAAAAGGTGATGATTATTACTTAACTCTCACCGAAAGCACCAGGAGAATTAATGGTGACGGATATGAGAGACACAAGATTTTTCTTTACAAAGAAGACTTTAACAGATTTCAAGGTGGATTAGATGAGGCAATCAATTATATCAAAACTGATTTGATGCCTGATTATGATTACGAAGAATTCGACAGAAGACAAGCTGAGTGGGAAGAAAAAAGAGCTGCCATGGAAGCTGGTACTTGGGTTGAACCTACAGAGGAGGGTACAACAACTGAAACAACAACTGAAACAACAACTGAAACATCGTCAGAGGAAGAGGTGGGAGAGAAGGAGATTGAATCAGAAGACGATATTTCTTGGTAAGAAATGTGATTTGATTTTAAATAGGTTATTTGAAAAGCGCTCTGACAACAGAGTGCTTTTTCTTTTTTAATCTTACTTTCCTTGTGTTTTATTTCTCTAAGTCTATTATTAGCCATGGTAAATCATTTGGTGAATGAATAATATTTTTAATTTTAACTAATAGATTCCTCTAAATAAGTTTACATTGAACCGTTTAAAATCAAATTTTGAAAGGTTATTTTGTTGGATACTGGTGATAGTAAAAATAAATTTTTGATGAGGAAAATAAAAGGAGGCTTGATTTATGCTATTTTTTATTCTTTAAAAATACAAACAAACCTTCAAATCAAATATTAAAATATGAGAAATACATTTCTATCTTTAGTTTTTATCTTCTTTTCCTCCAATTTATTTTTTGCTCAAGTAATACCTGAAATACAACGCCCCTTGGTTACTAAAATAGCTGCCACATGGTGTCCACCATGTGGAGGTTGGGGCTGGGATTTTTTTGAGTATTTGGTAATTGATAATGAAGCTAAAGCAACAATGATCGTTGCTCATCATGATGGACAGCTAGTTACGATAGCTGGAGATGCTTTTTCTGCTAACTTCAATTCACCTTATCAACCTTATTTTTATTTGTATAACGATGATTTGGGAGTGAGCTCGTCAAATGTTATAACAAAAAGGGCAGAAGTGAAAGATTTGGTGGATGTGGAAGCTACTAAGTCACCAGTTGCAAATGCAGGAATGAATCTATTTTTGACAGGAGGACAATTAGTTATTAATACTAAAACTAAATTTTTCCAAGCAGCTTCTGGAGAATATTATATCGGGGTATATGCAGTGGAAGATGATGTAATTAATTTTCAGCAAGGACAAGGAAATAATGCGGTTCATGAAAAAATATTAAGAGGTTCTCTGACAGGTGATCCTTTTGGAGCATTATTAATGAGCGGAGACATTACTGTAGGGAGCGAATTTACTAATTCATTTAACACGGAATATGATTTGTGGAATTTAGATAATCTGGAAATAGTTACTATCATTTGGAAAAAAGAAGGAGATACTTATGTTGCTATTAATACTAATCTTTCTAATGATTTTGTTTCAGTAGGAAACGTAAATATATTATTAGAAAATGCTTCGATGGAAATTATCCCTAATGTAACTTCTTCTAAAGCTATTATCAATATTGATTTAGAAAAAGATTTGGAAGTTGTAAAGATTGAACTGTTTGATCAGGTTGGAAAAAAAGTATCCGATGTTTTTCAAGGGAAGTTGCCAAACGGAAATTCAGTATTTATGCTTGAAAGAAATTCAAAAACTGCTCAAGGAATGTATTTCGTAATATTAAAATCAAAAGGAGAGGTGATTACAAAAAGGGTTATCTTTAATTAACTTATTATTTTCTTTATTAAAATTAGTCCTCTTGTTTTTGAAATTGGTCTGTGTTTTTCCTTCCTATAAATTACTTGTTGTTTTTTTGTGAAAAAATAAACCATGCTTGTTATTACATTTTTCCTTTTTTTTCCCTTTTCAATAACTGCACAATTTTCTGAACAATTTAAAATAAGTATTCAAGAGCGTGTTGATCTTGAGTACACCCCAAGTATTGCGGTTGGAGTGATTGATTCAAATGGGATGCATTTTTATAACTACGGAAAAACTAAAAATGAAAATGGGAAAAGTGTTGATGAACAAACGATATATGAAATTGGATCTATCTCAAAGGTTTTTACCTCATTCCTTTTAGCAAAAATGGTTGAAGAGGGAAAAATGAGTTTAGATGATCCAATTGACAAATATTTACCTGATTTAGAGATACCTAATTATGAAGGAACAAAAATCACCTTAAAGCATTTGGCCACTCATAATTCAGGTTTGCCGAGACTTCCACAGAATCTTAATATTGGAGAAAATCCTGAAGATCCATACGCTAAATATGATGATAATATGCTTGTTGATTTTTTAGAAAGTTATAAGTTACCTTTTGAACCTGGAACTAAATATCAGTACTCTAATCTTGGAGCCGGATTGCTTGGTTATATTTTGGCAAAAGAAAATAAAATGACTTTAGAAGATTTATTTTATGAAAAAATAGGTAAAAAAATAAAAGCAGAAAACACAAAAATAAATTTGACGAAAGAACAAAAAGAGCAATTAGGATTTGGACATGCAGGAGGAGATATAGTCCCTAATTGGAATTTTCGAGATGCGCTTGAAGGAGGAGGAGCCTTCAAGTCAAATATAGTGGAGATGCTTTCATTTATGAAGACGCAATTGTATTTGGAAGGGAATAAGCCGTCTTATTCTGTAAAGTTGACCCATAAGCTGCAAGCAGAGATAGGTACTAAAATTGGTTTAGGTTGGCATTTTTACAAAAAAAATATTCGATGGCATAACGGTGGAACTGGAGGGTATAGAAGTTTTTGTGGCATTGATCTAGAAAAAAATAGGGGAGTGGTTATTTTAGCCAATTCAACTTATTCAGTTGATGATTTAGGATTACACCTTCTTGACGACAGTGAAGAAATACTAAAACCAAAAGCCATTGCAAAGGTGAATTCAAAAATTTATAAAGATTATGTTGGGAAATATATAGTAGGTGGAATCATGGCAATGAATGTTACAACTAAAAATGGGAAATTATATTTTCAGCTTTTTGGACAACCAGCTTATCGAATTTATCCCGAGTCAAAAACATTATATTTTATGCTTGGTTTGGATGTGGAGTTTGAGTTTGTTAGGGATGAGAATGGAGAAGTGAATTCAATTATTTTTGAGCAAAATAGCTATAAGCAAATGGCCAAACGAGTGAAAGAATAATTCTGCTAAGTAAAGTTTTCAAACATTATGTAATTTCCTTCAATTCAACTATTTTTAGGACATCTAAAATTTTAGTTTATGAACTATGGCATTTGCCCTTTAAGTGTGGTCCCTTTACGAAGTGCTTCTTCTGACTCCAGTGAGATGGTTTCCCAGTTATTATTTGGTGAAATGGTGGAAGTAATTGATCGAAAAGGGAAAAATTGGTCGAAGGTGCGATGTGCATGGGATAATTATATTGGCTGGGTTGATACCAAACAAATCAAACCAATTACCCCAACTGAATTTGAAGAATATCAAAATAATTTTGCCTGCAGTATCGAATTGATGCAAGGCGCCATGACAAAAGAACATTCTGTTCCTGTTACGATTGGCGCATCCCTGCCCAAATATGATGGAATGAATTTTAGTTTGAACGGGACGAGCTTCACTTTTAGCGGTCAAGCTGTAGTTCCTTCTGAACTAAAGCCAAATTCTGACCTACTTATCAAAATTGCTCGGCGATATTTATATGCTCCCTATCAATGGGGAGGACGAAGTCCTTTTGGTATTGACTGTTCTGGTTTTACTCAAATCATTTTTAAAATGCTTGGGATCAGATTACCTCGAGATTCAGCTCAGCAAGTTGAGGTGGGAGAAATGGTTGACTTTGTTGAGCAAGCGCAAGCTGGTGATTTAGCATTCTTTGAAAATAAAAAAGGCGTTATCACTCACGTAGGTTTATTGCTTGATGATGGGAAAATTATTCATGCTTCTGGACAAGTACGAATTGATAAAATAGATCACTTTGGGATTTTTAATGTGGATAGTGAAAAATATACACATAAATTAAGAGTGACAAAAAGAATTTTACAAACTCTTCCAAAAAGGATTAAAGAGGAATCTCCTGATGAAAATGAGATGACGAACCAGGTCGAGATTTTTTAAATTTTTCAATAAATTTAAATTGTTTTAAAAACGAATTAAAGATTTTTTTGATGAATTCTTTTGCAAGTTTAAAATAAAATGAGTGATAGATACATTGTATTTATCACTCATTTTATTTTATTAATTTTTAAAAAGATTACACCACTTGAATAATATCATACTGGGTCAAAATATGCAGCATCCCCGCTTTATCCTTGGCAATAACCGCTGGCGTCTTTTTAGAAAAATACTTACTCAATTGTTTACATGGTAAATCAACTTCAACCATAGGAAAAGCAGGTTCCAAAATTGATTCAATCTTATTTTCGGAATTATTCATTGGGTTTTCCAATAGATGATTTAAGACAGTTGTTTCGGTAATTGAACCAATAAATTCATTTCCTTTCATCACTGGCATTTGAGAAATATCTCTATCCTTCATCATTTTGAAAGCTTCCCTAACCGTAATATCTTTGGTGATGGACAAAAATTCCTTATCTGTTTTTCTCGAAATTACATCTTTTACTTTCAATTCATCATTCAAAAAACCTCGATCTCTCATCCAATCATCATTATATAGTTTTCCAACGTATCTACTTCCATGATCGTGAATCAAAACTACCACCACATCATCTTTTGTTAATTTTTCTTTCAACTGCAATAGACCGGCAAATGCAGATCCCGCAGAATATCCTAAAAACAAACCCTCTTCTCTCGCGAGCCGTCGAGCCATCACAGCGCCATCCTTATCAGATACTTTTTCAAAATGATCAATAACAGAGAAGTCAACATTTTTTGGTAAAATATCTTCTCCAATTCCCTCTGTTATATATGGGTAAATTTCTTTTTCGTCAAACTCACCTGTTTCGTGGTATTTTTTAAACACAGAACCGTAAGTATCTATTCCCCACATTTTTATATTAGGGTTTTGTTCTTTTAGGTATTTTCCCGTTCCTGAAATTGTTCCACCAGTTCCAACTCCAACTATGATATGAGTAACTTTTCCTTCCGTTTGTTTCCAAATTTCTGGTCCTGTACTTTCATAATGAGCTTGTCGATTAGATAAGTTATCATACTGATTAAACCAATAAGAATTCGGAATCTCTTTACTCAGTCTTTCTGCAACTGAATAATATGATCGTGGATCATCTGGAGTTACATTTGTCGGACAAACAATTACTTCTGCTCCATGAGCTCTTAAAATATCAAATTTTTCTTTTGATTGCTTATCACTGGTGGTGAAAATTGTTCGATAACCTTTTACACAGGCAGCTAATGCTAAGCCCATTCCGGTATTCCCTGAAGTACATTCTATGATAGTTCCACCTGGTTTGATATCACCACGTTTCTCTGCATCTTCTAACATTTTGATTGCCATTCGATCTTTGATAGAATGACCAGGATTGAAAGTTTCTACTTTGCAAAGTACCAAAGCAGGACAATCTTCATTCACTTTATTGATTTTTACAAGAGGAGTATCTCCAATCGTTTCTAAAATATTATTAAGGTAGTTCATTAAATTGGTTAAAGATTAAAAAAATAAATACATTGAAGATGTAAAGGTCTTCTTTTTTGTAATAGAAAAGCAATCTATTAATGTAATTTTCAAGTAATTTTATCTTAAAAAATTAATATTTACGTAAAATCTTGGATCACGAGCACCCAGCATTTTAGCTACTTTTGGAGTCAAAACTACCTTGACATTTGGGCCATAATAAACGTTTTTCGAAGGTCGTCCAATCACTTTTACAAATATAGAACGTTTGTTCATTGGATTGGTTACTTCAATGATTGAGTTAATTGGTGCGAAATTATGAAGTGCTGTAAGTTTACCTTCATTTTTCGAATTTTTATTCCATGCAGCGACACCACTTTCGGATTTTTCAATTTTTATTCCTTTTGCTTGAAGGTAATGTCTTTCATTCAGTTGACTTGTTTGCCACTCTGGCGGAACAGGTTTTAATTTTCGATATTCTCTAGGGACACCTTCAGTACTTATCCAGCCAACATGTAAATACTTTCCGGGGCTGATATTATTTCCATCTAAATTATTGCGCTTTTGTAAATCTTCCACAGGCATTCTAAGCATCCGTTTGGCTATTCCGTAAAGAGTGTCTCCTTTTTTTACTTTATAATAAATAGAGGCGTGTTTTGTGGAATTAAAATCATTCCTTTGGTACCGTTTAATGGCTTTATTTGGAATAGGAATATTAATAAAAGATCCTACTGGGATATCAGAAATTGTTTCCAGCTCTTCATTGTAATACATTACTTCATTAAATTCTAATCCATAGAATTTGGCTAAGGAATATAAAGTTTGCTTTTTCTCTAACTGATGTAGAATTATTTTTTGGTTACTTTCATTGACGGAGAGGAATACACTATCTTGTGGAGTCAAATACGTCAAACTATCTCCATGGTGAGCAAAAATTAAGCAGGAAAGAAGTAGTAAAATGAGTGTTGTTAAAAATTTCATTGTATGAATATTTTAAGATCACAAAGTACTAATGTGAAATTGTTTCTGTATTTGTGTTTGATTGTAAAGTATGAGATTAGTGTGAACAGATTTTTTGGTAAAAATAGTTAATCTGTTTCCATAGTATTATTAAATTCAATACAAAAATATGAAATCTCTAGGTATTATACCTGCTAGATTTGAATCTAGTCGTTTTCCAGGGAAACCTCTGGTAAAAATTGGTGGTAAAACTATGATCCAACGTGTTTACGAACAATGTCAAAAAGCTTCCTCTTTGGCGGATGTAATTGTGGCAACTGATGATATTAGAATTTTTGACCACGTGAATTCTTTTGGCGGAAAAGTGAAAATGACCGCTTCTCACCATCCAACTGGAACAGATCGAATTGCAGAAGTTGCATTATCAATGGAAGACTTCGATCTCATCGTAAATATTCAGGGAGATGAACCATTTATCCACCCTCAACAGATTGACACAGTTATTGATATTTTTGAAAAAAATAAAAAGGCAGAAATTGTAACTGGTGTAAAAGTAATAGATAACCAAGCTGATATTTTTAATCCAAATGTGGTGAAGTGTGTTTTTGGGAAGAACGGAAAAGCATTGTTATTTTCTCGAAGTCCTATTCCATATTTAAGAAATGAGAAAAAAGAAAACTGGTCTATTTCGAATTTTTATAAGCATATTGGAATGTATGCTTTTCGAAGAAGCACACTTTTGAAAATTACAAAATTAGCGATAAGTAGATTAGAGGAATTAGAATCTTTAGAGCAACTTCGATGGTTGGAAAATGGAATAGAAATATACACGACTGAATTACCTTTTGATTCTTTTGGAATTGATACGCCAGAAGATCTACAGAAGGCGGAAGATTTTTTGAAAAAAAGTGATTAATTAGAAGGAAAAATAATAACAATGATTTCTAAGGTTTATACTTTTTTTTTCACCTTTATTATCATCATCGGTAGTGTTTTACGCCTTATTTGGATAGAGGATATGGAATGGAAATATGATGAATGGTGGATGTACACTCATGCTATGCTTGCTCCCCTTGAAGGAATATGGCAAAGTGTTGGAATGAAAAGTGGCGCGGGAATTATTAACCCTGGATTGAGTGTTTGGGTGTTTTCTATGATAGGTTATTTTGTTGAAACTCCTCTTGGAATGGGACGTGGTGTACAGGTTTTAAGTATAATGACATTGGTAGGGTTTGTCATTTTTACGAGAAAAAGTTTAAAAGGAGAACAACAACAACAATGGTATTGGGCACTTGCACTCTTGGCTGTAAATCCATTATATATTATTTTCTCTAGGAAAATATGGGCTCAAGACGTGTTGCCAATCTTTTGCTTGCTATTTATCATCGGTCATTTTTATCGAGAAAAAAAATGGGGGGCATTCATCTGGGGAATGGTTGGTGCAATGTTAGGACAAATCCATATGAGTGGTTTTTTCTTTGCTTTTGGTTTATTCATTCTGTCTACTTTTCGTGATTATAAAAGAAAAGTGAAATGGCAATCGTCGTTTTGGTTTTTGGGTAGTGTAATTGGTAGCATTGGCTTGATACCTTGGATTCATGAAATGATTTATCACAGAGAGGCTTCTTCGACTAGTTGGGAAAACTTGTATAAATTCGATTTTTATATTTATGGTTTTATTGATCCACTAGGTTTAAATACGATGTATTCGTTGCGAGAACACTTTTGGGATTTTATTAAAATGCCTTTTGTGTTTGGAAAGCCGACCTATTTGGTTGCAGCTGGACATTTTATTTTGATAGGTGTAGCGCTGAAGTTATTGCATCAGATTTTTTATGTTTGCAAAAAAATAATGGTGCTTCGAAAAGGAAATAAGCTAATCAGTAGATTGTTATACAAAAGTGATATAACTGAGTTTTATTTATTCGCAACTCTTTTTAGTCTAGGGGTCTTGATGAGTTTTAGTGGAGTGAAAGTTAGGTCTCATTATTTGATTGTTGCATATCCATTTCTTTTTTTATATGTGGTTAAGTTACTTTTTTCTCAAAAAAAAATCCTTATAATTCTTATTGCTGTTCAGTTATTTATCAGTATCTGTTTACTAACTTTTATTCATGTGAACGGAGGAGCTGAAAAGGGAGATTATGGAAAGGCTTATCATTTGCAAATTGAGATGCCTGAAAAGTTGGAGTGATTTTTTATGAACTATTTTCTTTTTTAACTGCTTGGGAGGCTAGAGGAATGCATAAATCATAGCTGTGTCTATTATCTGATAATTCATATTATTAATAACATCGTTAAATGAGCAGTATTTCCACAAGTATGCATAATTGTTATTCCTATAATTAATGAAGGGTAATCTATTTCCTTGGTTTGGGGAGCTACTTTTGTAATTTTTTTTTACATTTTTATCCT
>Ga0209092_10005689_pt1 | contig 10030 bp, 4 predicted proteins | sample FraStrMetagenome_FD_187446 | JGI IMG/M metagenome (GOLD analysis project Ga0209092, IMG submission 187446) | Marine eukaryotic phytoplankton communities from Arctic Ocean - Fram Strait ARC3M Metagenome (SPAdes) (version 2) | ecosystem: Environmental > Aquatic > Marine > Oceanic | place: Fram... | reverse complement strand
TCATTTCTATAACTCCTTGTTCACAGTGTGACTCTACTGCCACTGACAACTTCTCCTTCATTATATAATCGCTCCTATTAAGGTTAGTTTCAGGTAACAACCACATGTTTATTTTAAATTGTCTCATTTCATCTAGTTTCATTCTAAACTCGTCTGTATTTTCACTAGTATCAATCCCATTCGGGTTTTGAAGGAATATCCTACACCCTCTTTTCTTTTCTTCCATTCTATTTCCAAACCACCGGGTATCATCTCGATGTACCTTTCTTGGAACTACTACTTTTTGGTTTCGTTTTGGTTTCTTCCGATACAATATTGTTCTTTGCACACATTCTTTGTATGGATTGTAGACAAGGGTGCTATCATTCTCATCATTCGCTATTGTCTCTTCATTGTTAAATGACTCAATCGTTTTACTCGTTTCATTTTCATTAGTATGTCTATGACTCTCATCCTCTACAGATTTCGGTGCTTTTTCTTCCATCAAGCCATTTGAACCAAATGTATGTTGGTTACAAGTATTCACATGGCTAGGGCTTTCCGCTCTGCTGGGCGTATGTCTGTGACTATTATCATCGCTAATGTCACAACCAGGGATTCCATTCTTTCGAATAGATTCCTTTCTCACAGTCACGCCCGGACTATGAGAGAGCTCTTGTGAGCTCAGTTTGACATTTCACCACGTACTACCCCTTGGCTCACTTTTGGCGGGGGTGTAGCGGCTACTTCTGGGCCATTTGAAAATGTGGCTAGCATTGACTTAATTTGGTTGATCAACGGCGTTTGCACTTCGGATTGTTTGACAATTGCTTTATCAAGTTTTTCATCGAATTTCCTAAATACATAGTCGATTTGGTTCTTTTGCTCTTCAACCATACTGTCCATTTTATTCTCAAATCTTTTTTCTAAATCTTCAAATCTTTTATCAAGGTTCTCATAATTTGCATTACTCATCGTTACATTGTTTCTTTCGTCAAATTTCCTTTCTACTTCTCCTAAGATTTCCGTTTTTAAGGACTTTTCAAACTCTATTTGACGTTTGCTAATTTCTTCCAACTTCTTCATCACTCCATCTTCTTTATTCTTCGCTGCGTTGCTTTTTTGCTTGGTCGGTGCATCAGTCGGTGTTGATATTACTGTTCTATGATTCAATACGGATTTCTGAATAGGTTCTTGGGCGTTCCCATAGTACATTCTATTTTTCTGATTAGTTGGAGGGTTGCTGTACGTTACATTTCCATGTACTTGATCTTCATTTCCATATTCTTTTATCAATGCTGCTGCATATGACATTCTTACCTGTGACTCTTGTGATGTGACAGGGTTAACAATTTTTGAGATCATATTTTTATCAAGGTTCTCAAACTGTTGGGTGTACCACGTTTTAAAACTAGAAAGGAAGTTGTTCACTGAAACCTCCACTGCTACTTTGTATATCACAATTGTTTCTCCATAAACGTTGTGTTCAACTTTGTCAAAAAGTGGCATTTTAGTTCCGTTAACTAAGAGTCCTTCCATCCAATGTTGGACCGTTTCTTTCTTTTTCAGATAATTAATTTTTTCATTGTAAATATCTTCTAAACCTTCAATTCTCCTTTTTTTCATCTGGCTATGGTATCCATTATTTTTTTTAAGGATATTGTTCATGATTTCAGCGTCAAATTGCATCTTATTAAACCTAATGAATTTTGCGCCTTTATATTCCGAATGTAATTCTATTGCAATCATCGCATCGATCGCTTGCTCTTTAAACTTTTTGTCGACTTCAATGACTAATGCTCTTGACACTACTCTTTCTTTGGTTGATCTATTCCACACATTCCTGACATACATATTGATGTCTCCCATATAACCTTGTTCCTTCAACGCTTTAACAATAAATCTTTTGATCTGAAATCTATTATAATAGGTAGTGTGGAGGTTAACAATGCATCCTATGCAATGAATTTCACTGCAATGTAGGTCATCGATTTGGAGAAAACTTTTATTCAATGACATCCATGGATAAAGGGTGTCTCGTATATGATTTTTACTAGCAATAGTTGTTACCCTCATCGCAAACCTTAATTTATCCAAGTTAAAGTGAGGGTTATCAATCCATTTTGTTATTGCTTTTTCTTCCACTGGTAAGCTTTCCTCCTGATCAATTGATTCTATGTCCTCATTGTCATGAGAATAGAATGGTAAGAGTCTGCATGTTCGATCTGCCTCTTTCAACAGGCGGAATACTTGTTTAACTATAATTGGAATATTCATCTTTTCTTTCTTTTCATTGCTTCCAATATCGAATCTTGCAGTAAATGTTTTCATCTTGAGGACTGGTGTCATCTCAATTTTCGTAGTTTGTTCCTCTTGGTTAATGGGAGGAGGATTTAGATCCGAATTTTCAAGTGTCTTCATCTTTTTTTCAGTCGTCGCCATCATGTTCACATTTATACCCATACTCATGGAATCAGATTTCTTCGGAGTTGATCTCATCCCCCCTTGAGTAATGGAGGAACTATATTTATCCTTCTTAGTCTCCGATTTATTCTTTTCATAATAAGTTTTGACTTTCATTTGTTTTTTACTTTTATGGAAAAGATCCATTCCATGCACTTCTTTTTTTTTCACGCTTACTTTTTCATCAATATCCATTGGAGCACGGTCTAGTCCTGATGGTTGTTTTTGATCAATGTCCATATCAACCGAAAAGTCGGTACTTGTGGACACAAGCTTCATCCAATCTCTAACCGCTGTCGCAAAGCTAACTAATTCTATCCTATTGAATTTTTCTACATGAGAAAATTTTACATGATTAGTATCTTGTTGTTGATTCCAGTACGCTGACACTACCAATTGAGAGTTACTGGCCTCCTCTATATCTTCATCACTACTTTCTTCAAGTTTAAACGCTTTAATAACTGTATTATTCCAATGATGTGCATCTCTGATTGAGCGGAGTTCCATTTCTATATTCTTAGTTTCTTCTTCCTTCTCAACTTCCAACGCATATTTTTTTGTCTTCGCGATCACCACTGGTCCTGCCGAGTATTTCCAATCCAAGATTCTTTTTTCTTCTTCATTCAATCTCCTATTGACGATGAAATCTTTCTTCTTTGATTCTTGATCGATTTCTAGTTGCATTTTCTCAACCATATCGTCTATTTTAAACATAACTTCTTCCTCTGTCTTAGTTTCAATTGCGGACCATGTTTCAAAATCCCTATCAGCTTTTTGAAAATAATACCAGTACGCCCGTAACTGGTCATCCGCTAATGTATGAAGTTCAAGGCCCTGTCCTATGTCCAGCTGTGCTTCTTTGGCATTCCATGCCAATGATGTTATGAACATAATTTCATCATTTTTTTCCTCTCCTCCGACCTCTTTCAAATATCGTTCAACCCGCACTTTATCACCTCCTTGGAGTGATTGTACCCAATCTAGAGATTTTTTTAGCTCTTCTTTCTTTTCCTCATTCACTTCGGTTTTCAACTCTTCAGTTTTAATGGGAGTTCTTTTAATTGCTTTACTAGGTAATTCTTTCTTTTCACTTTTGACTTTGGGGGTTCCATTATCTTGGTTACGAGATCTATGGCTTAACCGAATCCATTCGTTCCTCAAGTTTTTTCGAACTCTTTTAACTTCATTCACTAAAGCTGGTTTTGTATCTTTTAGCTTCTCGTCCGTACTTCCAATATAGCTTCTCCAGTTTAAAACTAGTTCTTTCAACACTTTCTTGTTTTGTTTCATGATCGTTTCATCAGGAGTGCAAGGCGTTAACTGGACTTTTCCACTTCCGTCTTTGATAACAGGTGCTTTTAGTGGTGTTTTTTCTCCATCTCGAGCTAACTTGACTACTCCAATTCCTGTTTTATCACTATCTGATTTTCCATCTTCGGTACTTTGAGAACAAAATTCATCCATCGACGTTTGAAAAGATCTCGAAGTTTGAGATAGAAGTCCTACCGGTTCGGTCTTGAAATCCACTTCCATCATTTTTTCGTTTGTTTGATCCCCATTTTTATCCACCTTGGTACCAGTTTCTACATACGTAGAAGGACCTTCGACTTCAATTTCATTGGAGGACACCGCGCCGGACTCGCCAGCTGCTACGGTTGTGATGTCAATGCACATGTCAACACTCTCACTTTCAAGTTCATCTTTCGCAGACTTCAACTCATTTGTGTATCCATTCACTTTTTCATTTTTATAATTTGGATCCAAGTACTTTGGAGGGTTCTCCGGATTGTACCTGTCCATTCCTCTTCCTCCTCCGCGTGCGAATCTATTCATCCTTTCTCAACGAACAAAACGAATTCTTGCTAACTTTTCTAGAATATGATTCAGAGTTGTTTTAGGACTCCTTACAATGTTCTAGACGAGACTTTTATTACTTTCCTGACTTTCCTGTTGCGGCTAAGACGGTTTTTCACCATGTAGTAGAAACAACAACTTTTCGTAGAATCACGTAGACTCTAGTATTCAACCTATTAAAAGGGCCTTACGATTTTATAGTTCCGTAAAAAACTTGGTAAGCAGGAATATGGTGTTAACTATTTTGAGACTTTCTCACCAGTTGTTGTATCATTGATTATAATCAGAGTATTATTTATACTTGCGTTGATTCTTTGCTGGAGTACTCATCAAATTGATTATGTGCTCGCCTTTCCGCAAGCTCCTATACAATTCGACATGTAAATGGAGATCCCAATTGGCATAATGCTTGATTCAATTGTTGGAACTAATGATACACATGTACTACAGCTTTTAAAGAACTTATATGGGCAGAAACATGCATCTAGACAATTCTGTTTGTTTATGGTTGAAAGACTTGAGAAAATTGGTTTTCAAAAGTCAAGAGTCGATGATTGCGTATTTGATTTAGAAGACATGGTTTTTGTTGTATACGTTGACGATGCAATCATATTCATGAAAGATCAATCGAAATTTAAGGCTGTCTTTAGCAAACTCGAAGCCGGATTCGATGGGGAAGAAAAGGGAGATGTTGAACAATTTCTAGGCCTTCATTTTTCGAAATTTAAAGATCATACAGGATACAGTATCACCCAGACACATTTGATTGACCAAATTGTTGCGGATGTTGGATTAAAGGACAATGATTTCAAGTGTCCTCAAACTCCCCGTCCAAGCACATCTATCTTACATCGCAATCAAGAGGATGTACCATTTGATCCAAACATGTTTCATTATCGATCAGTAGTTGGAATACTAAATATCTAGAAAAATCATCAAGACCTGATATCTCTTATGCAATACATCACTTTGCCAGGTTTTCGCATTATCCCAAGGTTACTCATGGTCAAACAATTATACATCTAGATAAGTATTTACATAGTACAAGGGACAACAAAGGGAATATTCTTCATCCAAATCAGGATTACAATTTGCATTGCCATGTGGACGCAGATTCCTGTGGAAGCTGGTTCAAGTTTACAGCAATGCATGATGCAAACACTGCCACTCTCGCACTGGTTTTGTGATTACTTATGCGAATTGCCCTGTATCTTGGTCATCCAAGTTTACAAACTCAAGTGACCTTATCAACGACTGAAACGGAATACATTGCAATGTCGTTAGCGCTTCAAGATGCCATTCCAATCATGTTTTTTTTTGCATGAACTAAAGTCTAAGGAATCATTGACACAGAATCCAAAACTCAACTGCATTCTTGTAAAGTGTTTGAAGATAATTCTGGTGCACTAGAAATGGCAAGGAACCCAAAGATGAGACCAAGAACAAAGCACACCATTGGTTCCTATCCTACATTAAAGATGGATATGTGAAATCATACTCGGTGTTATCAGAAAATCAATGTGGAGACCTGTGCCTTGGTCCATAAACTATTCGGGAAACATTATAAGAAAACTCAATTTGTGTCGTTTTTCTTATCCTGGATGTAGGCCATACTAGTCAATCCCCTCGTTCATTTGTTGTGGGTACTCAATTTCTGGTCTCATTTTGGCTTCCTACTTCGCTTCTTGGGGACGATGCTGTATCACTGTTCACCCTCCTTGCACTTTGCATCATGATGCTGTACAACACCTCAACAATACCATTTTCTATGACGCATAACCTCTGTAATGTCCTGATGAGTTCGTCAGCTTTGCTTTGCTCTATTTTAGCGGTTTTATTGATTGTTCGTCAACAATTAAAAAATAATCTTTCTTTTTATAATTTCTGAAATGCCTCCTCAGACAAATATTATTAACTGTTTGGATAACTTTTTAAATGTGATTATTTTCAATTTCCTTCCATAATTCTCTATTTTCATTTTATTTTACCTAGAAAGTCAGCGTATGATCTTCTAGGGTTCAATATCCTTTTTTTTACATATCTTTGATATTCCTTTATTAGTATATGTTAAGTTAAGTTAAGTTAAGTTCTGTTATAGTTTTACGTATTATCTATCCCTACGTACTGCGACGGATCGGAGATCTTCACGCTGCCAAGAAAGAAACGTTACTCTACACTATCGTTTAGAGGCCACCTTTCTTATGTATAACTCTACGCTATTATTAAGAGGCAACATTAACACTGACTTTCTCAACACTACTGACTGCCCGTGCACTTACCTTCCAGACGTCATCAAATACTATTTCAATTCTGTTCACCTCTTTTTCCCTTTATGCCGAGATACTCATGCGCCTTCGCTCCACTTCCGTTACCCGTAATGCCACTGTTCGTCTGAGATTAAGCGAACAATATTGTTCCCGCCGATGTCCCACACGACCTGCCTTCTTAATACAGGTATCCACATCCGTGCCCAGGGCTCTTTCCAAACAAATGCATCTTCCCAACGTAGAAAATCCACCTGACCAATTCTTGCGAGTTCGGTCTATACAACTGTCTATTTTTCTGGCAGTGACGTTCTAGTCTATTTTGTTCCACGTGGATTCAAATCCCCCTTTTTTGTGGAAGAAACTTTTCGGAATTACTTAATTTTTTGAAATTGCAACAAGTTCGCAAATTGTGAGATTTTTTGTGTTGCACGTATTTGTTTCTAAGTAACGATTGAATTGTTCTAATATAATTTTAGAGTTAGGGTTGAAACGGCAACAACTCACAGTTTAAGGTATGTGCAATTCTAATTGAATCAGATTTCCCGACTCTGAAGTTTTCACAATTAAATCTTAATTTGACAACACAAAATACGAGTATTGACAGAAAATTACTTCCAGTCAATTCTTGTTATCGTCAATAACGAATACACCCTTTCATTGTTGTCAATATAGGATCGCCTTGTTGGCAATTGACTTTTCATGTAAGTGTTCTTGTTTGTTTTATCAATAGATGCACACCTCTATTGAATTTATTCATTTCATTCTTTGATATATCATCTTTGTTGTACTGCTACTCAATATATATTTCATCATTTATTTTTGTACTACCTAACAGCTTAACAAAGTCAAAATGTTCAATAGCAACCAGCACCGGAAGCGTCCTGGTTGCTCTTCTAACGAAGAAGAGCGAGAAGGAAATAGAGCAAGGCAAGAAGTACACACAATGAAAAAAACAATTAGCTTATGGCAATCATTATCAACTCATCCTAACGCTGTAGGTTTTTTGGGGGTTCATGTTGAAAGATAAATGGCCAAAATATTTACTCTAGCAACTTTCAAAGACATTCGAAGCACATTGAGGAATCTCCGTCATTATAAAGAAGAAAAACCATTCAAGAGTAGTAGTGTCAATATATTGAGTCCCTCCTGGTGTGTGAAAATGGGGAATGAGAAGTTTTATGTCACAAGAAAAAAATAGATTATCCCAGTTATATTCGATATAGTACGCGTAATCGTTAGGATACGGGTCCGGAGGCATAGTTTCTCAAGCAAAGTTCCTGCAAACCAAGACAAAGATTTACTGTATGTCAATTTGGTATCCACCTTCCTGGTGAGATAGTGCCTGCTACTCAAGAATTCAGTAACGGTGTCAACCACCTCAATAAATTTTTCAAGATCTTCCACAAGCTGATCCCGGCCATCAGAATCCAAGCAATGCTCACAATCAACTCTGCTGTAAAGGGCGATTATATGCCAATATGACTTTCTAGGTCTGGTAACTGAAATCTGACAAGTTCATTGGACACGATGATTGTGCTTGTATCTGGAGGTATACCTTTAGTGCAAGAAAAGAAAAATGAATTACCGAGGTGAGAAATTTTCAAATAATGAACAATATTTTGGAATGACAACAAGAATGGATGAATACGTAACTGGCAAATTAATGTGTGTGAAAGATGAATTACACTGAGATATTATTGTAACAAAAGAAGAAATAAAGTTGATGGTATACAAAAATGTTCATGTAGTTCAAAGAGGTTTAGTACCTCTATGAATGCATTGCTCAATGAGAAAAAGAAAGAAGATAAGAAAATTTCTTGCCTTGTCAATAAATGCAAAAGTTGAACTGCAGCCCTTAATGTGAAGTTGATGATACAAAAATTAATGCAGTAGTTTAGTGAGGTTTAACTTGCTGAAAAATTCACAAATGATTGTTTTTGAATCCCAGAATGTTACATAAAAAATTACTTACTTTGCTTGATGTAATGAAAACAAAACATCTTTTAATATTTGATTTCTTGGTGGTATATTTTCGCCCTACATGTATTACTTACATGAAAAACTCGTTTGTTATAAATTAATTAGGAAAATATAGAAAGTTCAGCATTTGTGGTCTGTATTTTCCGGTGGATGATGAATATGAACATTTCTTCCTGCTCCAGGAACAATAAAAAACAACATTTTCACATGCAACACAGAAACTGAATTTACATCTTTTTTCTTTACAGAGAGGCTTCAATGTTGTTTTCATCCGAGACAGATTCAACCCATTAGATCCTTGTGACAGCTTATGATTAGAATTATAAGAACATCCACGGTATACCTTAGTATTTTTATCTACTTTCTTCTTGTTTGATTGATATGCCTGATACCTATATTAAGCAAACTCTTGAGCATCCCAACCCTTCCTCTGTTTGAATCCATTCCTTATGAGGTAAAAACCATCTGTGATAGATGAATTACAGAGATCGTTTTGCAATTTTGTGTAACTATCACTTTCAAATCCATCTTACAAAATTGGGTATTTCTCCAAATTGAAGTACACTATAGACTTTTGCTGCTCATAGCATTTCTTGATGGAATAATCCTTTGGCATAAATTGTGAAATATCAACTTTTGCATTCACCAATTAGGCAAACCAATATCCTCATTGAGTGATTTGTTCATATCTCATTGATTGATTCATTGAGACAACTGTCTACAGGTATATCTTCACTAACATCCATATCTGCATTGCATAAGATGTCATTTACTTCTATAGCCAATGGGTCACCTGATTTTGTTGATTTATCATCGCAAATCACAATAGTCTTTGGTGTAGAGATCACCACATTTTGATCACAACCAGCAACTGACTTAATCTTCTTTGCAAAGCTTGTTGACATACATTTGTAACATACATCAGAAGACAAAGAGGATGTGTTTGATATAAAAGATTCTTGGGAAGAGATCATGCACTGCTTTGTGGATAACTACTCTTGGATCTCTTCCAATCTGACCCCCATGAATAAAGGTAAGCCTTTAGACCACTGCAGATATCTTAGGCATTCCTAATCTGTTGAAATTGAATCAAATCTTAGCACGCCAACTCCCACAAAACAAAGACAGGGTATACAGTAGAAAACTACAGCAATGGTCCTTAGATCTAGTCCATTCAAAAACAAACAAATTCTGGCATGGTACTTCATTTATACAGGCAGTACATCTAATATGACGCCTAAAGATATTTTTTCTTTAAAAATATAGAAAATTACTCTGTGAATGATGCACATGAAACAATTACTATACAATTGATTCAAAAACAATGTTAGTTGACATGGATAGAATGGGGGGGTGCATGTGTTCCGCCTATGTGATAATGCGTGCTACCACGGCGGTCAATAAAATAAAGTCTAGCATCGTCAACCCTTAAGCTCCACAAAACACCTTCCGCGCTTCGAGCTAAATTTAAATGTAAAGCGATCTAA
>Ga0209092_10005687_pt1 | contig 10035 bp, 1 predicted proteins | sample FraStrMetagenome_FD_187446 | JGI IMG/M metagenome (GOLD analysis project Ga0209092, IMG submission 187446) | Marine eukaryotic phytoplankton communities from Arctic Ocean - Fram Strait ARC3M Metagenome (SPAdes) (version 2) | ecosystem: Environmental > Aquatic > Marine > Oceanic | place: Fram... | reverse complement strand
AGAATGAGAAGATATCAATAGTTCATTATTGATATCCTCACATTCTTACTCATTCATTATGTATAAAAACATACACACACACACACACACACACACACACCGATGTATGTGCATGTATGCATACGTATGTTCATTCATGCATTTCATAAATACATATCACCAGTGTCACTATTAGATATTGTGAGTAGAGTGTTTGTTTGTTTGTTATGCTATATTTTACGTGTTATATCTAGCTCGCACTACGACGGATACCGAATCTTCACGTCCGCACTACTGGGTGAAACCTTCCGGATGTACATCCGGGTCATCTAAGGGTTAAAAAACCAGTGAGGACTAGGTGACACCCTTCCTCCGAACTCCGACTGACGTCATGAAGGTACAAAATTGCTGCTTGATATCCACACAATACAAAAAACTGCGCTAGACAAGAAACGAAACAAAACATGCAAACAGGAGAGAAAAAAAGCGAAGAGTGTCGAAATCAATTGAGGTAAGTTTAAGAACAAAAAAAAAGTGAATGATGAAGTAGCTGTATATCGAATCCCGATTATGCCTTCTTCTTATGATTTTTCCGAGGAGCTCTTTTCCTGGAGGCACTACGGGCTGCCATTATTTTTCCTTCGCGTTTTCGGAAGTGAACTAGCTGCCTGGCCATGTTATTGGTATGCGTACTCAGCACCGCTGCTACTTCCCGTCTTAATGTGGTTGCATTATAAACGCTATTGTTCATATGTAGCATAGTTGCACGCGTTATACATTCCTCTATACTCACCCCCATTTTCAAATTATTGCAAATGTCTATTATTCCCTTAAGCGTCCTCGGTCCGCATTCATTTTCTGTCTGTCTGAAACATTTAGGTGCATGCCATTTGACGCTTCCTCTACTGGAATGCGAGAACGCTTCTGTGGTTCTGTTGATGATGTCGGAAGAGATTTGACCTTGACCCAGGGAATCCAGTATCCATCCATGGCATGAGGTTCTGCATGTTTTTTGTATGATCATGAGATGCCAGTGTCCATGTGCATTGTCTCCGCTGAAAATTGGAATCAAGTAAGTTCCGTTGGGTTTGGAGAAGGTGGCTTTCCTTGAATTAAAAATTCTGCTAAATCTTTCCCAACCTTGTGTGGAGGCCCAGGAATTTATGTTTATATTGGACAGTCCATGTGCGATAAATATGTTGGAAGAACCTAAACTATCCCTGACGACTTCTACTGTTTTGGTGATCGCATCATCCGATATGAAATTGCCATCCACTGTTATTTCCTCTTGAAGATGTTGGATTATGGTATTTCCGGATAATTGCTGAGTTTTAGATGCTTCTTTATGATCTGGTCTATCGTGTTGGGAGGTAAGATCAATGGTTGTTGCGTTTTTGTTCTCGAAGAATGGATGTGGGTCTTGACTTGCTTTTTTGGCGTTGGATTTTATAATTTGTTCGCTTGATTGGATACCTTGCATTATATTCTGTGATATGGTAGAGGATTCATTCTGGAAAGTTTGATCCTGCGATTGTGAGGTTTTAAAAGATTGTACGAGGATTCTACAGATCATTTTATGTCTGTCGTGAACTCTGGTTTTTTTGTTGGATTTTGTCTCAGTTGAGGACTCTGGTAGGAGTTGACATGTCTTGAGCGAGTTCATCATTGAAAGATAATCTATTCCATCCGTTGCTGAGGTTGATAGTTGAGTTTGGAGTTGTGTTAGGTTGACATTTGTAGAATTTGAATGAATGTTTGTTAGAATTTGTGCACTCTGTTTCATGGAGGTTCCGAATCTGGAGCAGCGTGAACAATGTTTTTTATTTTCTTCTATTCTGTTCACATTGAAGTTTTGGTCCAGGCACCATCTCTTATTTGTTTTGTTGCATGTGATTCCCTGGCAAAGAATTTTACGTCGTTTATTGTCATGGGTTGGTTTGGTATCATGCGTGGTTTCATCGGAGCTGCTATTCTGGCTATGTAATTCAGCTTCTTTCCTTTTAAGTCTGAGCTCTTTGTATGTACCCTTATTCAAATTGTGTTTGACCCTCATATTCTTTTCTTTTTCCTTACTTATGGAGCCGATGATGCGATGAAGGCCGATAGCTTTAGCCATAAGTAGATCCTTCACTTCATTCCATGTTGACAGTAAATCGGCAGAAGCAGCGGAACAAGCTGCTTTATTGGGTGTGAAAGCGAAAAGGTTTTTGCTACTACTAGCGCGTTGTATTAGACGATCCATAGAAGAAGGAGTGAGGCCAAGCCAATATGCATCCAGTATGTGTATATCCATGTCATTGATAGGCATTGCAGGGGCTTGATCCACTATGCCCATGATTTCCGAGCAAAAGAGATGTCCATTGGCTTGGAATCCGTCAAAAATGTGACTGAGATCATATTTTTTTTGTAATTCTGTCAAACTGACGTAGCCATGTCTGGTAGAATGTTTGGTCTTTGATGAAGTGTGGCCTATATGGGTGTTCTGAAGTTGAATACATTCTTTCTCGATGTTGTGTATTAGATCCAGAAGATATTTTTTATTTGTATGACCTTTCAGTAAATTAAATAGCATTCTCAGTTTCTGTTCAATCAAATTTGTCATCTTCCTTCTAAATTTCTGTAGCTGAGGGTGGTTGCAGGTTAACATAGCGTGCCTTCTATTTCCGTGCTGACATTTGCTATCCTCGTTGAATTCCTTGCACCACATACACTTGGATAATTTGCTAATTAAGATGCTCTTTTTTAAAGAAGTCGGGGTGCATGCATCTTTTCTTTCCGAAGATATGTATTCCAATCTACAACCCTCCCTGTAGTTTTCCGATTTGTAAATACTACGGCTATGGGTTCTGCTTAATCCTCTTAGAGCTCTTTCCCATCCCTTATGTAATTGGATGTCATTCCAAGTGATGGTGACGTGGTCCATTATTCTCCACATTAAACCTTGGGTTGCTTTGGTCTTGACTCTTGAAATTCTTTCTGCATAAATTTTATCCTGCACGAATACGCTGATATGCCTGTCTACCGTATGACCTTCCCAGGAAAAGTAGAATCGTAATATAGAATCTGGATTTTTAAAGGTTCGTGTCGGGCCCTCTTTGCGGTTCTTGTCCAAATGTGTGCTTAATTCTGCAGTGACGTCTGCGTGGTGATTCATATTCAATAAACATAAATTTGGGGTTAGTTTTGGATATCTCTTGTTCATACTTATTTTTGTTCCGCTTTCGTCCAATTGATGCGAATTCACTTTGAAAAAGGTTCTATGCTTGTTCTCATCGTGGTAATCGGTTCTCCAGGGTCCATAGACATTGTCTATAAATTCCTCCTCTCCTTCCGATGATTTCCACATTTTAGCTTGATCTATGATATCATTGGTACGTTGCTGTAATTGATTGAAGATATTGCCGAAATTGTTATTTCCAGATGCTCGTCGATGCAGGTTCGCATTCATTTCAGTATGATGAAGGTTCCGAAATAGTGTACTTGTTATTGATTTGCTAATTCCTCCGAGTGTGGTTCGAATGAGTTTCCTATCTACAGTCTTACTCTCTTTATCCCGTAATTCCATACTAACATTTCGAATTGCTTCACTGTCTGTAATTATAATTCTGGGTAGACATTTGGGTAATGCCCATTCCTGCATTGCGATAGCGTGGGCTTCTCCGTGTGCCACGTCCGATTCGTCAGTTCCCATTTGTTGAGGTAGAGAACTAACTCTGCTCAATAATGGTATACATGGTTTATCAATCCAGGAAGACACCTTCTTTGGTGTATTGGGTGTAAGACGATCGCCGAGATCGGCTTGGCATACTACAAAAGATGAAGAGGTATGATGTATTATCTCTTTTCCAGTTTCGTTGGATAGGGCCGTGGATTTTATTGATTTGGAGTGAGCACCATCCGTTGCTATGAAGATTGGTGAACTTGAAGCCTCGATTTTGGACCATAATTCGTCGTATGAAGGAAAATCGTCCATATAATCATGGGTATTTTGTGACTTCTTGGATGATTTTTGATGTGGATAGATTGATAAAATTCGTTCAGCTTCTTCACGGATGTTCTGATCAGTTAATTCCCAATAGGAAGTAGGAAATTTTTTTTTGATGATTTTATTGATGTTGATAAATCTCCATTGATTCCGAGACGTTGGAATGGATGTAGAATTTGAAGTGTTGATCCATTCCCAACATGAGTAGTAATCGGTGAGTTCCGCAAAGTATTCTTCTCCTGCTTGGCGTCTAAAAGTTGATATCAATTTGAGGTTTATAGGATTCTTTCCGGGATGGAGCTTTTTGAAATCCGAAATATTCCAATTTAGTTTCTCCAATTTCCGCAAAAGCTGATGAACAGGGCCTCCAAAAACTATGTCTAAATTTTTGTCCTTTCCGGTGCCCATATAAGGATCATTTCCGTTTCGGAATCTTCCTGAGCCAATACCTTGGTAACGTGGTAATTTCTCCAGTTTGCTTAAAATTCTATTGATTGTTTCTTCTGATCTATCTCTAAAATAAATACCAAAACGTGCCAGCTTTTTGATGGCGGTCCAGACGTGGTTTTGGCAAGATTCTGCTTCCTCTTTATCATAATTGAGTATAGCCGCTAAGCGGGTACGGAATACTTCGGAGTCTATTGATTCTGCATTGCTTAGAATTTCGAGTTCTCTTGCAACACTGACTAGATCTACGTCTTGAATTGATTTAAATCCCATACCCCCAGATGATTTGGGCAAAAACATTGAGTGTTTTGAGTCAGAGGCAGAGAGCCCACGGGATTTTTTGATGATATTGACCGCCGCCCTGTCGATGTTTTCTAGTTCCTTTGAATTATAACTGACTTGTAAAGGTACGAAACTATGAATACTGCTGCACAACATGTTGAAACTTTTTGTTTGTGAATCAGGTTGCATATGCTGGATTTTTAACAACTTAATTCTTTCCGTCATTTTATGAAGGGTTTTTCTGCTAGTTTCCTGTGTAATGCCCGAAAGTGTGGCAGAGAGACCAAGGTGTCTATGCGCTTTCGGGAAAACAATTTTATCCCATCTAAGTTGTTGCTCATGTTGTAGATTTTCGTAATCGCTGATTTTCATAAATTTTTTCCTTTCCGATTCTTTCAGACATATTTTGATGGGAACCTCTTCCGTTAAAGGAGCATCATGCACAAAACTCCATGCAGAGGAGAAACATTTCTCGATTTTCAAAGCAAATTCGGCAGAAACGTTAAAGAACTGAATTTCGCTTTTCGCTCCTTTTCGTCCAATTTTTGTGACCATGCTTAGGTCTCCTGCAAGTTGGAGGTAATATTTAGTTAAAAAAATTAAATCATTTTCGTCTTTAATAACACAATACTTCGAGTTATCGTCACAGTATCCTATTTTGCATATTGTTACTTCTCCATCTTGCTCATCTACGGAATTAAAAACATATTTTCCATTGTTGGTAGAGTTGTTTTTTTTGAAAATATTTGAGGCCTTTTCGGAAATATAGTTCCAGACATCGTGCTTCAACTTGATGACTAAATTAGCCACAGTTGGGCTATCTGGATTGCCTTGTTCAAGGCCGCAGACAAATTTCGCGTAGGCTATGCCTTTCTTCGTTATGATATCAACAAATTTTGCTCCCATCCCACTCGCCTTGATCTCAAGAAACCCTTGCTCCGGGAAGCCGTTAACACGCATCGCGGCCAGTAGTATTTCTACGGGGATCCTGTCGAAGAATTTTTCTTCGTCCTCGTCGATTTGCACTGCCGGTGTGTTGTGTTCCCTACAGTCTTCGCGAAAGCACTGTTCAATCGTGACCAATGACCCGCAGCCCTTCCCTGGCCTGTATGCCACTATACCATCATGTAGGAAATTTGCCTTCTCAATCCCGACACTGGTATATTTAGTACATATACCGTTTATGAAACAGTAGATGTCATGACACAATGATATCGGCCGATATTCATTGTGTTTCCCTGGTTTGGGTATAGGGAAGCGTGCCATTCGCTTTAGGTCCGTGGGTATGTACCTGAGGATTAAGATTAATTTTGAAATATTCAATAGAGCTTTTTGCCAGCGTTCGCCGAATCTCCCCACCACCGCCATATGGAAGCCATTGTATCTGGCTTTTGAAGGTACTCCGCTGATTGCTTTAATGAATTTCTTGTGGAAGTTTTCATCTTCGTTCATGCTACCTTTGGCATTTAGTAGGTAGAAAGGGTAGTATAGTTCATGTCGATCTTCCTGAGGAGGATTAAAGAGGGATGCCGTATGACTACCATGGGCCGCGACGAATTGGTCTTTTATTTTTTGGGAAAGCTTGTGTCCATTATGCACTAGTGAAGGGATGTCTGCTTCCGTGACGATGCGATCAGGTTGTAGGTCAATACCCCGAATCCCTAGTTTGCCTTCGATTTTGAGTTTTGCAAAAGCGCAAACCTCTTTGGCCTCTGAGTTCGCCATCCAGCGATTGTGATGTTCGCTGGTGGCGATCAACTCTTCATATTCATTTTTGCAAGTTCTCATAGCTTGTAAAGAAGCATCCCAAATTTCTGAATGGGTTTCCGGTGCAGAGCGGTCTTTATGAAGTAATTTGGCCGTGAATTGATGAATCTGGTTGGTTTCCAGAAGGAAGGCTAAGGTGGAATGCTTGTACCAAAATTGAGCTCGTGTCGTCTTTTTTATGAAGTTTTCTAATTGCGCGATGGATTTTTGAATTGTAGTGTAAAACATTCTTGAATCATTTGCATCTCCTGCTATTAGAACCTTGATATCTAAGTTCTCTATCGTTTTGATGAAGTTATTCGACTCGGTATTGAGAAAGGAATAATGGTCGCCGTTTTTTTGGGTGCTGTTAAAGCCTTGATCACAGTCCGAATCATGTAGCCAGTAATTTATAAGTTTTATAACATTTTCAGAGGTATTTAGTAGCATATTGTCCTTTCTTTCGGGTTCATATTGTTCCTGTGAATCTGTTACACATGGTGTATTTTTATTTGATTTCGCAAATTTTATAGCTTGGGAATGCTTCTCTCGTGAGAATATGTCTTCCATAATATTCCTATAACAATCTTCACTTTGTCGGGAAACTCTTGTATCTGAAAAAATTTTATTCCATGATTTGTTGATGTCCTGCAAATCGAAGTCTTTGTCCGCACTGGAACCGCGAATTCTATATTCCTTACAAAAGTATAATATCTGTTTGAGGAGATGTAATTGTACTTTCGATGCTATTTTCAAATAACGGAGTTTCGACTGGGAGGGCGAGTTTTTTGAAAAGTGAAAACCTTTCTCCTGTCGTAATTTATGTCTTATCGTCCCTGCTGATCCATTGGAGTTGTTGTCCTCAAAGCAGTCCATATGGGTCATGATGTCCTTGACACCAGTTTGAAACTTTCTTAAGATGAAAGAGAGTTCTGCTGCATGATTTTCATCAATTTTTACTAACTTATTGTTTGGACCATCCACTTTTTGTTTCGTTCCTGTTTTCCAGAGTTTAGTGTACAGGTAAGAAATGCGATCCTCAATTTCATTGAGGTAGTATTCCGACAATGAGCTTGAATTATGAGATAATTTTTGAACTTCATCATATAGTTGTTTTTGCTCTTTGAAAGCGTCACAATCTTTGAATTGAGATTCATTCAGTTTTAATTGTGTGTTTCCTGATTCGGTGATATGCTGTGATAATTTAATGTTGCAAATTTTCCTGTAGTTAAATTTCCGAATTGATTCACTGTCGAGGTTATTATTACTGCCTTTTCTATGGATCGAGCAATGAATAAAAGAATGATCTGACGGAAAGTACGTCGCTCCACGTTGTTTGTCAATCTTGGCATTATGTATCCATTGCTTATTATTGAATTGAGATGGGAAGAGAATATGATCTATTCCTCTCCCTCCTTTTTCTCCAAATCTCGTGATATAATTTGATTGTGTATTTCTATCTCTAACAATAGAAGTGTGTGTGGAGATTAGGCTGGATAAGATTCCGTTACTATTATATTCTTTCCTGTATGTGCCTAAATTGTCTAAGTCGGACGTTGTAATGGTTTCTTGAAAGTCTCCCATTACGATGATACAGATTCCTGGGAATTTGTGATTCAATTCCTTAATTAATTTTTCTACGGATGAAGTCAGGTCGGAAATTGGAGGTAGTTCATCATCACCGTGGGAAATGGAGCATTCTTTTGTGGATGCATAAATTGATATTATTCCAATTTTTTGATTTCCCTCGAAGCCGAAGGCGATAGAAGTGGCTCTGACATGATGTATACTTTGGAAAGGGGAAATTATTTTCCCTCCCCACTTCCATGAATCAAATAGAATGACCTGGAAAGGTGTTTCGTACGATATGATCCTTGCTGACTCTAGTTCATTCTTCCTATATGTCGACCATGACTTTGAATCTTGTGTAATGGAGGAAAAGGGTTCTTGTAGGGATAAGAAAGTAATGTCTTCTTTCATCATGAAGAATGCCGCTAAATCGTGATCATATTTGTTTCTGATGTTAAATGAACCTATTTTGTCAATTTCTTCATTTTCTAAACATTCTTTTTCTGGCTTGGGATATTCCTTTTCTTCAACTCCAAGTAAATTATCGATCTCTTTTTGGTGGAGTAGTTTTGTGATACCCCAGGTATCATTACCATCTTCCCAAGATTCGAAAGATACGTTACTTGCGATACTACAGTCTGAATTTCCATCTGAATCGGAATTCGATGATGAGGTTGAATAATCCGAATGTACAGAATGTTGAACATCGATTGTTGAATTATCAGAATCTGAGATAGACATGTCAGAAGAAGATTCATTGGTTGAACTGTGAGATGAATCAGATATTGACATATCTGACGATGATATGTTTGTTGAATCGTCATCATCGGAATCTGAAGAAAAAAGTTGTTCATAGTAATTTCGCTGTTTAGAAGTTGAGTTATTATGTAATGGTTTTTGGATGAGAAATTCGAAACTTTGTTTTTTAGGAGGCATGGATGGATGATCATTGTGATTTTGAGAAATCTCTTCATATGAATGCCGGGGAATGGTGTCGCTTTCCATGGGTGTGTCTTCCAGTTCAAGTTCTGCTTGAATATTGGAATGATTGGAAGTCGAGGTTGCATTGCCTGGCATATTTTTGATGAGATTATTGACATTGGCGCGATTTTTAGGTTGTCCAATGTTTTCCAAATTTTCAATCAGGTTTTCAAAAACAAATTTTTGATTAGATGGATTATGTTTGATTGGATTTGATATTGGAGTTGAGATGTTTGAGTCAGATTCAAAATCAGGGTTGTTACTGCTGTGGCAGTCTTGTGGAATTGTTATAGAATTTGCAAATGGTTGAGTTGTTAATTCATTGATATAGTTTTCATGACGAATGTAGGATGTGTCATTTGAATCCAAAGAAAAGAGACGTAAACTAAAATCGGGAGTAGTATCCATCCTAATCGATTGTTTACGAATGGATCGTGGGATCAAAATGAAGTTATTTCCAAAAAAAAAAGAAATAATTGAAACGTCCTAATATTGTGTCGATAATAACAAATTTTGATGTAGATTGGGGTCGATTCTCTCCACTATCTCTAGGACTATCTTTTTAGTGTGAATTTGATGATGAAAAACGTCTTCAACGAGGTACCAATCGCTGATGTGATTTTCCTTCAATAGTATAGTAAGGTATTCAACTGTGTGATAGATGGTTTGTACACTTTTTTCGAAAGGGAATATTGATTCTAGTTTCTGAATGAATTGGAAGGAGAGGTTTTTTTCCGCACGTAACACTTTAATGTAATTTTCTGCCGTTGATAAATCTCCTGTGTTTGTAAAATGTGATTCAAGGATTGGAAATTTAATCCGCAAGTTGTTTCTCCACTCCGTCCAAAATTCCACAATTGCTTCCCGAGATTGTGATGCACTAAGATGCCTAGAATGGTCGCACCACACTTGCTTATAATAGAAAGAAATATCGTTCTGAATAGCGTAAAACAAGTCGTCTTCCCAAACCCAAAGAAAGTACTTTAACCAGAATTTTTTAGAGTAGCCTTTTCCCAGAGACTTGATCATAAGAAGTTCTTGAATTT
>Ga0209092_10005685_pt1 | contig 10045 bp, 8 predicted proteins | sample FraStrMetagenome_FD_187446 | JGI IMG/M metagenome (GOLD analysis project Ga0209092, IMG submission 187446) | Marine eukaryotic phytoplankton communities from Arctic Ocean - Fram Strait ARC3M Metagenome (SPAdes) (version 2) | ecosystem: Environmental > Aquatic > Marine > Oceanic | place: Fram... | reverse complement strand
AGGGAGTGACATTTAGAGACCCTAGATTCCCTATTAGAAAAAAGTTGTATTCAGAGCTGGATACAATTCAATGATTGCATCTGCGCCAATGTTCATCTTCATGATGGATATAATTTACTTCTATTTTTCGTGTAAATTTTTATTTTTTGCCTAATAGACAGAATGACAGTGAACTGTAGGGGGCTTGTGCCCTCCCTAGATTAGGGGGGCCCACAGCCGATAATGAAAGTTTCATAAGTGATAAGTTTAAGAGTCCATTTATTATATGTGTATATAACAAACCCTCATCCTATAACATGTTTTGATAAGTGTGTGTCTAGTAGATATAATCATCATTTTTTCTTGTGCCTTTTCCTTCCTTGTGCGCTTCTTTTTCTGTTCCTTTTTTTCCGTTTTCTGGTTTTTGTTGTATCCTTATCAATTTGAGTATTGTTATCTTTTTTGGTTCCGGGTGCCACCATTTGTGGTCTATTTACCGCCCTCCATTCGGTCGTTCCCATAATAATGTCGGTTACATTTTTCCTGCAGTCTATGGAGTTGTAACTTTCCGCAGGTGTGTTGATAAGTGTTGCGATTGCAACACACTGGAAGATGTCTTTATTTTGACGGATTCCTTCGCAGATGCTCTGGATGGCTTGGATAGTCCTGAATCCGCATTCCAGTTCGGTTTGTGGTAAACTCTGAGTTTGGTGCCAGGAGAATGCCCGCCTGCAGTTGAAAATAGATTTCAATTCATGAAATACTGATTCTGTGATGTCTGCTGAGCCAAGTGAATCAATGTGAAATCCTATACAGCCTGTTTCCCGTTTTTGAATAACTATAAGAGTCCAGTGTCCATTCGCTGCCCTGCCCGAGAATCTTGGAATTAGGTAGGTTCCATGGGGTCTACTATTCTCTACGCCTGTTGACCCGAAAGTTCTTCCAATCAGTCTCCAGTTGGATGTGCGGTACGCCTCGTTTAGGAAGTCCATTGCTTCTGGGCTGGCAATATAGATGGAGTTTGGACTTTCCTTTCTTAATTCTCGAATCGCTTTATTCATATGGTAGCCCGATAAAAGATTGTTTTGATTCCTTAATGTGATGCGTTCTACTGTTTCTTTTCGCACTTTGTCCTCCAAGACTTCCCGATCGATATTGTTATGGCTAACGAAGTTTTCTTCCGTGCGAATTTCGGCTCTCCTATTTTCCTCCTTCAGTATATTTTCAGCATTTTTCCTTCTGAGTTTCGATGCCGCTTTTGCTTCTGAGATGGCGCTCGTTAGCGAGTTTCCTGATTGTTTGCACCACAGTAAAGTGTCTGAGTGTATTCGTTCCTCTGTTTCTGCCGTGTTCTGTACTGATGCTATGAGTATTTTGCATAGTGTTTTGTCGGAGTCTGGAATGCTCGTTGTGGTTTTTTTATGTTTTTTATTGAATTGTGTTATTTTGCTTCATCATGTTGAGCTTTTGAAGAGGTTTCGTGCAGCATATTCATTAGTGGTTTATATGCTGGGGAGTGTATGTCTTGTGATGAGAATAACTTTATTGTCTCGTCGACATTGATTTTTGATTTTGGCGAGCTGAGATTGTGAAGGAAGCTTGCCCCTTTTTTCATGGCCGTGAGATGTTTTGAGCATCGCTGGCATTGAGTTTTTTTATGATTGAGTTTGCTAGCGTTGTTGCATCTGGAAGTATTCCACATATGTGTCTTTTTATTACACGTGATTCCTGTGCAGTATCTGGTGTTGTTGGAATGCATCGTTGTGGCCGTTTGGATTTGTGTTGATGGCTGTTGTGCCGTATTTGTTGTGATGATGGTGGAGTTTTTGTTTGATTTGATGCATTCCTTGTAATCTCTGAAAGAGCTTTCTTGAAGTTCGTATTGTGTCTTCCAAGTCGTCGTTTGCAGTGATGTTGTTTGGTTGAGTATTCTATGAAGACTGACACTTTTTGCTATGAGCAACTCCTTTATTTCATCCCAAGCTTTTGTTTGTTGAGATTGGCACGTTAATATTAATTGGCGTGGCATTGAAACGTTAACGTGTTCTGATTGTAATTTGTCTGTCATTAGATTATTGAGACTTCTTGGAATCAGTCCTAAAAACATGCCTTCTGCGGTGCCTAGGAACTCGTCGCTCATTGAGCTGTCCGAGAAGTGTGGCCTGCAATTGAATATGTCAATTAATTTTAATTTACCTTCAGAATATGCTTGTTCCCAAGATGCAGTCTTTAGATGCTTTCTCCAGCTTTCAAGTGATCTGTATGGGTTTATATGGTCAGGTAGGTTGCGAAGTCGGCCTGTATTTGAAGTTTGTAGCTTTAGAAAAGTTTCCTCCACCGCGAGTAGGAGTCTCCTAGTGGAGATGTCGCCATGTAGCGCAGTGTAACATTCAAGCATTTTCCGAAATGTGTCCTCCAGTATTGTGTCCATATCGTTACGGATTTTCAATATATGCTTGTGTTTACAGAAAAAGAAGTGGTGTAATCTGTTTTCTTTGATCGTCATTGGTTGGTTTCGTGATTGTTGGCAGTCAGACTGATTATTGCACCACATGCATGGGGAAAGAATTTTTATTTTTTCCTTTTCCTTAACTCCCGAGCCCGTTTCATTTTGCTGTGCCTTTTTGCAGTATGTTATCCATGCGCCGCTTCTGTAGATGTTTGATTTGTATAATGCTCGAGTGTGTGTGTTGCTTAAACCCAGTAATGACCTTAGCCAACCTGGATGTTGTAATAGTTTTTTCCATTTTGTGTCACTGTGTTCCTGTAGTCTCCACAAGAGACCTTGTGTAGCCTTTGACTGCATACGTTTTGTCTTTTCCAATTGAAATATATGTAGTAGGGTTTTAGCCACTCCTTTGTCGATCGTTCTTCCTTTCCATGTCACGAAGAATCTCAAGTTTGAAGTTGGAAGCAAAAAATCTCTTGTTTTCTTGTTTGATGCGAAGGTTGTTGCCGCAATGTCTGCGTGATGATTGCTGCTAAGTGTTGCAAGATTTGGGATAAGTTGTGGGTATCTAGGAGATGGGTTTATGCATGTGCCGTTGTGGTTTAATTGGTGTGAATTTACTTTGTGGATTGGTCTTAGGTTGTGATCATCCCAATATTCTATTGGCCAATGCTTTTCGGTATCTTCAGGTGTGGGATCGTTAGATGAGCCAATGCACCAAGTTCTTGCAATTTTATTGTATCTTTGGAGTTTTAGTTGGAGAAGCTTGGTGAGTGCATCTATTTTGTAAAAATGCTTGTTGTTTGTGTCCTTCGTTTCTGCACGATTGTTTTTGAAAGCTGTGAGTAGCCTTCCTGCTAGATATTTGCCCACCCCGGATGTCACGTGTCTTATGTATTTTCTATTGGTGTTGTTTGTATCACTTATGTCTCTGATGTTCATTGCACATTTCCGTATCGCCGAGCTATCCATTAAGACGATGCGGGGGAGGGTCCCTGAAAAAGTTTCTTCTTGTAAAAGAATGCCTGCACATTCTCCATGTGCAATGTCCGACTGAGATGTGCCGAATGCGGTAGGTAGCTGTGCCGCTCTGGCCAATAGTGGTATGACTGGTCTGTCCGTCCATGCTGTATCCTCTAAGCATTCATTATTTGTGATATCTAGCTTGCATAGGACCATGGAGGCAGAGGTGTGATTTGGGAGTTGTGCTTTCCCTGGGATGTGGCTGTCATCCGTTGAAATAAGTAGTGGACTGTCGTTTTCGATAAAGTCCATTATAATTTTGCCATGATCGTTGATTGGTAAGGGATGTGATTGTTTGCTCCAGTCAATGCATTTTTGTGGGTCGATTTTCATTATTTGTTTGCAATTATGACTTATTTCATCTGTAGTCATATTAAGACAGGTGTCTTTGCCAAAAAGTGATAATAAAATTGTTTTCATATCGTAGAATTTCCAATCTTTTATGTTCTTTGGGATTTTTTTTTCATTGTTGGTGTTTATCCATTCCCAATAACTGTAATTTTCCGATGCTGATGTGAATCTGTCTTGTTTGGCTGATTTTAATGCATTATATATAATATCGAAACTAATGAATTTTCGTCCATTCCATGACTTTCTCAGTGCGTTTATTTCTTCCTTTTCCTCTAAGATTTTTCGGAGTAATTGTTCTATGTCGCGTCCCATGCCGAAGTCTAAAAGTTTTTCTTTGCCCAACCCTATGCCAGCTATGCCGCCGTCCTTGTATTTTTTTTCTCCAATTGGGCTATACTTTTTATTATTGCTGAGTATTCCTAGGGTGTGATTTATTATTTCATCCTCCCTATCTCTGACGTATATACCGAATTTTGCAAGTTTGGTTATAGCATCTCTTATGTGATTGTTATGATATTCTTTGGAGATTCCTGTTCGGTATGCTGCTAGGCGTGCTCGTAGGGCTTTGTTGTCCGTGTCAATGCCGTTTAAGAGTACTTCGAGCTCCCTCGTGTTTGCTATGACATCTTCTTCCACGAATGACTTGAAACCAAATCCGCCTTATTTCTTATCAATAGAAAATCTGTTTTTGGCGTCGGATTTTGATAATCCTCCTTTTGAGTGCAATTTATTTATAATCGCTGTATCGCATTGATGTAAGTCATTAAGTGGGTGATTCGCTTGTAGAGGGGCGTAGCTATGCATTGTAGTGCAGAGCATGTTTATGCACTTAGTTTGCGCTTCATCCTCCATAAATTGTACTTTTAAATCATCGATGCGTTTGTTTATTTTGGATATGCATTTTGAGCTTGTATTTTGTACGCACCCTGATAGTGTTGAGGATGTGATTCCTAGATGACGATGGGCTTGGTGGTTTATTCGCTCGAGTAGTTCGTCTTTTTTTGTTTCTGAGAGTTCCGTATTGTTTTTAATTTTGTTTCTGTATATTGTTGCTTGCGGTGGATCTAAACAGAGTTTTATTGGGACTCTTTCTTTCGATGGTTCATCTTTCATGAAATTCCATGCGGTGGTTTCACATTCCCTGAGATTGAGTGCCGTTTCTGCACTGATATTGAAAAAAATGTGTTTCACATTTGGACCCCTTTCGCCCAATTTTAGTGACTATTGACAAGTCGCCTGTTTGTTGAATGTAGTCATAAGTTGTGGATATCAGCTTTTTTTCATCTTTGTTAGCACAGAATTTGCTATTGTCATCGCAATATCCCATCATTCTTAAAATTACTTCCATATCTTTTTTATCTTTTGTAAAAAACTTGTATGCATTTTCGAGGCAGGTTTTGATATTGCGTTTTGCGTCTATGCTAACTTTGTGAATTCTGCTCCAAATTTTATGTTTGAATAGGATTACCAGATTCGCGATTGTTGGTGAATCTGGATTTCCTTGTTCTAACCCACATGAAAAGCTTCCATTAGCGATCCCTTTGTTCGTAATTATGTTCACCTGTTTTTCGTCCATGCAATTGGCTTTAAATTCCAGAAATCCTTGTTGGGGAAATCCGCATACTCTCATTGCGGCTAGAATCATTTCTGTAGAAATTCTATCAAAAAATTTCTCCTCATCCTCATCTACCTGAGATGCAGGTAGTTTGGATTCGATACAGTCTTCGCGAAACGCTTGCTCAAGACTTACTAGGTTTGTGCATCCTTTTCCCTTTCTGTATGATGTAATCATATCGTGAAGTACTTTCGCTAGTTCTATGCCTTTGCTTGTTTTTTCTGTACATATTCCATTCAGAAAACAGTATAAGTCATTACATAGTGATATCGGGCGATACTCTCCTGATTTTCCCGGTTTTGGGATAGGGAATCGCGATATGACCTTGAGTTCTGGTGGTACACATCGCATAATCAACATTAATTTAGATATATTATACAACATGTTTCTCCATCTCTCTCCAAATCTTCCCAAGACTGCCATCTGAAATCCTTCATGACGCGCCTTGCCAGGTATTTTTATGATGGCTTTTCAAAATCGCTCCCTAAAACTGTCTTCGTCATTCATAATACCATTTTTATTTGTTGAGAAAAATGGATAAAAGAAAAATTCGCAGTCTTTTTCAGGTTCAGCGAACAGGGATGCTGTGTGTTCGCCATGTGCTTTTATTACGTCTTGTTTGATTTTAAGTGGCAGGCTGTCACCATTATGGATTAGCTTTCCTATATCATTTAGATGTATCTTGCGATTAGGTTTGAGTTTGATGCCCCGTGGGCCGAGCATACCTTCATGTATAATCTCCGCAAATGCACATGATTCTTTGGCCCTAGACGGACTCATCCATCTGTTGTGATATGCCGTGGTGGCCATCATTTCCTCATTTTCATTTTTGCATCTTCTGAGCTTTTTTATTTTGTTGTCGAATATCATATTGTGTGGAATTGGTGCTTCTCTTCCTTTTGGTAGTACCTTTTGTGTGAATTCTTGGATGTTGTTGGCTGCAAGTAGGTATTTTAGATTCTGTTTTTTGTATATCGATTGCGCTCGTTGTATTTGCTTAATTAGTTTGTTTAAGTCATCTATTGCTTTAGAAAAGTCTTGAATCAGTAGATGTTCTTCCTTTTCCGATTTTGGGCTGAATGTAATACCGTCATAGTGTAGAATATGCATTTTCCAGCTGTTCATATTTTTTGATAAAAATCCTAAAGGTTCTGTATTGAATTCTGTGTTGAAGGGTTGGTGACATCCAGTTTCATGTAGCATTTTATTTATTGTGTTGATAATCATTTTATTCAGGATTAGAAAATTTTTATTTTCTTTGTCTGTGCTATCTATTTCTTGTTTGTTGGAATTTTGTTTCGCTTTCATGTTTTTAACCCTTGCGACACTGTGGTTGATTGCATGGATGTGATTTTCGCGTTCCTCTGATTCCTGGAGGTATTCCTTCCAAATTTTCCTTCCGTAATTATTTATTTCATCCGAATCTTGGAGGTCATGAAGGTGTTGAAATAGTTTGCCTGGTTCCTCTAAAGCCGTAAGTGTGTTCCGTTGAGTCTTACGACGCCTTGCCCATTTGACGAAGTTTTCAAGTTTCCTCTTTTTTGCTGTGACATAGTTTTTCATATAGCGCAATTTAGTTGGAATAGGCAGGTTTGCGAATAGTTTAAATCCCTTGCCTTTGAAAACCGACATCCGTGTATGTCCTGCCTTTGCTACTTCATCCGTCGTTTCATCAAGTTTTAGTTCATTCATGATTGTTTTAATTCCATTGTTGAATTGTTTCACTGTGTATGAGAGTTGCATCGCCTGTGCAGGGGAAATTTTTACAAGTTTATTGTTTTTACCTCTGACTTTTTGCTGTACTCCTGAGTCAAATAGGTCCTGAAAGAGGTTTGAAATTCTTTTTTCTAGTTTGCCTAAAAGAGTCTCAGTTAGGTGTGAATTGCTATTAGTGAGTTTCAATATTTTTGAATGCATTTCGGCTTGCATCTTAAAGCTTTTTGATTCTTTGAACTGTGATGTGTCCAGTTCAATGTCTCCCTTTCGTGATTGACTTTCTCGTACTTTTATTTTAAAGACTTTTTTATAGTCGAATTTTGTTTTCTCCGCGCCGTCCGTTTTGTTGTTGTTTCCCATTCTAGCGAAATTACATTGTAAAGTGACGTGATCTGATGGAAAATAGCTCATTGTTGATGTTTTCTCAATTCTACTTCCATAAAACCATTGTCTGGCTGGATCCGCCTCCGGGACCATTATATGGTCTATTCCCCTTCCTCCTTCTGTTCCGAAACGAGTTATATAACTTTTTTCTGGGTTTTCTTCTCTCACTAGTGAAATGTGTGTTTCTTGAAGTGATTTGAGAATTCCGTTTTTGAACTGTGGTTTTCTGTAATTTCCTATGTTGTCTTTGTCGGATATGGTTATTGTTTCTTGTAAATCTCCCATTATAAGTACGCACATGTTTGGGAACTTGTGTTTCCATTCTTTAATGGTTTTATTCATGAGAAACGTAGTGGTATTTCTTAATTTGTCTTCCAATTTTCTCTCTTTATCGTTTGTGTGATATGAGGCTGTCACCGCATAAATTGATATGATTCCTAATTGTTGTTTGTTTCTGAATTCGAATGCTATGGACACTAGTCTTCCGTTTTGATGGCTTTGGAAGTCGGATAATTCCTTTCCCCCCATCTCCATGCGTCGTAAAGTATTACCTGATGCTGCGTTTCGTAAGAGGTGATTCTTGCTGATGCTAATTCCCTTTTTTTGAATGCGTTCCAGGCTGTGTTATCGTGCCTACCTGTCGCTGATGGTTCTTGGAGTGCGGCAAATGTTATTTGTTCTTTGAGAATCATTTCTGCTGCAGCCATGTGGTCATATTTATTTTGAATGTTATGGCAAATAATTTTATCCGATTGTACGTTGATTGTCTCCTCGGGATTGGTGAGATGCGCGGATTTTGTATTTGTTAAAGTTTGCTTTATATATGTTCCTCTTTGAAGTCGAATTATTTCCTCTTCATCCAAATAATCCAATGAGTCAATCGATATTTCTGAGTGTTGTGACTTTGTTTCATCCTCTTTCGTGAAGGCGTTATTACATTTTGCTGAATTTGAGCTACTGTTTAGATGCGAATTATTTAACTTTTGTTTCTGATGTGTATTTGATTCGATTGATTGAGACTGATAGCTATTTTCGATGGATGTTGTGCTATCTTGGCTCTTTTCGGTGGAAGATATATCCATATCGGAGGATGTGTTAGGTTCATTATCATTTTGTTTAGAAGTTTTGGTTTTGTCCCTCAAGTTTTCTGAGAGGATGCTTAAATCGAATGTATACATATTTCCTGTGTTGTTGGAGTTTGTAGAATCTTCGTCCGAGTCAGAGGAGAAAAGCTCATCGTAGTAATCTCTTTGCTTATTTATCCCTAATGATCCTTTTGGTTTGTCCTGTTTGGCCTGGTTGTAGGATTTCGTTTTTTGTGTGTGTGTGCTGTTGGCAGTATATTTTTCCGGGCTTGATATCGTACTGTCGTTGGTGAGATGCCACTCTTGTAATTCCGGATTTTTGTTGAAGCCTTGGGTACATAGTTTTTGGGCCGCTAAATGTTGTGCGATATACTCAGTATCATCTGATGCTTGCGAGAAAAGGTCGATATAATAGTCTCTGTCGCTTTTTTGTGTAAAGGGTGTGGGGTGAATTCCTTGTTTTACATGTCCGAGAAAATTGGTATTTTGAAGTGATGACATGATAGTTTCTGTTGGTGGTTGTTTGTTTGTTGTTTGTTGATCTACTCTGTGTGGGCTTGAGATTCCCTATTATATATGAAAGATGAGTCAATGCCTTTGAGTACTTCGAATGTGATTTCCTTGACTGTTGGAGATTTTTCAAATAGTGTTGTTAGCCAAATTCGTTCCCCTCTTCTTTCGCGGAATTTGTTTCTGAGTATGCAAAGGGAGGCTGCAATTATGTTGTTGAAGTTAATAAAAATGTTATGGAAAGGGAACTTTTTATTTGTTCAAAATATTTTTCCGTGTGTGATGGTGGTGAATGTGTTAATTTTCCTTAAGAAAAATGTTCCGTTTAAGAAGAATTTTTCCTGATTTAGGAGTTGATATAGTTCTGGATAATTGGCTCGCAGGTCTTGGATCCAAAAGTTCCAGCAGGATGTTAATCCCTCTTTTATGTTATTCGGTGATTCGAAACTGTTGGGATTTCCTATTTCTTGACACCAGGATGCAATAGTGTACGTTGAGGCTTGCAGATCTGAGTCGCTTTTGACTTTTTGTAAGTAGTCTATCCAAAACTCTTTGTTTTCGCCTTCACCCAATATTGACATTCCGTTATATGTAAGTTTTCGAAGATTTGGATTTGATGCTATTTAAGAAAATTTCCGATCTTCGTTTTCAAATTCTTCGTGAAATAAGGAGCTGGCTATGTTGATGCGCGATTCCTCTGTAGATTGAATTTTTTGCAGACTAATGGTACCTCGGATAAATTCTCAGGTAAAGTAACAAACGTCTCTTGAGAAGTTGATGTCTGATAATTGATTATTTGTCACCCAAGGTATTTCGTTTGATTCAGTATTCATCCTTCAACTCGCATGAAAAAGAACATCGGTCATTCGCTTTAAAAAAGAGAACCCTCGAAGTAGATTAATTCAAATCAAACAATATCGTATAGTACCGTAC
>Ga0209092_10005683_pt1 | contig 10045 bp, 9 predicted proteins | sample FraStrMetagenome_FD_187446 | JGI IMG/M metagenome (GOLD analysis project Ga0209092, IMG submission 187446) | Marine eukaryotic phytoplankton communities from Arctic Ocean - Fram Strait ARC3M Metagenome (SPAdes) (version 2) | ecosystem: Environmental > Aquatic > Marine > Oceanic | place: Fram... | reverse complement strand
CACACACACACACACACACACACACACACACACACACACACACACACACACAACTCTTGAAACCATACTACGGTAGCTTTTACAATCCATGTATTAATCTTTAATCTTTAATCTGGACACCCTTGCATCACGCCCAGGAACATGGTGCTGATGACACACAAGATACAGATAAAAATCAATTAAGGCATATGAACGAATCTAGCATAGACCCTTGTTTATTTGGATAAAGGAGAAGAACACTTCGATTATCGAAATTGTATTATTATATGGTTGGGTATCTGGGTGAGCATACATATATAATACTTCGTGAACGTGACGTCAAAGGTCAAATGCTGTCAAACGACGATATTGAAAGATGAGCATTTTGTGAAGCTTGGAATCATTGTGATCCAGAGATGACGATCACAGAGAATTTTCAACATGTAGTATCATTGTTTCATACAGTGAAAGTACATGTAGTGCTCTCGGACTTCGAATCAATCTTGATTTAGCTCGATGTAAGTGAGAGATTTTAGTACAGTGAGATAGGCGAATTCATTGGAGGAACTCTGGATTGAATTCCTCCCCATAATGACGGGGAAGTCCATGGAAACTTAGAATAATATTATGTGGAGAAAGCAGTCTTATGACTGAACCTGGTCCATGGAGTATAACCATTACAAACAGTGAAAAGAGTGCTCCAGGACAAGGAATCAATGTCTTGGATATCACTCGATGGTTCCAAATGATGAAACTAAATTACCATCAAGTGATAAGTTGCACAAACATTCCTGTACCTGAAGTCAAGTTTATATGTATTTATTTTTTATCGCCGTCAAGTAACAACAGTAGAACGCACAAACCTCGGCTTATCACCGTACATTCTAAAGTAGATGGCATTATCTTTCTCACAATAATTCGTCAGAAACTGAATGCTTGGTAGGGGTATTTTGTAAATTTTAGTTGCGTGTCGTTTTCAAGTAAACAAAAGGTTATAGCTCATTGTGTAACAAAAGTTTATGGTCGAGCTTCAATTCTTTACCATAAAGGGTATTACATCAATAGCTATTTACCATCTCACTATGTCAAAGAGTTATTAACTTATTTTGCTTTTTTGATGATAATGATTGTAGAGATGGCAGAATTTCTATAATTTTATCTTAAGAAAAATGATTTTAACGAGATGTTGATGAAAAGTCAAAAGTCCTCTCATATTCTATTTATTCCTGACATTTCCGTTCACTTGTGTCCCTTGAGATGACTATTTTTCCAATACAATATACACCGCCCAAGATGTGAGGAGGATTATGCACTTAATAGGGAACTAGTATCCAATTCCTATAATTGAATTAAGCGTCTTTATTTGAACCATTTTGGTTTTGGTTTTGAATCTATTTTTGACGACGAAGCCGCCTTCTTTCCAATTGATTTTGAATTTCCCATCATTCTTGCCACTAAATCGTCTTCCCTTTTTGAACGCGAGTCGTCACTGCTCCTTTCCTCTGCTACTTTTCTCGACTTGGGGTAAGAAAATGTGTTTTCTGTTTTTCTTGAATAGAGTTCTTCTTTTATGCAATTTCCTTTTAAATCTGCATTTCGACTTTTCCACGAGACATGGAGTTTTGCAGCTGGTACCAGTTGGGCTTCGGCAAGAGTATGATTGATTTGCATTACAGTTCGTGGAGGTGTGACATAAAGATCAAAGGGTTCCTTAGCATATTCGTCGACAAGAGACTCGATAATGATGGACTTCACTACATTGATTGTTTCACTGGGTAAGAATCGACATGATAAAGAATGACCATTGGAGAATGATATGCGAAGATTTGTATGTGAGTACACCTTCGCCTTTTTCATTTTCTCAAGATCACGCATAGCTTTGGTAGTAAATCCTGTATTTTCGAGCTTACGCGATTGCTCTTGTTGATGCTGAATTCTTTGCATGAACAATTTTCCGTCCGATTTTCTCCCCAAATCATCTTCTGCCATCATTTTGCTTACATCTGTAACACTTTCGATATCTCCAGGCCGAATTGCAACAATTTTCCGATCTAACGACTTGGTTGTATTCTTGGCTTCAAATTTTTCCGCTCTTTCTTCTAACTTTCTCAAATCCTTTTCTATTTTTGACTCGTACTTAGCTGACGGGATCACACGCGAAGGGTTTATCTTCCCTCCCGTTGCAGCGAAGGAAGAGTTAAAATTGTGGCTCTGATAGGGATCAAAACCATTCATACTTATTTCTGGTGTAGAATTTCTCAATGTTTCATTTTCTTGCGTATTATCCCTATATGTTGCAACAGGGGCTGAAGAAATACTACTAGAGATATTATCCTTTGTTTCGATTGGAGTGGATGCTTCTTGCAAAAGGCTTTTCCCATGCAGTATCCAATGCTGCGATTCATTCTGAGGCAAAATATCCAAAGATCCATCTTCACTACGAGTAAAACCCAACGCTATCAAAAACTCAATGCCCCCATTGACATTACTCACTTTGGAAACAAACGTAGCGTTAGCGGTATTTATTTTCCTCACTTTTTCATATCTTTCATTGTCGATTGTATTGTATTTCAGAAGACCGTTTACATATTTAAGCAACGTAGAAATGCACGCATTCGATGCTGCCTGCCCTTCTTTCGCTGTAAGAATCATCTGCAAGGCCGACTGCAAGCTTATCGAGGTTTGCTTCGGGGAACTATCTACTAATGCATTCGACCCACCACCTCCAACATCAGGAGGAGAGGATCTCTGCTCCAAATTAAAAGTTAATATATAACTCCCACTGCAACCCTGTCCCAATAACTTTGTCAGCAGAGTCTTATCCCATTTGTCATATCTCGTTTTGGACCTCAAATAAACCACGCTACAGCAGAAATTACATTCCGACACCCAATTCAAAACCTGTGGATCTTTACTCATGGCTTCTGCCACCGTAGTCCTTCCCGGATTTGGAAAATCTCCAAGACATGTACGTTGATTTGTAATTTGATTCTTTACAAATAATTTGATCGGCTTTCGCGTCGACGACGACGATGATGGTCCCGTTCGTGATGACATTCGACGATTTTTCACACACACACACACACTCACACCCGTTATTTTACGAGTTATTTTAACGAATACCAAATAAATGAATAAAGAAATTTATCTTGCAAGATTAAGACAATGTTGTGTGAATATGGTTTTATGCGAGGGGAAGAGTTTATTCACAAAATGTACCGTAAAAGAGATATTCGTCTGTGTTGTAGATGTAAGGAAATCCTATCCCATCCACATCCATCGACCTCTCCAAACATTCGAAATCATTTTAACGTCCATAAACTAAATCTATTTATTTAGACTCCGATTCTTCATCTTCCATACCGTCTCCAATCTCCAACATTATTGAACAACGAGTACGCGAGAGCGTTTGCAACAACAACAACAACAACAACAACAACAACAACAACAACAACAAAATGATAACTACAATAGAAACATTCGATAACGTAATTCAAACCTTCCTCGTACCATGCTACCTCCTGCTAACATTGGGTGCGATCTGTACAGCCGTGAGTTCACCCTCGTCCTTTCTTCGATCGGTGGTACTGCATGGAAAGATGCGTACCAATACCAATACTCGTCATGATCACGGTCATCATCGTCGAAGTGCTACCAACAGTATAGGCAGGGTATGCTTTGGAACAATGTTGTTGGATTGGAGCGATGTGACTGTGGATAAGGCGTATTTTTCTCATTTTTATGTCGTTGGTGTAATGAATGTTTTATGTTGCGGTGGTGGTCTCGCCTGTGTTCGAAGCTCTGCGATTCGTATGCGGGATTTTGTCTTGTTGGTTATGTTGCTCGTTCATGTAGGTCGTAGATGGTACGAATGCTCCTTCGTTCATGTGTGGAGGGATGGAAGTAAAATGCATGTAGCTGGGTATGTGGTTGGTATTGTACACTATCTTCTGCTGCCGTATGCATTTTTTGATTTGGGGTCGTGCCGTCGTAATGATGCCAACACCAATTCTATCGGGCAGGTTGTGTGCGTTGTATTGTTTTTGTTCGGACAGTATCAGCAATATCGCCATCACAACATTCTTGGTAGAATACGTTCTAGAGCTATCGGTGGTTCGTGTCAGGAAAAAGTCAGTCATCAACATGCTATACCTAGGACTGGATGGTTTGAGTACGTTTCCTGTCCACATTATTTGGCTGAAATTTTGATATACTTCGCCTTAGTCCTGTACGCAAAGCAGAGTTTGGGTTCTTACTCTCCTTTCAACAATCAGCTTTTTAGTGAGATGAAGTGGTTTGATTTTGCACATAGTTTCACACAAGTCAAGGAAGAGATTTTGTTTTTGTGGGTTGTTGTAAATTTGTCCATATCATCTTCAAATAGCCATTATTGGTACAAGTCAAAGTATGATGATTATCCGTCCCAAAGAAGGGCTTTGATCCCATTCGTATTTTGAATATATTTTCATAAATTGATATTTATTTCGGTAATTTTTTGAAGTTGCGAGAAATGCGGTATTTCCTGACGAGAATGTACTCCTTGTGAAAAATGATGTTGCTCGCCAGAGATGAGGTCATATTGAAGCTGAAAAATCCGGTATACTTTTTCGCTGTATTGATGATCTCTTGATGACGGTCAAAGGCACTGGTATTGGTTTGAAAATGTATTTGAGTATATGTCACATGAATGACAAGTGTTCTTTCGAAAGGACCTATTGCGAACGATTAATTATGATTTTGACAGCTCGAAAATGTGGGAGTATTGCACATATGAAAGATATAAATGAGATGAGATGATTTGTTCTGAACGATAATCAACTATTTAAACTTTTCTGTAGTAGATTTTGGGAAGAGAAAAGTTTTTTGAAAAATCGTGGCAAAGTCTTGACTCCTTTCAAAAATGTCGTTCCCTTTAAAATTCGATAAAAAATTGGATCATGTCGAAGAGTGCGGATGAGCAGGATAATGAGCTTCATCTAAAATCCTTGATTGGATTTACAGGTTTGTTTCCTTCAGAGTTTTCAAATGAAATTACTAGTGTTCTCAACGTTCACACGTTGTTGTATGCGTGAACAGGCTCCGTCCCTAATGGACTTCAATATACTAGATGCGGAAAGTATATAGTTTATCCTTTAGGATCGATTGTAGTTTTGCGTAATATTACAAGTAGAAAGCATACATTTCTTGATATTGGGAATGGGAACGATGTATCCTGTATCGCTTTGTCAAAGAACGGAAAATATATTGCAAGTGGCCAAATTTCACGAGGTACCATAAAGCCATTGGCTATAATTTGGGACTTGGAAGCAGCACAGTCAAATTGCGACAATGGAAAATGTTCACGAAGCGAATGTTTAATTCATCGACTTGTTCAGCACAAGGGGAAGGTCCAGTCGTTGAGCTTTAGCTGTGATTCTGCTTTTCTCGTGACACTGGGTGGACAGGACGATGACGACATAGTTGTTTGGAATGTACACTCGGGGAACGCAATATGTGGACGACCGGCTGCAAAAGAGTCTTCGCTTTGTGTGCGCTGGCTGAACAATCGCAACGATCGCTTTGTTTCTTGCGGAAATGGCCACCTGCGTGTTTGGCAAGTTTGTGTAAATACACCGAAATTGGATCCAATGGACGCAAATATGGGTTCAATGCAACGCTCAATGACCTGTTTATCTATTTCTGATGACGATTTTGTTGCTTTTGTCGGAACAAAAACGGGGGAAGTTCTCAAATTTAAGATTGATCGGGATGAAATCAAAACATTTAATGAGCCCGACTGTGTTCGACCTTTCCTACAAAGTTATAACCGTGAACGATTTTCGAGAGGGGTGAAATCAGTTGCATGCATAGTAAATCCTGATACTGGCAATGTTAATGTAGTTGCTGGGTCTGGTGATGGAAAGATACAAGTTATTAACCCAAACATGAAATTATCTAAGCATCATATCGCTAATGTATGTGGTGGTGTAACTAGCTTAGCAATGGCACCAGATGGCGAATCATTTTACACTGGAACCGATTTGTCACAACGCTATCATGTACAGATCGGTACATTTCGTCCAAAACTCTGTGGAACATGTCATTTTGGTGAAATATACGATGTCAAATTTCCAAAAGATTGTTTTGAAATTTTTGTGACTGCTTCCGTTGAAGACATAAGGGTTTGGAATACTAAATCATTTCACGAACTTATCCGTATAAAAGTACCAGGCCTAACCTGTTACGCAATTGATGTATCTCGTTGTGGGTCAAGTATCTATTCGGCATGGTCTGATGGAAAAATAAGAACTTTTCTCCCTGAATCAGGAAAATTACAATTCGTGATTCCCGACGCTCATACTGACGGAGTCACATCAGTTATATCGTACAAATTGAATAATTGTGAGCACGATCGACTGATTAGTGGTGGAAAGGATGGCAGGGTACGAGTTTGGAAAATTTCAAAATCGCACCAGACCATGTTACACTCCATGAAAGAACATAAAGGAATTGTTAATTGTGTAAAATGTAATAAAGATGGCACCCAAGCCATTTCAGGCGCAGCTGATGGCAGTTGTATCGTTTGGGATCTTAAAAATGGTATTCGAATAAATGCTATGTTCGAAACTACAGTTTTTCACGACATACTTTTTCATCCGGACGAAAGCCAATATTTGAGCTGTGGCTCAAACTTCAAAATAAATTACTGGGATGCATATGATGGAAGCACAATTCGAGTTATCGAAGGGGGGCTAGCAGCTATGACATGTCTTGATATTCAGCAAAGAGGTGACTTTTTTGTCAGTGGCGGTGCAGATAAATTAGTGAAACTTTGGAACTATGATACTGGCCTTCCTTTGAAGATTGGAAGAGGACATAGTGGTCAAGTAAACAAAGTTGTGATAAGTCCTGACCAAAGCATGATTGTTTCTGTTGGATCAGAAGGTGCAATTTTCGTATGGAAGATGTGAAGTGATTGTTAGTTAATGACTGAATTCTTTTCCAAGCTAAACATTAAGAATTGCAATACCTGTATAATAGTTGACCTTGGTATTTTAGGGAATTTTTTTCTCTCGGTGATTTCCACACCACCACGAAAAGTAAACCACTATTTAAATTTATATTAAGCTTAACTCGCAATACTCGGAAGGAAATTGAACTGTTACAAAAAATTACCACGAGTCCATTTTTCTCCAGTTAATGATGAGATCCTATAATTGGGTTTTTGCAATTCAATTATTTGCACTATTTTATATTTGTAAATATGGGTTTTCAATTTTTACATAGTTAGTTTTTCAACTGTATACTTATATGGTGTTAACATCTACTAAAAATACTAATTATATAGCTTGTGCCTCGCACACGGTTATGGTACTGCTAGCGGCGTTTAGTCTCAATGCGTTATTACTTAATCGTGTAATAATACTTTTATTCATTTTTGCATCTCGTAAAAAATTAAGGTTCCTACAGAAAGCCGGATCATATCAATAATCCAACATGTTCTTCCAAACTCGGTGAACTGTCTGAGTCTCTATCTGTATTGAGTTCTGTGGTGCGCCCAGAAGACATTCTTTTCTTCTTAAGTTGAATAAGTTCAGCAATATCTTCCCTAAGATTGGATGTAGAGAGTCTCCTTCTCAGCAAGATATTTTCAAAGTTCTCTGTTACCTTGTCATTTTGGCACTTGAAAAGTCGTTTAAAGTCCTCATAAGTAATAATACCATCCTCATTAGTATCAATCTCCATCATACAATCGTCTATTTCCGTCTGACTCGTTTCCGGTCCCAAAATGCGCTGTAGGTTTTCCTTTGTCAAGTAGCCCATAGAGTTGTTATCAAATCTCAAAAAGGCTTCGCGAATTTTGTCTTCCTCCGGACTTCCATGCACTTCAAGAACTGCTGCCAAAAATTCAGTGTAGTGAATGACACCTCTTTTATCAAGATCCTAGAACAAAAGCTCATGAGAAATCGTTACCAAGAGTACAAAGTGACTTCCGAATGTCCTTACCATAGCCTCAAACATCCGATCAGTTTCTGCTTCTGAATAGAAAAAATTCTCCATAATAGCACAAAACTGCGTATAGCTAATGACCCCTGTATTTTCTATATCGTAAGATTTAAATGCCCGACGAAGATTGATAAGTTCCGCCAACGAAGACGTATGTGCAATTACTGCTAGGGACACTTTTTTTAGTCTACTATATGTCGCGTATGTCTCGAGAGCTGCTTGAATATGATCCAAAAATTCTTGATCTGGGTTTCTTTTCTGAGAACGTAGTTTCTTTTTCAACCAAGATGAACGTAGTGCTAGCCTCGCTGACTTTCTTTTCTCGGGATGATACTGAAGTAGGCTAGTTATGAAAGATTTGGCTTCATCGGAAATGAACATCCATCGACGATTGTTGAATGCATATTTACATCGAAGGATCTTTTCAACAACCTCTGACCTAGGAAAAGCAAATGTAAGTAAGCACTATTCATTTGGTGCCACAAAAACATGATGTAACTTACTTCGTGTCACCATAGAATGGTAATGTCGATGATAAAAGCATAAAGGAAACGACTCCAATCGACCACATATCACTCTTCGAATCATATTTTTGCGTAAAGACCTTATCGTTAAAATAAAAGTTAAGTAAGTTAATCGCATTCATCCAAGCTATCATAAAATTTAAATTACCTGAGGTGCCATTGAATATACAGTTCCTAGTGAACGAATGATAATAAGTACGACAAAAACAAGCAATGAAGAGATTAAATCAGAAAGACATACCCACAGCATCTGCACATAAGGGCGACTTGGGAGTGAATCGTTTGGATAGACCAAAATCAATCACCTGTGAGTAGATAAAAAACTAGATTCAGTAAAATGATTATCTTGGTTCGACAACTTTATGGTTGATAGATATACCTAATCAAATCAAACCTGATTTAACGCACCTTTATCTCGGCATACTTCGAATTATTTTCGAAGAGAATATTTTCAAATTTTATGTCTCGATGTATAATATTATTTCTATGCATGTGCGCGACGGCAGATAGCAGCTGCTCAACTATTTCAACAGACTGTCGTTCAGAATAAGGCGCTCTTGTGTACAAATCTCCTCCAGAAAGCAGTTCCATTACACAGCATAAATCATTTCGCGAGACATAAAATTCAATGGGTTTGACTATATTTGGATGATCAAGTCCTCTTAAGATTGAAATCTCGTTGCGCATCTCTTCCAAAATTGCCGGGTCGTTGATCTTGCTGAAGAGAATAGACTTTATCGCGTAAACGTTTAAGTCACATGTAACTTGAAATTCCTGACTGCAACTCGATAATGCTAACAAATCGTTTGTACTCCGAACTTGCCTACTTAATCTTCTGTGCTCTAGTAGTTTGCTATCGTCGGATTTTCGAAACCATTTTTCATCATTCCACGAGACCTTACCAAAGCCTTCGTGATACAAATGGTTTGCCCGCTTCCTTACTTTGGACACCTTTCCTGAAAGTTTGATATAAGGATAAAATTCAGTCATCATGAGGCATGAATCGTAGAATACAATGCAAGGCGTAGATGCTAACAATCTTGTCGGCAACCCATGAAACCGTTCCTCAAAAGTTCAAGTAGACTTGGTCACGACAGCAGACTAAATTACATTAATAGTGTACTCACCCATCGATCCTTCTCCGATAACTTTAACTTCTGCATAGTACTCCCAAACATCCTTTCCTTGCTGCTCCGCGACCTTTAGATGGCCCAGACTCTCCGTCCGCCGTAAAATCTGATAGGGAACAAATATCCTCTCTAGATCACTGTCTCCAACAGAGCTTGGCAAATGTCCCAATTCATCAGAGGAAGAACTACACGTAGAATCATCATCAAACTCAAGACAAGGCTTGGGCCAACATTCCCCCATGACGGCTTTCACTTTGTGTTTTGTGTATGTGTACGACGTAGGGCAATATACTGGCAGTTCAAAGGAAGATCACAAGTTCAATCACCTAACCAGTTTACTAAATGTACGTGTACTTTTTCGATCAGCGATAATAATGAATTCCCCGTTTCTCACAACAAATTTGCTTTCATCACCTCGTTTGGAAG
>Ga0209092_10005678_pt1 | contig 10052 bp, 11 predicted proteins | sample FraStrMetagenome_FD_187446 | JGI IMG/M metagenome (GOLD analysis project Ga0209092, IMG submission 187446) | Marine eukaryotic phytoplankton communities from Arctic Ocean - Fram Strait ARC3M Metagenome (SPAdes) (version 2) | ecosystem: Environmental > Aquatic > Marine > Oceanic | place: Fram... | reverse complement strand
CTCTGTCATCAGCATTGACTTCGCCCATAAATCGCACCACTAAACTATTACTACAAAACGAAATCGCCTTGGAGTTTTAACAAGCGATGGGACACCCCCCCTTTTTTATGGAGCGCTGGAATAAGCTCATAAGTTTTATTCGCGGTGCATTTATCGATGTTTCCTACTGTTTGTTTGAGGCTGTTGACCTGTGTTGCTCGCGGTCATAGAAGTCAAGCTGTCGGGGGAGGGTGGGTAACAGATGCTTAGCGCTGCATCAACTAGCTGCTGGATGCCAAGGACCGAACGCGATTCATGTACCCATAATGTTGGGTGCCACTGTGCCAGCTAACTTTTTAAGCGCTTGAGCGCATTAAATATGTGAAAACTTTAAAATTGCCTTGATTTTGGGGCGATCCTGCTTCTTGTTTCCTGACACACAAGGGCGCGGTCGCCAAGTGGTAAGGCCGAGGACTGCAAATCCTCTATCGTCAGTTCGATTCTGACCCGCGCCTCCATATTTTTAAAAGCTCGATTCGTATTTTGCGAGTCGGGCTTTTTTTATAACAGCCGTTCAGTTGTGCTTGAGAACTGTAGCAATCGTTTGTTGCTGGTAGTGTGTCTCGTCCTTTGATCAGGAATACGTCTGGTACGCGAGATGTATGTTAATTGCTCGAACTTAGTGTAGCTTTCGCTCGCTAGCTAATCGGAGTGCGGGCCGATCTAGCAAAAACGGCTAGTTATCTATGATTTGAATCACATCGAAGTTATCGCAGACTCCAAATTCGAAGTGATTTTAGGAAGAAAAGTTCTAGCGCGGAGGCCTGATTGAAATTGATTTCCAGTAAGCCAGCGCTTTTTTCGAGGCTCTCAATCGCGCGATTTAGAGCGACGACTGGCAGCTGTCCGGGGTTGGAAATTTCGATGTCGCGGGCATAGCGAAGGGTCTCTTTCTCAATTTCACCGAAAAGTTGCTTGCGGTAGCCGCGACTCATGCCCGCTTCCATTGCGCTTTTTTCTTCTTCGCTGATGTGTTCCGGTAAAGCTTCTTTTTGGGATTTCCATGCCGTACTGGTCATTTCGGCTAAGATGGCTTGAAAGCGAGCGTTGAGCCCGTAAGAGCCGAACATAATGTGCGGAATGCTTTTTTTGCTGGGGCCTTGGATCAGCATGCCGAGCCACGCACGGTAGCTGTGGGTCCAAGCCGGCCAGTCAGTATGTGCGATGGCAGTTGTGCCTGCTGGGATTCGGAAGTTGAGGCAGCGACTTCTAATGGTGTCCAGCAGCTCGTATGGGCGGTTGGTTAATAGGAACAGCGTCGTGCCGGCGGGCGGTTCTTCTAGTGTCTTAAGAAAGGCGTTGGCCGATTGCACATTCATTCGGTCGGCTTCGAAGATCAGCGCGACCTTTCGGCCACCCTGATTGGAGGATTTTTGCAGATCTGTAACCAGGCGTCGCATGCTGTTACTGGGCCATTCGCCCCCGCTGCGCTCGCTCTCAGAGCCAATTTTGATCATGCGAGCCTTGCCGGTCGGACGTAGGACGAAGCAATCGGGGTGCTGCTCGGGCTGGCGGTCGGTTTCCAGTAATATGGCGGCGATTGCGTGCGCGATTTCGCTCAGGAACACGGGGCTTTCGCCATGCAGTAAGATGGCGTGCCCGAGGCGATTTTGACTCAACGAACGTTCTAAGACTTCAACTGCGCGGCAGTTGCGCAGGGCTGGGGGGAGTGCTTGGCTGAGTTGCATGGCGTGTCGTGCTAGCGTAGTACCAGTGGGAGTCGAGCTTCGATGGTGGCCCATATTTCAGCTGCAAGAACTGCGGCTGGCTGGCTTCCGTCAAAAACTCGAATGCGTTCGGGCTCGGCTGCCGCCAATTTCAGGTAGCCGCCACGCACCGCTTGAAAAAACTCGATGGCCTCTTGTTCGATACGATCTAATTTTCCGCCGCTGCGCTGGCGCGCGCGTTCTAGGCCGATTTCTGGTGGCAGGTCGATCAGTAGTGTGAGGTCGGGCTTGGCTTGGCCAACCGAAAAATGGTTAATCTGAGCTACGGATTTTGTGTCAATGGCACGAGCCACGCCTTGATAAACTGTGGTGGAGTCCATGAAGCGATCGCAAAGTACAATCTGGCCAGCCGCGAGCGCTGGCAGGATGCGCTCGCGAGTGAGTTGCGCTCGGCTGGCAGTAAATAGTAGTAACTCAGCCTCAGGTGTCATTGCTGCGCCGGGTCCTTCGAATTGCAGCAGTTTGCGGATCGATTCGCACAGTGGAGTGCCGCCCGGCTCGCGTGTTTGAAGCACTGCTTGTCCAGCCTGTTTGAGTCGTTGGCTCAAGGTGTTGATCTGGGTGGATTTACCCGCGCCTTCGCCGCCTTCGAATGTGATAAAAATGCCCGCCATATTGTTTTGGGTCGAATTTGAGATTTAAAGTGAGTACTAGTTTAGGTAACAGTGGTGCAGATCCTGAGCATAGTTTGTACTTTGGGCGCAGTGGCGGGGGCAACTTAAATGTCGCTTTGCCCGCTCGCCCAAAACGAATTTGCCGGTTTTATTTTTTATGCTGGCGAGGCTGTGAGTGCTAGTTGTTAATAACACTTAATTTTATGATTCTTCGCTATACTTACTGCATATGAGCCTACCTCTGGTATTTGATTCTTTGTTTATCCAAGCGGCATCCGGACCGAATGTCTTCACCTACTTTGCGCAGTCCAATTTTGCGGGTAAAATAGTGATTCTCATCTTGGTCTTGTTTAGCATTGTTGCGTGGACCGTTATGATTGGCAAAGCGCTAGAGCTCTCTAAGTTGCGTGCACAGAATGCGCGTTATCAGCGCAAGCTGGCTAAAGAGGCTCACTTGCTGGCATTGGATTCCTCTCGCCCAGCGGGTGGCCGGGGCCCTTATTTTTGCTTGGTGCGTGATGCGCTTGAGGCGTTTTTTCGCTATGGTGGCAACACGGTGGATCAGGATAGCCAGCGGGCGAGCTTGCGCATGGGGCACGTGGAAAACGCACTGCAACGAGGCTTAGCCGAACAGATTATTACCTATGAATCTAAGATGGTGATGTTGGGATCGATTGTGACTGGAGCTCCGTTTTTAGGGCTCTTTGGTACTGTCTGGGGAGTGATGGACGCGTTTGGCGGTATGGCGGGATCGGGTTCTGCCAGTCTCCAAAGCTTGGCGCCAGGGGTTTCGGGAGCTTTGTTGACTACTGTTGCGGGACTTTTTGTGGCTATTCCGTCAGTATTCGGCTATAATTACTTGTTGCAGAGCACCAAAATCGCGGTGGTCGAGCTTGAGAATTTCGCCAGTACGGTTGCGGATCGTATCGAGTTAGAAGCGCAAGCGGCGGCCAATGGTGAGTAAGCTTGGGCTAAATTAAATATACTTTAAATTTAAAAACAGTGGCTCGTAATTTTCAACGTAAAGACCGCCTGGCGGCATTGAATGAAATCAATGTGACTCCCTTGCTGGACCTGGCGTTTGCTTTATTGATTATTTTTATGATTACTACACCTTTGTTAGAGCAGTCGATCGAGGTCAACTTGCCGCTTGAGAACGCTAAAGCGCAAGTCGAGGATCGCGAGGACTTTCAAGTCATTGGGATTGATCGTACAGGCGTGTACTATTGGGGAACGCAAGTCGTTTCACTCGCTCAATTACAGCAGTATTTAGATGTTTTGGCTCAGGATTCCCAGCCACCGGTACTCAGTATTCGGGCGGATGCTACTTTGGCTTATCAGCAAGTCATCACCGTGGTCGACCTAATCAAGCAACGCAATCTATCGAAGATCAGCTTGGACACAAAGGTTGAGTAAAACAGATGGAAATTAAGCAAAACCAAGCGTTGTGGACTTCTATTGTTTTGCATCTTGTTGTGCTGCTTGTTCTGTTATTCGGGGTACTGCTTGACCTGTTTCAGCCCAAAGAAAAGCTGCACGTTTTTCAGATGGTAGATTCGCCTTCGTCCAGTGCCGAGTCGTCCAGTGCCGAGTCGTCCAGTGCCGCAGCGCCGGAGCTGCCAAAGCTGCCTGTTATGCCAGAGTTGATGGCAGTTCCAGCGGTCGCAATCACGAAGCCTGTTGCGCCCCAGCCTGTTAAGCCTGCTGATGTAGCTCAGGTCGAGCCGGTGTCGCCGCCGAAGACAGTCAGTTATAAAGATTTTTTAAAAAAAAATCCACTGCAGGATAGGCAAGCTGCGAAGCCGCGGCCTAAAGTAAATGTCGAACTTCCCCGCATTGATACTTCTCAAATGCGGCAGGACTTGCGGGGGATATTGCGGAATGCCGGGCCGGTGGGGACGGAGGGAGCTGTTGAGCGAGATGCGCTGACTCAGTATGGTGTGCGTTTGAATACGGAACTCAATCGGGCATGGCTTAAGCCGGTTAACTTGGCTGGTGTGCGTTTGGTCGCCACGGTGGTGTTCGATGTGTCGCCATCGGGTCGTATTTCGAATCTTCGCATGCGGCCGGACTCGCGTAATGCAGCCTTTGATGCTTCAGTGTTGGCTGCTTTTCGCTCTGTCGGGGGTATTGGCGTCACGCCATCTGGCCAAGCGCATGTTTTTACCATGTCTTTTCGTATGATTGAATAAGGCTTCTGTGCTAAATTCTTGCGAAAAATTTATTATAATGTTATGCGCGTGTTGTTTGGAATTAACATTCTTATCTTAATTAGCTTTATTTATAGTGATTGATATAATAATATAATAGATTACTCGGCTAATATGAATGATTAGGCTAACGATGCGAAGAATAAAAAATTCAGAAAATTCAGAAAATTCAGAAAATTTAGAAAATTCAGAAAATTTAGACTCTGGGGAGGTTGGCGATCAGTTTTATCGCAGCGTATATGAGAATGTAGCCGTCGCTTGTTTAGTGATCCAGCCTGACGGAAGCTGCAGCCATTGTAATCCTGCGTTTGAGTATTTAGCTGGTAAAACTTCCGCTAGCTTAAAGGGGGTTCCTTTTATTGAATACATTCACCAAGATGAGGTGGACCACTTTCAGGAGTTATATAACGCGCTCTTGAGTTGTCGTATTAACTCGTTTGAGATTGAAAATCGCTGGGTGTGCGATAAGCGAAAAGTAAGCTGGGTTAAGTGCAGCTTATCGCTGGTTACGGAGCCGACGGTAGGCGATAAATGTGTGATTGTGCAGATTGTAGATATTTCGCGTAAGAAGCGAATTCGCGCGCAGTTACGTAGCAGTGAGCGCGCGCTTATCCAATTTTTTGAGAATGCACCGATTGGAATGTTGTGGCTCGATGCGCTAGGAATAACGACACGAATAAACCATGCGATGCTAGAGTTACTAGATGCAGATGAGGCATCGATATTGGGTGCCCCACTGTCAAATTGGTTGGCGAGTTCAGATTTATCTAAGATCATGCAGTTACTGCAGGGGCGGCGCAAAGTAAAAAACTATCGTGCCCGGCTCGAAGTTAGCAATGGTTCAAAGCTGTATGTGTTAGTTGATGTCGTTTCGATTTACGAAGGAGATGAATTTGTTCGGACCGATTGGTTTTTTCGTGATATCAGTATGCGCGTAGACCTAGAGCAGCAAATCATTCAGGCATCCGAAAACAAGCGACGTAAGCTTGGCCACGAGTTACACGACGGTCTGGGGCAAGTGTTACATGGCGCCTATTTTATTGCTTCAGGTATGAAGCAACAACTAAAGCGAAATGGGCATGAAGCTCTTTTAGATATGAGTCGCATCACCAGCTGTTTGAGTGAAGCGATGACGTCGGTTAGAAGTATTGCGCGTGGGCTACAGCCGGTGGCAGCTACCCCCGAGGGGCTGATTAGTGCACTGACTGATCATACGACCAACATTGAAAGCATGTATGGTATTCGATGTCATTTTCACTGCCTCGAGCAGATTGAGATACATGACCCAAATGTCGCAACTCATCTTTTTCGTATTGCGCAGGAGTCCATAGCAAATGCCGTTAAGCATGCACAGTGCCGGCACATCAGTGTTGTTTTTAGCCGAATGGGCCGAGCTCTAGTTCTGACAATCAGCGATGACGGAATCAGCAAGATACCAGAACATTCATTGTCGCGTGGGATGGGGTTAAGGGTGATGCAGTTTCGTGCTAATTCTATCGGTGCCGAATTATCAGTCGAGCGTAACTTGCAGGGTGGGACTGAGGTGTGTTGTAATGTCGATGCTTACTCGAATCAGAAAAAAATATGATAGAACCAACTAATCAGTGTATGGATGTCAGTGTTGAATTGGAGCAGGCCCAATCACGCTTACATCAGATTCTTATTGTTGAGGACCATCCTTTGATGCGCGAGGGGATTGCCATGTGGGTGGATCAGGATCCTGGCTTGGAGGTCTGTGGTCAGTTCGGAACCGCGGCCGGCGGCATGGGGGGCGTGTCGCAATTCAAGCCTGATGCTGTGTTGTGCGATATTACTCTAAACAAGGGGAATGGACTTGAGCTCTTAAAGGACATTCATGCATTTTCACCTGAATTGCCCGTGATTATGTTGTCGATGCATGATGAATCGATCTATGCGCTGCGCGCAATGCGAGCCGGTGCGCGCGGTTATGTGATGAAGCAAGCGGGCGGGGAAGAGGTTATTGCTGCGATCTACCAAGTGATGGGTGGTAGTCATGCATTTAGTAGCAAGGTGACAAACCAGATTATGGCAGAACTGTCTGGACTGCAGCGTAATCGCCAATCACCCGTCGCGGCATTGACTGACCGAGAGTTTGAGATCTTGCAGTTGTATGGAGCCGGCAACTCATCCGGTGCGATTGCTCGGATCCTAAATTTAAGCCCTAAGACAGTCGGTACGCATCGCCTTAATATGTGTCGTAAGCTGGATCTGAAGTCGACTTCAGAGCTGATTCGACTTGGGGTTCATTATAGCGAGTCGCCAGTTTCCTAAAGAACTGCGGTGATTTAATTAAGTAGATTGTGCTGAGCTTTGTGCGAATGCTTACTGTGCGCCCGTTCGATCTAGGTGTTTTTCTTAGTTTAATATTTGATTTTCATTGGTGCGTTAGGTCCGTAGGAGCTGATTGTTAATATTTCATTTTTAAGGTATTATGTGTGGGTCAATTAATTGAACGCTAACAAATAATAACTGGAAATAAATATGTATAAAAATCAGAATGCTAACCTCATTTCATCTCACCCTGTCGCATGTGTAGACCTGCGCAGTGGCGACTCGGCGCTTGCCTTTGACGCGGAGCCGCCTATGGGGCGGATTAGCTTACGGTCGCAAAAGTTAATGGGAATTATTTTAAGTGAAGTCTGTTTGCCAATTGGTTTGCGTAGTGTTTTGGCGGAAGAATGGTCTGATTTGCAAAAGCTTTTGAAGGTCCATGTTTGTGGGTTTCATGCAATTGAATGGAAGGTGAATGCACTTGTTTTAACCTTGGGTTGGTGTCGTGAAGTCTGTGCGAATGACCAGCTCGTGAGTCAAATGAAACTCTTGGGGATGGAGTTAACTGCATATTTAGATTCACTTCAAGCTGGCGGCGTCTTACATCAAAATGCGGGCTAGCCTACCCGATCGATCTGCATGCTTCGAGGATGCCACTGGCACAGAGATCAGTGCTATTCAGGCAGCACTAGATCCGTCTCTCGCTCCATCCATCGATAGAGGCCAATGATTATTTTTTCACAGTCAGTGCGTTGTTCACTGACTGTGTGTAGTTGGGGTGCCGGTGAATTAATTAGTTTCACCGTCTGCGCCCGAATTGCACTGGACTGGTTTCTCCACCAGCATTCTCGGATTGGATAACCTTCATTCTGAAGTAATAAGTAAATCGCTTTAAGGTGAACGACTTCGGGCGCTTTGTCTGCGGCAAAAGCGTCCAAACTACGTACTGCGAGTGAGAAGAGTGGCTCAGTGTCGATCATTTGTGGCGCATTTCGGGCTAGTAGAGCGCAATATTCTGAAGCGTGGCGTAGGCTATGGTAGCTGCGACCTATATTTTGCCGTCGCTTTATCAGCTCGTAATCGCTTACGAAGCAGACGCCTCCCTGCTTGGAGCGCTCTAGCTGTAGTGCCGCGGTATCAAATAGGTCAGGGCTAGTTTGTTCTGCCCGCTTTTTCGAAATACGTTTTAGGCAAAGAAATGCGCCATCGTGTAAAGTTAAAAGGTCTAGTTTCAGGAACGATTCTCCGCTGGCGGCCTGTCGAAGTACTATTGCATGCGCGTGTGGCATTGTGAATGCGATTACCTAAAGTGGGCGGATTGATGGATTTTTCACATTGAGCGCTTTGCCGCTCTTTTGCTCAGGCACGACTGCGCCTCCAGAAATGATGAGTTTCATCCCATCGCTTATACTCATTTTCAATCGGATGATATCTGGCTCGGGTAACATAAGCAAAAAGCCGCTGGTTGGATTTGGAGTCGTGGGTATAAAGATGTTAACAATATGGTTGCCGGTCGCCTGCTGTACTTCTCCCTTTGAGTCTCCAGTCAGGAAGCCGATTGCATAGCAACCGGGGCGTGGATATTCAATAAGCACGACTTCTTGAAAGACAGACTGCTTCTGTTGGCTGAAAGTATCTACAATCTGCTTAACTGTGCTATACACCGTATTAATTAAAGGCACGCGATTTAGGAGTTGCTCGAGGCAACGAAAAAGCCATCGGCCTAAAAAGAATCGTGAGCTATAGCCTAGTATTGTAATAATAGAGAATACGACCAAGAGTGAAATGCTGTTGAGTAAGAGCTCAATTGCTGGCAGGCTGCGCCAAGTTGGATCTAAAAACCAAAAAAAAAGCTTGCTCGCGGGCGTGCCTATTTTCTCTAGCAAAAAATTAATCACGATCAGTGTGATTCCCAGCGGTAGTAAGACTATGATGCCGGTGAAAAAAGCGTTGCGGATTGAACGAAACATCAGGTTTGGGCGTCAGTAGCTGGTGACTTCGATTGCGGCGAAAGAGCTCGTCGTTATGTTCTTATTTTGACCTAGTCCACAATAAACCCAAAATACACTTGCTTGTCTATTAGTTCCTTTAATTTTTATGCGATGCGCGAGCTGTACTCTAAATTTGATGGTTTAATTTTTGATCTGGATGGCACATTGGCGGATACCATGCCGACTCATTTTGAAGCGTGGTCGCGCTCGATGTCGCGGCACGGTTTGATATTTACTGAAGAGCGTTTTTATGAGTTGGGGGGCGTGCCTGCGGCCACTATTATTAAATTGTTAGCTCGCGAGCAGGGACAGCAGGTTAATGTAGCAGCAATTGCGGACTCGAAAGAGTTACTTTTTCTGGACTTGTTGGGTGATGTGCAGCCGGTTCCTGAAGTGTACGCGATTGCAGACTATTATCGCCATAGTTTACCCATGGCGGTTGCGACTGGTAGTCCCACATGGGTTGCGGAGAAAATACTTAAGGCTATGGGGGTGCGGGATTGGTTTGCGGCAGTCGTGGGGGCTGAGTGCGTACCTTTTGGCAAACCTGCGCCTGATGTGTATTTGCTTGCGGCGAAACTAGCAGGGGTTGATCCGGATCGCTGCCATGCGTTTGAAGATACTAATTTGGGTATGGCCTCCGCCCGAAATGCTGGAATGGCGGTCATTAACATTAATTTATTGCGCGGCTGAGACTTTGCGTATTAGCAGGTAAATAGGCATAATGTTGGTGGCAGACCGCTGCGAGTGTAGCAATTGTTGTGAGCTTATGGGGTAGTGAGCTTTGTCGACGTTTCTCTAGTATTTGCAGCGGTCGAGATTTTTGTAGTTCGTTGCGGTATCTAGAATGAGTTGCGATCGCCGCGCTCAATCTTCTGTCAGGTATCAAAATACCGCTTCTTGATATCTGCTGGCAGTGATGAAAGTAAAATGCGATTGGACATGGCTTTGCTTTTTGGCATCTTATGCGGAAGAATGATAACTGCTTCTAAAAAGATCTTACTTGGTGTTAATGTAGACCACTGTGCGACGGTGCGTCAGGCGCGTTATCGCGAGCATTCGCGGGATTTCGGTGATGAGGTGGAACCTGATCCAGTCGCTTTTGCTTTGCTGTGTGAGCAAGCGGGCGCCGATGGCATTACGATCCATTTACGTGAAGATCGCCGCCATGTTCAGGAA
>Ga0209092_10005677_pt1 | contig 10056 bp, 8 predicted proteins | sample FraStrMetagenome_FD_187446 | JGI IMG/M metagenome (GOLD analysis project Ga0209092, IMG submission 187446) | Marine eukaryotic phytoplankton communities from Arctic Ocean - Fram Strait ARC3M Metagenome (SPAdes) (version 2) | ecosystem: Environmental > Aquatic > Marine > Oceanic | place: Fram... | reverse complement strand
AGATTCAAGCTGAGTTTCCAATACAATTGATTTAGCCGAATGACCAACATAAGTTCCGAACCTCGTTGACATAAAGAATCATATGAATGTAGCGAGAAGAAAATTAGCGTAATACCTAACAACTAAAATAATTGGGTCTTAAAATTTTTTTATCAAATAAAAACTATTTTTTATCCTTATGTAACCCTAGGGTATCTGTTCTGTTGGTAAATAAACCATTGAGGTAAATCTGAAACAAGCTTAAGAGCCTGTTTGTCCGATCAATATCACATCCTCATAAAATGACATAGATTCATAATAAGTCATCGTCACTATCCATTTCTATCGATAGCTCGTTGTTGCAGTGACGCCCACTGTTAGGGAGCGCAAACAAATCATCAAAACGACGTTTGTCAGCACTTTCCAAATCCGACTTAATCATTGTGTTGTCATCAACTTCACCAAGAGTAACTTGCAATCCTTTCCCAACAGCTTCCTTCATCTGCTTCACTTGCATGCCGCCACAATTATCCGTACACTCAGTGCCGCACTTAAATTTCAGCTCTTTCGCGAGAGCCTTCGTTTGTTCATTCTCATGATTCATGCCCGGGTCAGGCATTAAATCTTTTGGATCAAACCGATGCAATGCCTTACGCCAAGCCTTAATTTGACCTTGAAATCTCCTCGTAGGAATATCTGCGTACACATCTGGCGTGACCGGACATTCCATTGTTTTTTTACGAGGCCTATTTTTCTTGGGAATTTTTGTTACATAAGCAACATATCCAGCGGTATTTTTGCCATATTGAATCATGCGCAGACGTTTTCGGACACGACGTGCATGATCAGGATTGTTCCTTGGATCCAACCTTTTACTGCAATTACTAATATTGGCATGACTGTGGACGGGAAATAAGACGCTGTCAGGAGATGATGTCGAAAAGTTTACTTTTGCCTCAACTTTGAGTCTTTTAGTATTCTCATTATCATCCATTTCAATGTCGCCAACGCGTTTGGTATAGTGCGGGTGCGTCGCACAGGAGGGCATTCGATGTCTATTGGGTGTCATGAGCAGTGTTCCTCTCTCTCTCTCTCGGTGTTAATCCAAGAATAGTGCTCAAATAGGAGAGAGTAGGTGTTGATGATTTGTGTGATTTGTGATTTGTCATATGCGCATGTACGAAGCGACGAGCGACGAAACGAAAAGCTAAATAATTCAAACAAGAGAGATAGGATAGTGGCTGGCGTGTAGGAAAATTCCGGATTGTGCAGAAAGGCCGTCTTCGATAGGTATTAGGAACAACTCTTGTACCAACTTAGGAAACATAAAGGACAATGAACTCTCAAACATTCTCTTTTTTATAAAACAAAATGTGTACTTTAAAATATTAAGTATCATGTTTATGAAAGACTATCACCTCAAAAAAAATCTTAAGACCAGTTTTATTCAGAGTTCGAGCGCTGTTCTACATTAGAGCATCATTTGAAAACAACATTAAGGATGAGAAATTAAGTGGTTTTTGCAGAGAATATCTTCGATTGGTAGTAGGAACAATTCTTGTACCCATTTACAACATTACGAATAGTAAACGCTCGATCATTTTCCTTCCTAACACAAATGTTTACCTAAAACATAAAAAATTACTACGAAGTATGAAAGACCATCACCGCAAAAACTCGCAAGATATGTCTATACGTAGTTCGAGCACTGTTCAACATTTGCGCATCATTTAAAAAACACCGTGAATGATGATAAGTGAAATGGTTTTTCTTGGTGCATTAGTGTCGCATCAACAAGAACAAATTATTCCCAAACAGTTCGTTCTCAAATCACCATTGCAACGACAAAACATTCTAATTTCAACTATATCTTCAAGCATCTTGTCTCCACGAGCGCCTCGATCTAACTTCAGCTGCGAGAAAACTCTCTCGACAGAACAACTAGAAATCTGCGCGAGCTCTACTAATGTCAAGGCATGCCTGAAATATTTGATCTCATCATTGTCAATCATTCTCAACTTCCACCACTCCCAAATTTTACACGCCCTCTCTCCAATATGACCTTTGCTCATCCGTGTGAAAAAATGTGAAATTTTGCATTGCAAGCCAGCCACTAGCCTAAAGAGAGTACACTCGTGTCTTGTGTAAACTTAATTTGTTAACATCTGCTCTTATACCAGTTTCTAAGAATGTAACGTTTATAGTTTCCTTTTTTCAACAGCTTAAATTTGACCATTCTAAGTGATTTGTCTCTTTTCGCTTAGTTTCAATGATCTACATGGTACATGAGCTTTGCAATGACGCAAAAAATTGGATTCAGAAGGACGTATCATAATACCTGATACAAGAGTAGAAGTTGACAAAATAAAAATAGAATAAAAATTTTACTGTGTTTATTGACAAAAATGGGGCGTGGTCGTGAGCGTGACCACTGATGACCTGATGACTGATATTGGACACACGGACACACACGCAATACGCAATACCCGTAGACGTGTAGATGTACGTATTTTTCGAAAAAAAAAATACATTGTATCGTAAAAAGAAGAATGATATGAAAATGAAAGCATGCTGAGAATTCGTGTGTAAATATATCGGAACTTTCTCTAGAGCTACACGATATACACGAGACACGAAAGTCAAGAATGATCCTCCTTTTCGTTCATACTATTTTTTCTATTTTCCTCTTTTCTGCATTCGATAATCAGTATTCCAATCATTAACCACAACAAGTTAGACTTAGAACACAGGATAAATTTATAGTGCGCCTGTAACGGATCTCATTTTACATTGTTACTCTTCATTTTTTTACTTATTCGTCATCGACTTCGAAGCTGGCACCCTGCTCACTGATCGGCTAATTGAGCTACGAACGTTAATTTAATATGGAAGCGGAAGCCAGTGCTACTTACAACGACGACGACAATGGAGAAGAACTATGGAACCTCGGCATTCGCACGGTATCCGCGCTATCAGATATAGAAGATTTTCAGATTGAATGCTCGTCGCATACGACATTAGCGGAATTTGCAAATTTGGTGATACAAAATTCACCCTCTCGGGATTTAACCACCTCGCGCGTGCGCTTAATATATCTAGGAAGAGTCATTTATGATGGATCCTCGTCTGTATCATCCGCTTCAACACCATCATCATCACCTAATATTAATAGTGATTACCTTAAATTAATGGAAGTGGATGGTTTGGGCTGCGGACAGACAATACATTTGGTCCCGCGCCCTCCCCAAAGCGCGTCAAATGCGAATTTCGAAGAAAACAGCTCATCAACTTCCAATGGGCGAACAGCAAACGCGAGAAATAATACGAGTACCTTTAGTTTAGATCTCCCATCGGGTTTGTTTATGTCTACCACTGGATCAGAAGGAGATATCCTCGACATGCTCACGGTTGGGGCTGCGTTTGAAGGAGGAGGAGGAGGAGGTACAGAGCGCGCGAGCAATCTGTTTTTTAATTTGGTACTCGGAGCGGCGACCATTAGCAGTGGCATGGGTACGGGAGTGGGTGATAACAATAGTAATAATGGAAGCAACAATGGTGGTGGTCGCATGAGGACACAGTTTGGAATAGTCCGCACTACTTCAGCTAGAAATGGCAGCAATGATGACGAAGACGACGATGTAGACATGAATCGAGCCGGTACTGCTATCAGTGCCATTAGAAGGGAAAGCGTTCGAGCTGGAGATGATATAACAGGAAACAATACGAACTGGCAGAGGAGATCGATAAGGGTTCCGTCGACGTCTATGACGAATACTTCAGATTTTTCGAATAATCGATTGGAGCCTATTCGGCAAAACCTTATGACAGTTAATACTTTGTTGGATGCCGCCGCTCGGCAGCAACATGTTTTGCGATCGTCTAATTCACCGACGGAAATTCACTCTACGTCGTCTTCAGTACGTCCTGGTAGATTTTTTGTAGGACAGTGGGTAGATTGCAGAGACACCGTTAATCAATGGCTTGAGGCAACCATCTTGGACGTTTCAACAGTGAGGGAACTTCTAGATTCGGTAACGGAAGACATAGATTCTTCAGCAGAAAATAATGACACAATTCGCAGCAGCTCGGCATTTAGACGAGAACATAGTGAAGCTCCTTTAATTCGTGGTACCGATTTGGTAGGTCGGCGTCGCCTTTTACGGTAAGTTCACGCACACGGTGTCGACATGAACTTTAGGTCACACTAACACGATGCTACAAATGTTGCTATATTGTAATAACGTTAAACAGTGAAAATGACGCGAGTGAAGACACATCAACATTGCAATTTTTGTTGATCCATTACAACGGATGGCCATCGGATACATGGAATGGTATGTACATATTTGTTGTCAAGTAGAAAGAACTTTAAATGATATCATATCTAACCCGTAGTGTTGCGTATTCTTGAATTCACGATGCTACAGAGTGGATTCGAAGTGACTCCGATAGGATTAGACCTTTCAGAAGTCGCACCATTCACAATCAAAATGTAAGGATATTTTACATTTCTTCTACAATACTTTATGGTGCACTTCTTCTCATATTTGTCTACCTATCAGTTGCGGTCGTCTTCAACTCCCAACTTCCATTCTCCAACTACTGATATTCACGTTCAAAATGCACCTTCCACTCGTGTTGTGAGCGATAGCGATACATTAGCTGATGAGCAAAGAGCACTGATTCCACAAATAAGTCAGACATTGGAAGCCATAACAAGTTTAATTGATGCAACGCTACAACCATCGACGGACACGGAAAACAATAGCCTGCCTTGGATACACGGCACAACTCCCACTGACCTCCATTTGGGCCAACTAGCGCCATTACTAGACCGAGTTGGAAGGGCGTTGATTGATGTAGCCCCACATGTTCGAGCACTTGGCGAAAATCACATTAGAAACGAAGAGCACTTAGATAGCATCACGATACAGCCACTATTCGAAAGTAGCATTGATATTAGTAGTGCAGAAAATGGTTTTGGTGGGGACACTATGGTCAATACAGGGGACTACAATGCTATCGACTACATCCAAGCTGAAGTTGAAGAGCAACAAGAAGAACGTGCTAGCAATGAGCACCACTTCTCGTCAAATAGTGATCTCAATTTAGATGAAGATGACGAGCTGTACAATGATGATTTTAGAGAACCTCCACTAGGAGACTTGCAAGATCGTGATGTTGAAAGTGTCACTTCGATGCCACCTTTAATGCCAAATGAGGACGTCGCCAGTAGCAGTAACAGTAGTGATAGTAATCATGAGGAAGCCAATGATTCGGCTATCAACTCGGCCTCATCATTACCGCACTTTGTGGTACATAACTCAGAAATTAGCGATGATAGTGCAGACGGTGAGATTCCTTTAAATTTGATGAATTCCGATTCGGTTTCAAATTTGGCAGGTCTAGGCGAAGTGCACAACGATGATATACAGGAAGATAATCTAACGCCATTGCTGCATGATTATTCTTCATCGAATAATGAAGGAGTTCCTTCATGTGAAGATGCATTGCATCATGGTGATGATACATCCACGCGTGTGGCTGAAACAATTGAGTTAAGTGGAAGATACGTAATTGATAACGCACACGATTACGACAGTGACAATGACTCAGACTACTTGACCGACCCAGACGAAGATTATACGGACGATGATAATTTATCGAGTGACTGTAGCAATGAATCACATTTATGTAGGTCAGTGGAATGTCATGAAAATTTACCCTCCGTTGATGACGAGAACTCAAACTTAAGTAACTATGGCAGTCACCTCCTGCCTTCATTGAATGACGATGAGGATACAAATGGGCACACCGGTACTCATCAACATGATATCGAGACAGTCAATGATGATAGCAAGTTAGCACATCTAGATAGTTTTGGCGCAGATGATTTACAAGGCACGGATGATGACCGCATCGATTGCAATTCAAGTATATCCTCAGTTGATACAACTGAAATCAAAACTGTTAAAACTGATGCAATCGAAGAGGAAACTGGTGGAGAGTTAATAGGAAGTCAGGAAGGTGTACAAAGACGAGGTAATGAAGACCAGACTATCGCAGGTAGCAACTCCAGGTCGTGGGCAAACATATTCCGATTTGGGTCATGAAAGAAGAGACTTTAACAGTGAAAGAACACGGTTTTGTCCTTGTCACTTGGTTGTAAATGCTGGGTCTCTTACATTTCCTCCTTGTCTATTTTGACTACAGACTACATAATTTAAACAGGACAATTCTTATGATTACAAAATAAATGTACTCGATCGTGTTTACTCGTTCTCTATCTACTTTAACGTTGTCGCTAACTTTTCTAGCATATCATTCCTCTCGCATTCTAACGCGTCGAATCTAACCAGCACTTGCTATATAGCCCAACGCTATGTACAGAAAATTTACGTGTTGTTTTCGCTTACATTTCGTATGTGAGATCGACATCTTTCGACGCAGGATTCGTTTAAACTTCGGAGTTTGATTCCAATATCAGAGTAAGGAAATTGTGTAATCATGAATTGATTGGTGACAAGACAAATCGTGACTTTATAATCCATTCTTGAAAAACTCGTGAATTTCGTTAGCTTCCAAACTCTTAGGCTGAACAAGCATCTTATTTTTGTATCCGAAGATACGAATACAAGCTCTTCTATTTGAATTCCGTGGAAAAGCATAGAAAGTATCTTAGCTTGACAGCTACCAGTTGATGATAAAAGCCTAGGATTGATTAGGTTGGGAAGCCTGAGGAGTGTATCTGCTTGACAGTTATCCATTGTCACGTGAGAATACTTTGTGGACTGCTGATGAACAAGATTGAGAAGAAAATAAAGGTTACGGCGTCAAGTAGCTTCTCGCAAGCGAAGACTTAGTCCGCATATCTTCCATTCAAAGCAAAGGCAATAATACACGCAATTTGCCAGTAGAAAGTAGGATAACTCCTGGATTCCTTTGTTTACGCAATCGTTTACCGCTTAGACGTGCGGAGCTGAACAAAGTAAGAGCATAAGTTCCATTTCAGTGACAATGATATGTAAAAAAGCTCATCTATATTTACGCCGTCTAATATGATACATTACCCCGAATATTATACTATCCTATGGAATAGCCTTATACCATTCCGTTCCTATCCTTTCATCTTTATCGACTCCATATCCATTTTGGTACATGTGTCCAAGATTATTTTGGGCTATAGAATGACCTTGTTCCGCTGATTTGCGACACCATTCCACTGCAGTGGAATAATCTTTATCGACGACATGTCCATTCTTGTACATCCATCCAGGATAAAGTTGTGCAGATTGGTCACCAGCTTCTACCATTCGTTCAGTATTCAAATCCGCTCCCTTTCATTGGTTTTTCTTCGACTCTTCCCAATTATACTCGCTTTATAATGCGGTAAATGAGGATTAGCAAAATATGCGTTCCAAACATTAATTGAAGGATTGGATTCAGAGTCTGGGGCGTCAATAATCATTTAATACGCCTTTTTCATGTCGATTGCCTTTCGATTCATTCCATAAAGACATTTGTCTTTTTCGTGATAGAGAATATTCGTTCGTTCCCTTAGCTCAGTAGTGTTCAGAAACATGCCACTCATAAACCGACTCCACGCCTTCTGATACGCTTCAGGAAAAACTATTGGCATACCTCTTGTACGCTACATCGCGCATCTCTTTAATCAATAGATGCCGAATGGCAACTGTTTCTTAACAAGAAGCAGGCTTATCGAACCTTGTACTGATGACAGGGTGCAGAGATGTTTACGATTATAGGTGTGACCTTTCATGATCACGGAATCTTCCACAAAATCCAAACTCAAAGGACGTCTCAAAAGATGATCCCATTTATTTAAATTTATCGAGACTTCAGATTCCTTCTCGTCGATCTGAGTACTGACAACGTTGGTACTCTTAATGACATTCTACATTGTTATCTTGTTTATAAACCCTTTCTCCTTTCGAATAATATCTGCATCTTGAGCTATGTTTTGAAAATGTCTCTCAAAATTTTCCTGATCTTTTACAAACCCGTTCCTAATAACCAACTCGAGAGGTGCCTTCACGTCATCAAATTGCTCCAGCCAGGACATCACGTTGGTTTTGTTTCATGTCTTTTAAAATATTCCAACCTTATCATAGAGCTCCATAGGTTGACTACGAGTCTTCTTCATGGTCTTTCTCAATTCAACTTTGGCTACAACCCCTGAATTACGTATCTCATTTAGAGCTCTCTCATTTTCGACGCCAAAAGATTCTAGCTTCTTCCTGTAGGTATTGACGAGCAAAAATATCTTAGACTTAGCATTCTTCCATGACTGTATATCCTTTGTCAAATGTGATCCGCAGGCCATTCATTGATTAATCAGACAAGATGTCTCCTTTTGCCCCAATCCTTGAATTGCTATGAAAAGTTCCCTATGAGTTTTGTCGTAGGAAATCGTCAGCTTTACACTATGTACAACTGTACAACGCGCGAATGATTGATAAGATAATCTGTCTCGAATCCCTGGATTCTTATTTCATGATTGTTTGCTAGATTAACATGTAAAATAAAAATTAAAATGAAAGCTGTGACCTTGACCGGTCCTTCTCATGACCGTGAGTTCGGAATGGTAATGTGGCTGCAACACTCGCTTCCCCCATATCAACGATGATAGGAACGGAAAGTTCAATGTGTGAGCGCCGGCAATATGCGTCGAATATTGATGCGCTGGTTAATAATACGAGAAACTTGAGATGTTACTGTTGCATTGGTATGGATTGATACAATACGAAACGGCCCTTTCTTTGCAGGATCCAACTTGCGTTATATGTCTTCGTTAACAATGTAAACTTTATCTCCCACTTAATAGTCTTGCTCAATACGAGAGGGATTTTCGCGTGTATTGTATAGTACGTTCTTTTGACGATTTAAATGGATTTGATGCCAATTACCCAAATAAGTAGCAAGTATTACCATATCGCGTCCAAATGTAAGCTGACCTGGAGAAGTGCGTAGTATATTACGATAAGTTGTACGCAAACTGCAAACCCCATGCAATAGATTGAAGAATGGCATGGAGAGAAGCATCATCAAATGGTTTGGATGACAAATTCATGGCGCGAAGTGAATCAGCAATGGTCAGATGAATACTCTCGACGATGGCATTTGACTGTGGATTCTGGATTGAAGTAGCTTTCGCTTTGATTCCTTAGCTTGCGAGAAGTTCATGAAATTCGAATGTGAACTCTGTCCCATTAACAAATACAACAATGCATGGTTTTTTTGTTTTAAACAGATGGGACAAGAGGACACATAATCATTTACCATGTGTTTGAGACCTTTACCGAGAAATGCAATTTAATCGTATCAGAAGTTCTGCTGATTCCAGGATGATTGAGGTTCACATGATACCACGTAATGATTGGATGAACAAGAGTGGAAGGAATAGGTAATGGATACGGATGCCGTTCAAGGCAAGCGTTGAGACGACGCAAATCGGAGATAAAACGGACTTGCCCATCTTTTTTAGGTAAAAAAAATGGAGAAGCCCACTCGGATGGAAGATTTTTGACTAAGACACCAACATCAACTGTATCATTTACTTCTTTCTTCTCAATCTGCTCTATAGACCTTGAAACAGTGTACGCACGAGAACAAAAGGATTTAGACCCCGCTTTTAATCTTAAAGAAACCGGAGGTCCCGGAACGCTGCTAAGCTTACCACTGAATAATTCTTCATACTTCGAGAAGAGACTGAGAAAGGCATTGGTTGCTCGTTAGAAAGATGATTGCACCGGAGGACCATGTCGCGATAAGATCATATAACAACTGCTACTACTCCTCTTCCGAACCTGTAACTGATGAAGAGGATGAGTTGTAACTACAAAGTAATTTATACCTGGTACAAGCAGTGTTGGCAAAAGCCAGGTTACTTCAGGTTTTGTAGCCAGTAACCATGGTTACTTGGTTATAACTTATAACCAAACTTCGTGGTTACTTGGCTACATAAATTATTTTCTACGTAGATACTACGTAGAAATTATTTTCTACATAGATACTACGTAGAAAATAATTTCTACATAGATACATGTACGAGAAGAT
>Ga0209092_10005675_pt1 | contig 10057 bp, 8 predicted proteins | sample FraStrMetagenome_FD_187446 | JGI IMG/M metagenome (GOLD analysis project Ga0209092, IMG submission 187446) | Marine eukaryotic phytoplankton communities from Arctic Ocean - Fram Strait ARC3M Metagenome (SPAdes) (version 2) | ecosystem: Environmental > Aquatic > Marine > Oceanic | place: Fram... | reverse complement strand
GCCCCTAAACCTGCCCCAGCACCTGAGCCAGCTCCTGCCCCTAAACCTGGCTCAGGTGCTGGGGCAGGTTTAGGGGCAGGAGCTGGCTCAGGTGCTGGGGCAGGTTTAGGGGCAGGAGCTGGCTCAGGTGCTGGTTTAGGTGCGGGGGCAGGAACTGGTTTTCCGGCCTTCTCAGCAGCTGACCTATCTGCAGCAGCTTTTTCAAGAGCAGCCTCTTCGGCAGCCTTCTTTTTCTTGCCAGTCAAGTTCTTTGCCTTTGCAACAACTGGCTTGGGTGCAGATGATACTTCAGGTGTTTTCTTTGCTTTAACAACCTTTTCGGTCTTTGCTGCTGGTACTGAAGCAGGAACTGGGGATCCTCCTCCAACCATACCGGCGAAAGGAGCACTAACAACAATTGCAAGAGATGCGACGGCAGCTCCAAGGAATCCCTAAAATGGATGACATTACACGTGATGGTGAGAATTTTAAATACGAACAAACAAGAGATTATCTATGAAAGTATTACTGGAAATGACTGATACTTTTGTCGCGACAACGTCAAAGTAAAGCCACACCTGTTTTAATGATGCAATACAAAAAATACTTACAGCGGCGTTTACAACTTCTCCGCCATCAACATCGGCATTTAGGATTTGCTTCTTCCTAGCTTCCTCCCTTGCCTTAATATCGTCTTCAATAGCTTGCCTTCTAGCTTGGGTTCTGGTAAGAGAGTCTTTAACAGCAGAAAGTCCAATAACAGGAATAGCAACCAAAGGAGCAGCTCCAAGAGCTACACCAACAAGAGGGTTTACATCACTGTCAGATTTAGGCTTTGGTGTTGAAGGTTTTGGTTTGGGTAGAGAAACAGATGGCAATTTAGGTGTTGGAAAAGAAATATCTTTTTTGGGGGCTGATTCCTTGACCTTCTTTGGTGCCTTTGGTGCTGGTTCTTTCTTTCCAACTTTTCCGGTGTCAAGATCGTAAGTGGCGGCCTTAGTCTTAGTCTTTTTAGCTTTAGGCTTAGCAGCAGCGGCGGCGGCGGCTTCAGCCTCGGCGGCAGCCTTGAGAGAAGCTTCGGCAGCTGCTTGTTCTGCAGCTTCGCGTGCTACTCTTTCTTTCTTTGATTCTTTCTTTGGTTTTTCTGCTTTAGGTTTTTTTTCCTTCTTTACTGGAGCTTTAGTCTCAGGTACAGGGGCACTAAGTTTAGATTCAAGGTCATCCAAGCTCATAGACAAAGTAGAGCGAGAAAAAGCAACATTATTTCTGGAGGAAAGTTGTCCACCGGTGAAAGAGGAGAATCCGAAGGCGGAAACTTCAGTGGAGGATGCTGTCAAGGCGGCAAGAACGGTGACCGCTGAGAATCTCATTGTATATTTTCAGATATGTAGTGGAATTTGAAGAATGACGAAAGAAAAAAGTTTTCTCATTAAAAGTTCCAGCTGAAGGACGGATTGGAGATTACCAGGGTTGCCAGCAAACAAATTAGATCCCTCTTCATTTTTTTGCCTAACAAATTTCATAACTCGAAGGGTTCTCTACGCACATAATATACCGGATTCACTAACTTTACATCTCTAATTATATTTTTGATGTTGAGGTTTCCTTATAATTACATTGGATTGCAAATCTTTTCGTGCGTGTTCTCTTCAGTTAGCCATATAAAATTTCTAAGTACGACCTACTTAATATGAAGCTCCAGATACGTAAGAATATAATCGTTTAAAGACAACATCACATAAGCTACGATGACATGATACACTTACATCATTGAATGCTGTGTCTTACATTACTGTTTCTACAGTCTTCATGTAGACTGTCCTCCATCAATTTTTGTAATTGATGGTCTGTGCGTTTTTTTCATTAGGATGAATTTGAGCTTCTTACCTTCTTACAAGGGTAGACGTACTTTTTAACCGAACTTTGTTCCTTACATACGTATGTGGATTGCAGAACGGATCAAATACATCATAAAAGCTAGCATGTTATTGAATTTTTATCGTACGGGCCGATCTTGAAAAAACTTCCTGGTTAATGATGTTTGCACGGATATAAGAAGCCCTTTTGCAGGAACTTTAAACTAAAATTGATAATCAACTGTGGTCTGGCATTCATTTGCAATTTGTTTTCGCTATTGAGCTGCATGAGATCTTATTCAATTATTGCCAATTTCGGTAAAGGGAGCTCAATTCATCTTACATAACACACAGTTATTGTGAGAGCATATCAAGACAAGTAAGTACTCATGTTTGAGCGAGAAAAATAAGTGTTTTGCTTTCGGTACATCTTTGCATATTCCCAGTGCCGACAAGCGAAACTGAAGAAATAAGTCAATCTAACCAAATTTTCCATACAGCTAAAGATTCACCCTTTGTATTTAAAAAAAAGATCAATCTAATTTCATACATGTAAAGTTCAATAAATAGATGGAAAGGGTCATAAGTTTTGTAGTGTTTCAAATAAGAATGTATTAGGTATATAAATGAACTTAAATTTGTTGATCGTTTCACTTTTTAATGCAACCTGAAAAACAACATCTCGCGAGTTACATCAGGAATTTTAATGAATGCAATAATCGTCATAACATGCATTTTGGTTACCAAAAAGGGCCAAAGCAATTGGATATGCAGCTTTTAAATTCTCCAATGCGCCATCAAACACATGATTCTCAACCTTTATCGATTGTTTTACACCAAGATACTTTGATGAATTTGAAATGTTTGAGGATTCAACAGCTCACGAGTTGATCCAAGTGCATTTGGATTTCGTTTACCTTCATTTCTTTTTTCTGGCAATAAAATAGGTTCATTAAAAAATATCATTTGAATTCGTTGAGAAGGGATAAGTAAGTAATGATGGAGAAGAGAAATTTTGACACCACTAGTGATTTTGTAACATACATATTTTAAAGAGGAAAAAGAAGGCGCGTTTATTTCCATGATTGATAATAAATAGTCGGGTTCTCATGAGAATGGTAAAGATACCCTAATTGTATGGTTTCTTAATGATTCTTTAGCTTATTTAGCCATTCCCATCTGCGTTTAGAGTTCTAAGTGACATGAAGTACATCTATTATTGTTGTAAATTTAAGAAAATCAACTCCTAAATGATGTCTGCAAAGTATTTTGGTACTGAAGAATAGCGTAGAATGTGACACTTCTCAATCTTGGAATTTTGAACATTCCGTTCTTGTAAAAGTCTTAGTGTCCCCATTTACTTGTTCTGTTGAACACTAACAAGCCATCATAAATACTACAATATCGCTCCTTCCATAATCAAATCCACAGTGACAATATCTTCTTTCCATTATAATCAAGAAAGAATTTGAAGAAAGATGGGGCAGTGTCCTGTAACTCTTGATCCAGAGGACCATACAAAGAATTACAAAAAAGAAAGCATGATTCAAATAGTCATGGATATGTTGACTTGTGATCAGGATTCATTGGAATCGCTCTACAAGTCGGACCAAGATAGAATGGATTTCATTGTGAGCCATTCATATGATAGTACAAGTTTGATTTCAAAAGATAAGCTTGAACAAGTATTTGCAAGGGAGAATGCATTAAGGGATATTATACACAAATGTAGGAGCAAACCAGACGAAGACGATAGAAAATCAGATTTTACTTCCATCACGGCAAAAACTCGCAACACATCAAATGTAAGGGGGACAAAGACAATTGTTGAGGAATATTATGCTTTGGAAAATAGTGGATCTATGCCAGAGTACAACTTTACCCAACTTCAAACTGCAGAGAAACAGACTAATATACGGTGTGGGGTTTGTTTTGGAGATGGCGAATACATCCCTAAACCAAATGCACTTCATCTAACTAAAAAAGCTCATGTAGCGAATTTCTATCGAACAAAATATGCTCCAGATGAGTGGAGTAAGCTATCGCTCCCTTCGAACCCTTTTGAAAGCCGGAACGATTCTTATATAGAAGTTACCGAAAATGTCCCAAACCTCGTACTTGCGCAATCTATTGAGTCAGAATTAACTAACAACAGCAACCCTGCAAAAGAAAATTCAGATCCAATCAATCTTCATAGTGATGGTTCAAGCTTCTTGAATCTTTCAATGTCAGGTTCCCTTGGACTCGCTCAACACGAAAAAGAAACTCTTGCATCAGGACTCTCCCCATCTAAGGTAAAAAGGAAGTCAATCTATGATACCCGACTCTTTCTTCAAGACGAAAATTCCAATAAACTCGTAGCAATGTGCTGCTTAAATCTTAAAAATGGGGATCCATGTATGACGGTTTATTCTCCGCTTCCAAAGTCAGAAGGACAATATCCAGCGATGCACGTCTCCTTCGAAGGCAAAAGATTATATAGATGGGCAGAAATAACTGCACGTGGTGAATTTCCGTTTCCAGTGCGCTACTCGATTCATCTAACTGGTTGTCGTGATATTATCAATACTGAGCCTAGTTACAGAGCTTGTCATGTGAAAGCTGGTAACCCTAATATTCAAGTTGTTGGACGTACTGAGGGTGAACATCATATGACTGGTTGCTGTTCAATAACGCTTGAACCATCATTGCATGACGATGGGGGCAATTTTTCCATTGTTGTTGCAAGGGGTGTTGATCCAACTCTATTTATCTGTTTAACAGCATTTATGGATGAATTACTGGAGAGCTCAATGAGACGGGTAGTTGCAAGAAGAGAGAGACGAGAACAGCAAAAGGTTTTGTAGATAGTTCTCTATGCCTCACTTTGGTGTCTCCCTTTAAAGAGGCTTACAAGGTAAAGTGATAATCAAGAGCTATGGCATATTTTTGAGGGATTCGTTCATCTGCGCAAATGTTGAATATTTGCCATGTATAATTGTAATGTTAATGTAAACTCTTTAGTTGTAATTGAAAGTGATGTATAATTTTATTATGTCAGAGTGCAAACTTAGTCAAAATCGTCAGGATCTGCACCAACCGCTCCTCCCAGTGCTCTTGTCTTCTCCATATCGAGCTCCATTGTTGCCAGAGTTTTTTTTATTATCTGAATTTGATCTCGTACTTCTATAGATTCTTCTTTCATCTGTTGACCTTTACCCATCTGCGCAGCTATGTTGGTATCAACCAGTGAAAGTTGTTCCTGTAAGGATGAAATGCTTTCAAGTACTTTTTCTTTTTCCTCTTTTAGCATTGTTATCATAGATACAATTCCATTTTGACGTTCCATCATCGCTTCATCTTCATTGCAATTCAAAGTAGAAATCTAAGTCAGACCCATAATAATTTGTTCAGAATTCTTATTTTGTCTCATGGATTTCAAATAAACGAACGTACCTTTCTCTTTTAATTTAGTGCACTCATTAGATAAGATTTTATGTCGTACAGCAACATAGTGGTATTCGATAAGAAACTTCTCTTTCATTTGACTAGATTCTCGTTCAAGCATAAAAGAATTATCTGTATATATATGAGTGTTATCTTTTTTATTCTCTACTCCAAAGATTTGCTGTGGTTCTCTGGACTTGTTATTGTGCAAAATATTTTGATTTGCTATATGAGACTGAAGATCGTTTCGAATTCGAGATGCTATTTCTTTGGAAAGTTTATTCAAGAATTCTTCATTGCCTTCACGAAATGTTTCTTGTGTCTGAATCACTTCACGTGTGTCTAATTTTTTGTTTGTGTCACGCTTCTTTGCAACAAAAAGCTCGTCGACTTCATGAGAGTTCCTGCTTGAGGTTGTATGCTCTTTCTTTTCACTCAACCAACAAACATGACGCTCTTTTAAAATTCTAATTTTAGATTGTATTGATTCTTCTCGTCTTTTTCGCATGATTGTTTAGATAGAGTTTAAACGAAGGTTTAATTTATTTTTATTTTGCAACTTCATAAACATGAGGTTATGTTGGCTCACAAATAAGATCTGCAAATCAATCTACTACTACATATTTGAAATTGTTATCAAATTCGCGAATTTTGATATTATTTTTGTAGGCAAATTCGAAACGAATATGATATCATACACTATTCTTAACTACATATTGGACGTTACAAAAGGATATGAAAGGAATTGTTGTCTATGAGCGAGGGCGAAAAATAAGTGGAATTTATGTATTGTTGAGTGTTATGAGAAATGATTTGAATTATGAATTCACAGCATATTGTGAAGAGTACGAAGAGATTTTTAGGGGAAGCCTAGATGAGAAACAAGTGAGAAAGATCATCGATCAACACAATAAAGATGTAGAACAAGAGTCGTGTGAAGCATTAAGATATTCAGATCATCATAAAACACTTCACCTACTTTTAACTTGTATGAAGCTTGTAGATCCAATTCCAATCTGTACTTTGCAGTTGTGTGAGCAAGAAGGTTCCAAAATTATTGTTTGCAGATACTGCAGGAAAAGTCAACCAGCTGGTACTTAAAAGTTGGGAAACTACTGAAAGTGTCTTGAGTAACAATGATTTTGAAGTGTACCAAAGTCATTACACATCACTATAGCTCCCATATATGTTCTATGTGATAGCAAGCTTTGACTGCACAAGAAAGCAGTAATATAATTGCCGAAGATGTTGATATGGGAAGAAATAAATTTGTTTTAGCTAGCAGATTCAATTAAAGTAGTGATCACTGCATAATATAGTTCTTTATTGAAGATTTGAATATGATGTTGAATAAAAAAAAAAGCTCAATTGAAGTGTCAAGTAAAAAGAGAATGTGTCAAATATAAAATGACGTGGTTAGAGGTCTTATCTTGTGTCCTCTATTGTTTGCTTAGCAAAAATCCCTTATCTTGAACCTGCTTTCATAAACTTCCTGATACTTCCGATCTTTTGTCCGCTTGATATTAAAATTTTGTTCTTTTTTTGATTATTTATGAGGTTATCTTATCGGGAAAGTAAGTATGTCGTAGGTATCTCTATTTATTCAACTGATGTGCATCACTCCTTCCGTTCTAAAAAAATCTTTAGGATGTCAACTTCCGTCGGAAATACGCATTTCTTCCACTGTCTTCATAGAAGATATAATTTAAATTAATTCGAAATGCATTTTTTCGTAGGTTGATTGATACTGTGATACCCATGACAGCGTATTATGAACATGTATCCAAAATAATGGCATCTTCATCACATTTCGGCATTTTTTTGTTTTTCAAATTTCTATTCCTCCCAATTACTTTTTCCAGCAAAAAGGTAAGGCCTGCCGGGCAATTGATGGTGCAATCATTTCTCTTCATCAGCCGTTCCATTATCTTTAATCTTCGCTAATGTGTTTTTCTTAAACTTTTATTTGGTGACATAGATTCAGAATGGTGAATATTTTCCGTGCAGCAGTTATTGCTAGTGTTTTAACTTCCAGTTATGCATTCGCTATTCAGCCTGCTCCATCTCTTGTCAACAGGGGTGTAGTAAGAAAAACCAGCATGCCCCTCAGTATGTCTGGAGGAGCTGCTGATGCCCCTGAATTGAAGGTAAGAGATTTAACTTATCAAGTTTATTCAAAGACAAAAAACATCATGTGTTTCAAATCACTTTTTTAGATCACGCTCACATGTTGATTGTGTTTCAATTTTGTGGTGATTGTTCTTTATTAGCCACCACCTGCACTTTACCAAGGTGCTATCGCAGCTGGAGTTAAGAAAGCCTCAGGTACTTGGGGAAGCATTTTCAAGCTTGGAGTTGTTTCAGGATGCCACATTGCGTTCGGAGCTTACTTAGCCATCACTGTAGGAGGAGCTTGCCCTGGAATTGCTGCTGAAAATCCAGGTCTTCAAAAGGTAATTTGAAAATATTGATTGTGTCTGTTTTGTTGTTGCACATGCCAATTAACTTTTTTGATGATTTTCAACTTTGTATGTGTAGATCATTTTTGGAGCATTCGGTCTCCCTTTTGGACTTATCATGACCCTTGTTACTGGAGGAGAGCTCTTCACAGGAAATACTGCTCTTGTGGGAGCAGCCTACATGGAAGGCAAGGTTTCTAAAAAAGACTTGATTAAAAACTGGGTATCTTCCTACGCTGGAAATTTTGTTGGATCTCTTCTCCTTGCTTACCTTGCTTTTAAGAGTGGAACTCTCGCTAATGGACCCGCTGCTGCCGCCATTGCCACAGCTAAGGCAAACCTTCCATTTGAAGTCGCTTTTGTACGTGGAATCTTATGTAACTGGCTTGTATGTATGGCTGTTTACATGGCATCTGGATGCAGTTCTATGGCAGGCAAGATGACAGCTGTTTGGTTCCCCATTTCTGCATTTGTTGCCTTAGGTTTGGACCATTCTGTAGCTAACATGTTTATTATTCCCCTTGGAATTATGCGTGGAGCTTCTGTAACATACAAGCAAATGCTTCTTGGAAACCTTCTTCCAGTTACTCTCGGAAATATTGTTGGAGGACTTCTTTGTGTAATGGCTCCTTTTGGATTAACATTGGGCAGCTGGGGAAAGAAGGAAGAGTAAATGCAAGAAAATCCAAAACTTTTTAGCGCTTCAAAATTGTAGCCAATCTTACCATACACTTATGAAATGGGACACATAAAGAGTAATTTTATATTGCATTAACCTAATTACTTTGTTCAATTATTGAAACAACCGTCAAGTATGTTATTTATTTTATGTGATCATTTACGAATTCAATAGTATTCTCCTTCACTGGATTTTATCTAGTGGCGAAATTATGCATGGAAAGGATAAAAATCAAATGCATCTGAATCTTTAGTGCAGGAAAGAAGTCACAGGCAATTTCCCTTAGGAATAGAGTGAGAGATTTCAACCTTGATTACTTTACATGAAAATTTCCGAATATTTTACACAAACTTCTTAAACAAACGTTCGAGAGATTTTCTGCAAGGTGCCCCTCCTAAACCAATTGGATCTGAATCTCCACTTGGATTTGGATACGGAGGAGTCGTGGCACTTCCATCATTTTCACACAACCCATTATTTGAATTAGCAGCGAACCCGCCTGGACATTCAGATGCAACTTCATCCATACTATTAGCTTGGATATAAGGTTTCACTCCAAGCCAATTTCCTCTTGGGTTGTATCGACAAACTAACAAGACTCCATAATCTACTTCAGCCGGTAAGAAGAAATCAGGAAATGCGCATTCGGCATAAGCACATCCAATTTTGAATGATGTTGACCATAGACTTTGTGTATAGTGACCGCATTCGCCAAATGTACATTCTCCTGTTTCGTAGTTGTATTGATGAAATTCTTCATACCATTCATCTACTCCGTTGATAAGAGTTTCTATGTTGTCTACCACATCTGTGAAAGCTCCTGCAACAGCTAAATTTTCGCCGTAACCGGAATCATGATCATGCTCAAATTTGCATCGATTGGCCCAGCCTTTGGAACTTTCCGCTATCTTTTCGTCCCATTCAAGTTTGAGCATATTTCTAGCCATTGGTTGACCTTCAGTGAGTCCCCGGGCTGTGAGACCTCGCTCTTCATTATGATGCTCGGTTAAAAACTCTTTGTCAGTCTCTGAAAGCTGACCGCCATCTGCAGCATGAGTTGTTCCCAGATCATGGATCAGCAACGTCGCAATCAACAGGAAAGACGTTTTTTTCATCATATTCTCACAAATGTTATTGACCGCAGTTGGTAAAACCGTGAGTCTTATGAAGTAATGGTGAAACAAAGCGAATATTCTAATCTGTTTCATTAGCTAAAGATACGGTATCAAGCAACGAGGGAAACTCTAGAGACTCAATACACTGCTGAACGTGATCCAACTTAAGATTTCATGTGACACCACTGTTTGAAATGGTGGACTTAAGACTGATCGCTATGAATTTTTTCACAAATAATACAGATAGCCTAATGTATCTAAGTAAAATTACATCTGGTCAGATTTAAGAGTTATCTGTCTAAGTACAAATTTAGCTCAAAGATGGAAAAGCTTTTTTAGCACGACTGACTCCAGTATTTATAACATATATTTGGAAACTGTGTGCCGAAATAAAATCCATTTTTTTAGTAGTACAACGCAAAGTGCAGATAAATCAAGGATGAAACTTTTGCTTCATGAAATCAATGTTGAAGAGCAAAACAACAAAGTGAACGAGAATCAATGATATATACATATGCAAATGGATTTCGTGTTATGAAAAGT
>Ga0209092_10005670_pt1 | contig 10062 bp, 4 predicted proteins | sample FraStrMetagenome_FD_187446 | JGI IMG/M metagenome (GOLD analysis project Ga0209092, IMG submission 187446) | Marine eukaryotic phytoplankton communities from Arctic Ocean - Fram Strait ARC3M Metagenome (SPAdes) (version 2) | ecosystem: Environmental > Aquatic > Marine > Oceanic | place: Fram... | reverse complement strand
TAATAGAAAAATTATTTTTTGTCTACTACCAGGAACTGGCATCATACTCGTCGAAGGATAATCTGGGGGGTCCACAGCCGTTCTTTTTTACCAGACTACTATGATAGAAAGACTAGACCTTCTGATAATGAGTTGATTATTCTCATGGGTGATCTAAATGAAGATGTGTACCAGGCGGAGTTTGGGAAAAAAACTGGAAAGCATAGGAATCATGAATGCGCATCCATATAGTGATGAAAAAAAATATAGATCATATAATAGGGGAAAAACATAATTGATGGAATATGGTTGAGTGGCCCGTTACTATCCCTTGTTCAAAAAGTGGGACTTGCTCCTTTCCAATTTATTATGGACTCTGACCATAGAGGCATTTATGTGGATATGAATATGAAACAAATCCTTGATAGCCCGCCAATTGAATTTACGCAAATGAATTTCCGTCGTTTACAGGCATCAATTCCAAAAAGAACTAAAGCTTACTGTGAAAATGTAAAATGGCAGTGGTCTCTTAGAGGGCTACATGCGAAAATAGAAAAATTGAACAAAGATGCACCTATTATGTGTAAAGAATTGCTCCAATCGACGTTGAATAACATTGATTTACAGATTAGTCAGATACTTGCTGGGGCAGAAAAAAGGTGCATTAATGCAAATAAGACGGCGATACATGAGTGGTCACCAAAATTAGGTATTGCGATTGTAGCTGAGAGAAATTGCAAAAAGAGAATTAGTAAGTTAAAGAGAGTAGCGCTGCAGAGCAATTATGCGGAAATAAGAAAGGAGCTCTTGTTTGAGGAAAATGAACTCAAAAAATAAGAAAGGAAATAAAACATATAAAGAAGAATGATGCCGAATTTAGGAGAGCACATATTGATGAATTAATTCTGGAGAAAATCGAAAAATCACCAGGGTCATCATATGCAGGAGAATTAAAAAAACTTCAGCACATTGAAAAGCAGCGAAAAGAAGCATCTTTAATTCGAAATACTAAAGCAGTTAGACGAAACCAGGGTATATCGAAAATTCTAATACCTGCGCAAACGGAATACATTTTGCCTGGTGTAGATTATATGGATATAAATGTAATTTGGGAGCGAATGCGAGCAAAGAATGGGAAAGATGTGAAGAAATGGATTGAAATAGAGGATAGAAATATGACTGAAAAATTGACATTAGATTGTATGCGTAAACACTTTGGACAGGCGGAGGGAACTCCTTTAACGAATACTTATTGGAGTACTAACCAATTAGTAAATGATGCTTTTATTGAAAATATGAGAAATGAAAATTATGAATGCCTTGAAAATGAAACAATTGCTGTGCAGGAGTATTTTCAGGCGATGAAACAGCCACGAGAGGTGAAATACCTTGAGGCATTTTGCTATACTTTTGAACAATGGGAGCAACATATAGGACGTGTGAAGGAAAAAACTACTACGTCGCCATCTGGTCGCCATTACGGCCACTTCAAAACTCTCAAAGATAAAGAGCCTGAAATATTTCGGGATATATATACTGTTATGAACATTGCGTTTAGGGAAGGAATCTTGTTAGATAGGTGGAAGATAACGGTGACGGTTCTCATTCCTAAAGATGAGGGAACTCCAAAAATCCATAGGTTAAGACCACTACATATAGTTGAACCAGAGGTGAATGCGCTGGCAAAGGCACTTTGGGCTCGAAAACTAATGTATATAGCGGAGAAAACACAAAATATGAGCGATGATCAATATGGTGGGAGAAAAAATAGGCAGGCGCAGTCGGCTGTTCTTAATAAGATCCTTTACTATGACATCAATAGAGCAACAATGGTGGATGCAACTTATGATGATATTGATATGAAGAGCAACTATGATCGAGAGTTGGCGAGGTTAGTGGCAGCGGAAGCACGTATAAAATTGGGACTCCATAAACATGATGCTAATTTCATGATCAATTTTGTGGAAGAACAGCAGTTTTATGTGAAAACGGCTTATGGTGTATCTGAAAACTTTTATAAGTATGAAGAAAACAATAAGCTGTATGGACTAGGACAAGGAATCGCATGGTCTGGGCCAGGTTGGTTAATTGCAAGTGATACTATTGCAAAATGTAAAAAAAAATCTTGTGTTGGAATGATATATAAAAGCCCTATATCAAAACTTGTAGTAAAAAAACAACAGGATAAATTCGTTGATGATACTGGGTGTGGATGTAATGCAAAAAGCGAAGAATGTGAAAGCATATTAGATCAAACGCAACATAATTGCCAAAAGCATAGTGACTATGTCGAAACAACGGGAGGGATGGTTGCTGCAGATAAGTCTCATTATTATGATATACGGTGGGAAATACGTGATGGGATACAGAAGTCAAAGAGGGATGAGTGTGATGAATCAAAAATCTTATTGCGCCAATGTGATGGGGTTGTGAGAGAATTTAGGAAGATGAAGCCTTATGAGGAGCATAAAACCTTGGGATGTTGGGTCAACCCACTTGGCATCCAAAATAAGGCATATCTACAAATTCAGAACTTTATGCAGTCTTGGGCCAATAGGATGAGGCACTCTAATCTACCAGCTAAACTCATTCGTAAATCATATGAGTCTGAATTAAAAAGCCAGATTAGATATAGATTGCCGGTATATGCCTTTTCAAAAAAACAATGTGACAAACTCATGAAGATAGTCAATCCGATATTGCTACATTCACAATTCATGAATAAAAACTATCCAAGAACATTAGTATATGCAAATGATCAATATGGTGGCCTCAATATGACACATGTATATGATATTATGGGGATTGAAAAAATAAAATTTTTCTTTATGCATTTAAGGAGACAGGATACAACAGCACAATTATTATTAATATCTATGCAAACGACGCAAATGGAATGCGGTTCTGGAAAACTCTTTTTTAATCTACCATATACAACATTTTCCAAGTTGGCGACGAAAACGTGGTGCAAGTCCTTGTGGGAGTATTGCGACGCTAGGGAAATGGAATTTGACATTGGATTGAATGTGGTCCCTCCTTTACAAAGAAAACATGATCATTTTATCATGGATATTCTGGTTAAATACGGGAACTTTAGTACTAAGGAATTATTTGGTATAAATAAGTATAGGCAACATCTTCAATTATTAATGTTATCTGATGTGACGGATTTAAGGGGTAAGCGATTAATGAGGGAGATTCAGGAAGGAAAAAGTTCAAGACGTAGTAATTATAAATTTTGTCCGCAAAAACCTATCAAAGCTTGGGAAACTCTATGGACTTCAAAGGTATGTCCAATATTGAATATGGTATTACAAAGGCAGCCGTTAGGAGCATGGGTACATGAATCGCACCAATTGTGGACTTGGGAATATGCTGAGGCGAAGTACCAATATTTAAGATGTGAGAATAGAGTTTTTGTGAAGAAAAATACGAGATTTGGCTTACTTGTTAATGAGGGTATGGAAGAGGAGATAATATTCAACAAATGGGCTGATGTAGGAAGAGATAAAAAAGGGAATCCAGTTCTTATAGCAAGCCAACACAAGTGTGCTATGAAAACCCCACATGATGAGAGAGATGGCATAAGCGACTTCCGAAAATATGAGAACATGTGGGGAAACATAGAATATTTGGTGAATGAAGGCGATTTTGAGCGTTATTGTAAAGAAAAAAAATGTTTGGTGGCAACTGATGGGGCAAATCGAGATGAGGAGGGCGCACAAGCGTGGATAATTGCTTCTGAGGAAGGAGTACCAATGATACGGGGAAGAGGTAGAGTGAACTATGCTCGAGATGATGCTAGCTCATTACGACCGGAATTGGCGGCACTGCTAGCAGTGACGACCTTCATGAGTGATATGGCAGTAACGAAAGATATTAATTTTGGTTTAAAAGGAGCTGTAGACATATACACTGATAGTGCCAATTCGATATCTGCTATGACAGAAACTTTAATGCCAAGCACGAAAAATGCGTTAGAAAATAATATTGATATGAAAATTGAATTAAAGAATATCTTACGAACATCGCCAGTTCCCTTCAAGTTGATACATGTGAGAGCTCATCAGGATGACGAAATGCCGTTTGAGGAGCTGTCGATAGAAGCCCAGTTGAATTGTTTAGCTGATGCACATGCGGGAGGGGTATATATGGAGGTGGAGTGTGGTAGTCACTTAGAAGAGGCCCCCTTTTTAAATGCTCAAGTGTGCTCACTGCGGCTGCCTTTAAGCCGTCCTGTGACAAATATAGCAGCGCAAGTAATGACATATTCGGTGGCGCATGAAGTGGAAAATCAATTAGCTCGATTCTGGAAAATGAAAAAGGAATGGTTATGTAACATGGAATGGAAGGCTTTTCGAGTAGCTCTTAAGCGGATGCGAGGAGATAACAAAGGACATTTCTGTAAAATTGTGCACAAACAAATTCCAACTATGAAAATTATGAAAAGGAATGGATTCAGTACTACCAGCTTATGTCCACTATGTCTGAAGGTAGAGGAAGATTGGAAACATGTTTTTCAGTGTAAGAGCGCAACAGCAATGGTGGAAAAGGAATCACAAATGACGCTTTTGAAAAAAACTTTAATTCGATTACGTACTCACCCAGTTCTACAACAAAGAATTCTAGCGATGCTACGACAGTGGTTGAGTGGATTTCAAGTAACAGTACCTAGTAATGATGAAGAAATGGAGCTAATAAATGAGGTATTCCGGGACCAGAGTAACCTCCTTTATGAAAACCTATTTGCGGGAGTAATTTCACATAAATTTGGTGAAGTCCAAAAGAAATACTATCAGGAAATACCAAGTGATAGAAAACGACTTACCCAAAATGAATGGAATGTCAATTTTGTGAGGGCGCTATTGACCTTCAGTACCAACTTGTGGAAAACTCGTTGTGAGTACCTCCAAACACAGAGTGAGTTGTCTACAGAGCAACAGGTTCGCACGCTTGCATTGCAGCTGAGAACGACACTGAGAGAGAATCCGTGGAAGGTAGGAATAGAGGATACACATCTATTAAAAAGGAATGGGGATTTCTTTCGTAAAGCGAATGTCCGAAATTTAAATGGATGGATAGAAAGAGTGTTAGTGAGTATGAATATACAGGCTAGAAATGAAGATGCAACGAGGCAAGATATAAGGAAATGGATACAATTACCAGAAGATGGATATCATAAGAAAGTGACATGTAGACCACCAACAATCATTAAGTCGTATAAACAACTTACTTTTAAAGAAAGTTGTGCCTATGTAAAGTTATGCCAGCTGCAACCTGTAAATGACCAATTAAGTGTTGGAAGAAAACAATCACCAGCATGCCAATCTGGGGAACAGTGCTCAACAACTACAATGACATGGGAGAAAATTGAATATGATCTCATTAGGGATGATGAGGAAAATGTGCAATTACCATTGGAGACCGCTCTGCAGGAAACTTCTTATTTAAGTCAACCATCCAAGGTGTTAATTTCAAATATGGAATATGTGCAACAAAGCAACCATGACAGGGAAGGTCGAAATTTTTCCTTACCAATGAAGCCAATGGGAAAAATAAAAAAATGGTTTGTGCGAAAATTGGGCTTACACAAATGCAAAGACGTCGAAAAGAATAGTGCAACGACTGAAGAAATTATTTTTGGTGAAGCATCGGTAGGAGATGAGATGTCCTGCACCAATTGGAATACGGTTCCTGATACGTCTATTCATAAGAGTCGAGTGAATGAGGAGAAGCATAATAAAAACGATTTACTATCCCAGAAAATGATTATGGAAGAAATTTCGTCGTATGAAAGTATTGGTGAAACCAATGATGCATCATCGATAGGATCAAGTGACAATGAAAACGGAGATACGTTTGCGAAGTATTATACGGAAAGAGTGGAATATCTTGCATCTGGGTCATACTAATGGGTGTAACTCTGGTAGTGTGTCTGATAAGGGGAAAAATCAATTTATCTTGAGCAGTGAATCGATAAGTGAAGGAAGTGTTGATTTTCCCGATGAATTACCACTTGTGGTACAAGAAACTCCATTAATCAATCTACCTTATAAGCACGGCAGATCGAAACAACTTCAACAAATGCTGGAGGATATGGAATCGTCTTGTGGATCGGCAGATAGCTGTGGGGGATATGAAATGGAAGTGTGTGAGATAGTTGAAATCGAAGATACTCAAGAAGTAATAAATGAGAATTGCAATGCAGATTCATTGGAACGACATGTAAACATGGAAATGCCCAATGCAATACAAAGATCAATCATACGAACAAGACAAAAGGAGGAAGTCGAAACTTTTAGAGGGAGCAGTGGAAGCAGAGTGGTTAAGAACGCCAATGGATTCTTCCACCAAGTAAGAGTGGTTGACGAAGCTGGCCTTCAACAATGTGCAAATGTGCATGATGAGAAGAAAAGGAATCGTGACCCGTCTACTTCATGTAAGCAGCTACAACAAATCTCAAACGCGTTACCTCAAGTAAAGTCTCAACAGAAACGATCACAGCGAATTTTGAAAACGGATGCAAACAGTGTAATCAGCACAATCAATGCGATGAAGCAGCAAGAGAGCGACAGCAACAGTCATGTGAAAAGTCAATCAATGTGGCAAAACTTATCTTTTCATTCAAAGCAATCACGAAATAATGTCATGTTGAATCATAAATCTTACCTTCGAAAAGCGCGAGCGCGCATGTCAATACATTGTCAAGATATGAATAGGAGTCATGTGATTTGTGCACAAAGTTTTATGAAATTTTCATTATCTGGAGAACGAGGAAAATTAACAAATAAGATTCGAATGACGTCAGTTGAGAAAGAAAAAAATTGCCGAGTTACGGGATTCAAAGACGGGACTGAACTAGCGAACGAAAAATTTATTGAAGGTAAACAAGAAGTGGGCCCTAGCACGTACCCTACCGGGTGCCCTAATAATTATTTTGATTGTCTAAATAAAACTAACATAAAGTCCTAAGTAATGGGCTAGTGTATACTAAGAGCCTCTACTTGTATGTTCTAAGTATTTACACTTAAAATAAGAAATATTTGCATTGCATATGGCAGTTCTTGGAGACGATAGGAGGTACAATAAACCATAGTTCGGGGTGGGTACCGACTAAAACCACAGAAAGTGATATCAATATAATGGAGTTGTTACTACAAATGGGATATGATGACCAAACTATAAGAAAAGTAAATTTATGTAGACTGGCGAAGAAGGTCTATTTTGTTAGTGAAATAGTTAAGATTGGGTCGTTAACATTAGCAAGAGGAATAACTAAGTTCCAAGAAACAGCATTCCACGAAGACAAGTTTCCGAATATAGAGATACCAAAGTTGTATGAGGAAATCTGGACAAATGTAATCAGGGAATTGATTTTGAAAGTTCGCTCAAGAGATGCACTAGGCTGCATAGTGTCGCACAAAGCATTTCAGTGGGTTCAGGGAGATGATTCAAATATTCTGTTTCAGAAACACAATGGAACTCTTAAAGTATATCAAAAAGATAAAGGAACCAATATTTATCGAGCGTCCACAGAAGTGAGGTCTAAAGAAAAAATATACATAGTATGCAGGGTGATTGTGCACGACGAAAAGAGGGTATCCATAGACGAATGGGAGGCGATAGCGGAAGAAGAAGCAGTAAACAGCACACAAAAAGAAAATTGCCTTACCAAAGAAGCCGAGATGCAAACAGAGGAAGACTATATAGAGCGATTTGTACACTTTGCCAGAAGAACATATCCGGCAATATATTTCAGACTTTGGAGAGAGTTACAGGGTCTCCAGAATTTACTAGGCATTTCCCAAGGTATAAGAAGAGGAAATATCATAACGGTGGGGGATGCTTCGGTAAAGCATCATAGGATGTCCCATAGTTATATCTTGGAACTGAAAGACGAATCGATGGCAATCCAAGGGGAAGGACCACTGCCTACGGATCCAGAAGAGGCGACGAGCACGAGAGCAGAACGGATGTCTTTACTAGCGATGGTGTCACTAAGTGTGAGCATAGCGGAATTTTTCAGTTTAGACAGCGGTAAAGTTGAAGTTTACTGCGACAATGATGAGGCATTGGAAATAAAATTGGACAGATGGATCTCGTACACGAAATATTGTGGGAAAGACATAGATCTGATCATGGAAACCAAAGAGTTAGTGGATAGGAGCATAATTAAATTCGAAATGAAAAATGTCCAAGGACATCAGGATGATGAAGATGCAGAACATCAAGTTAGACGCAACATTGACATGGACGAGCGAGCGAAAGCGGTGATCAATCATCCTAATTACCAACATGATTTTTGTACTCCCTTTTTTCCAGCACAGAAAATAGCCCTCAACATCCAAGGGTCGATTATCTCAGGTGATATAGACAAGGAAGTTAGGCTGTATTATCATGGATATAAAATAGAAAAGAGACTACATGCACAAGGTCTGGGATCGAGTATCCAACATAAAATAGATTGGCATACGATAGAAAATTCCGTCAAATCGTCCTCTGTGACAGAAAGAGTCCAAATATTGAAAGTTATGCATCAGCAATTTCCTACAATGTCACTCCTGCACAAAAGCGGTCGAACGGACTCACCGTATTGCAAACGTTGTGATGAGGAAGAACCAGAGACCAATAATCATTTATTCCGATGTCGGCACCCAAACGCGTGCCAAGCAGTAAGAGAGGCGGTGAAAGCTTTCACAAAGGGTATGCAGAAAGCTAAAACTTGTCCACTAATTCAAAGAGCACTTAAAACCATTCTCATAGCGGATGCACAAAACGTAGAACCAACCATGCCGAACAAATTCCTAAGCTCCAATGGTCAGTACGAAGCTGTACAATGGGCATTTTGGCACCAATTGGAAATCGGCATAGAGCATATGAAAAGAGGATTCATCTCCTATAAATGGCAACAAGCACAAAATCTTTTTGAGAAACGTACAGACGTGAGGCATGAGAATACGACGTGGAGTAAAACATTTTTTAAAATGATATTCACATACCATGTTTCGATCTGGAAAGATAGGTGCAGTCACTTACATACTAAACTCGAAGATGATGGAATCACACTAACAAGAGTAGAAGCCAAAACGGAAATCGAAAAATTATTGAGTCTTCCAGCAAAAGAGCTCACGCAGGCTGAGAAGAGCCTCCACGAAAATGTGAAGCGGTATTTACGCTACGGCAGTGAGGTTACGTTGGTTCATTGGGCTAGACTGTTACGCAATGTTCGAGAGGATGCAATCTTACAGAAACGGAAACGTTCAAGAAAATCATCGAAGCTGCAATCCATAACAAAGTTCTTGGTCTCAAACCGAAAATGATCGGTATGAGCGGAATTAGTTAGGGGCGAATGCGAGGTTTTGAAAAGTTTCCTCGTTTTAATTTTTGTTTTGCTTTTCTTTTCTTTTGACCAATAATTATGTTAGTTTCAGCTGACACGTTCCCATAGGGTGGGGACCGAGAAAGCGCTACGCTGTACAAATGTAGGGCGTGGGCTGTGTGTGTTTTTCTATATTTTTATCTTTATTAATATAGTAGAGTGCAATACTATGCGTCTCGTAAAATAATAATTTGACAAATATCCAAAATATGTTGTAACAAATATGCGCTTATTAATGGTAGTAATGAAGACCATGTAACCAATGCAGAATCATTGTGATTTTATTGACCTGTTTTGACTTTGTCACTTCTACAAAGTAAAATGATATTAGCATATCATCATTTTGATGAATGTATTTATAATATTTTTGATGATAATAACATCATGAGTAATTGTGATTTGGCAATAACAGAACATAATATAACATAACAGAACATAACAGAACATAACAGAACATAACAGAACATAACAGAACATAACAGAACATAACAGAACATAACAGAACAGAACATAACAGAACAGAACAGAACAGAACATAACAGAACATAACAGAACATAACAGAACAGAACAGAACAGAACATAACATAACATAACAGAACAGAACAGAACAGAACAGAACATAACAGAACAGAACAAAACAGAACATAACATAACATAACAGAACAGAACAGAACAGAACAGAACAGAACAGAACAGAACAAAA
>Ga0209092_10005669_pt1 | contig 10062 bp, 6 predicted proteins | sample FraStrMetagenome_FD_187446 | JGI IMG/M metagenome (GOLD analysis project Ga0209092, IMG submission 187446) | Marine eukaryotic phytoplankton communities from Arctic Ocean - Fram Strait ARC3M Metagenome (SPAdes) (version 2) | ecosystem: Environmental > Aquatic > Marine > Oceanic | place: Fram... | reverse complement strand
TCCTCACTAATTATTTCATCATCGATCGCCAAATATCCAACACCCATCGCCAAATAAAACCAAATATCCAAACAGTAATTTAGTTTTGCTTCCGTTATTTCGACAACAGTCAACATCTTCTAACACAGGTGCGCAAGATTCCTAAAAACACACAAAAAATCTAATTTTTCCAATATGATACTGAACAGATATGGATAATTATGCGGATTTCAGCTTAAAAACGAACAATAGTCTCTCATAGTTTGTGACAGTTTGATAGTCAAAATCGACCGGACAGTGTACTGTCTGATACTTTGACAGTTTGATAGTACACTATCCACTGTCTGACAGCTGACAGTTGACAGTTGACACCTCTAGCTAGGGTTAGGGCCTACGTATTGCTATTTCAATAATTCGTAATTCCTCGAGATGTTCGCTGAGTTGATAACAAACTTATCAACAGTTCGCTGAAGTGTGATAGATAACAAAAAGATCAACATACGAGAAGGTACGGACAGAGGACTGAGGGACAAAGTGTCTTCCCGAAACCCGAAACCGAAGAGTTTCTACGAAGGTTATTTTTACAAAAAATGTTTTTCTCTCTCGAAAAAAACGAGAAGAGAAAGCCGTAACATATGTGTTACGCCATTGCACACAGCACACAGTCTTACATCTGACATAGAGACCATACTGCAAAGTTAACACCACAATCGTATATTTCGGTAAATCTCAATTTGTTCTATTTTCTCTCTCTCTTACACTTCAAATCTCTTTCTCGGATTGATAATATCTCGAACGTAGTACTTTGATACCTCACCTTGTGTTCTCACTTTCGCACGACGACAATTTATAAAAAGCTACATTGCTACGATGTTTACAAAGTACATTGCTAGAGCAGCACTTTTTCAGGCATGCGTACTTCTTACGAAGTCGTCAGTGTATGCAGAAGGTGAGAGCGCAATTGCTTTGCTTGCACATGGACGCTTCTCATTACTATCGGATATGGATGTTAATCATGCTTTTGTCTTGTAGACGGACCTGTTACTTGCGGGAGTGCTATTAAGATTACTCATGTTCCGACCGGATACTTCCTTCACAGTTCGGATGCTCGGTTTAATGGAGGGAGCGGTCAAAGGACTGTAACTATGACCCCTGATAGAGCTCATTCGGACTCTCTATTTCAGGTCAGGGAAGCAAATAATTCAGGGGTATGCTCGGCGGCTGCCCCTATTAAATGTGGCGATGTGATTCGACTGACGCATATGAATTCTAATCAAAATTTACACTCGCATAATGTCCGATCCATATTGATGGGGAGAATGGATCCAAAATCTCAAGAGGTACGCAGCATAACGTAACGGGAGAACGAAATTTTCATGTTCTTACTTTGTTTAAATACCATAGGTTAGCTTGTTCGGAGACTCGGGAGAAGGTGACGGAGGTGACAATTGGGTTGTGAATTGTGACACGGGGAATTGGATGAGAAGTCAGAAGGTTACATTCATGCATGTTGGTAAGCTTCGTTTGCTTCGAAATGGTCTGATTTAGGACATGCTTGAATGTTTGAATTTCATTTTATTTCTTCATTTCTTATCTTTTCGTAGACACTGGAAAATATCTAACAGCAAATAAAGACACCAACTACAATGATCAGAATTGCAGAGGTTGCCCTATTGTTGGTAAGTTGTTTTGACCGATAATCAATCAATTTTTATGAAATTTAATTTTTGAATATCTCTTCGTGAAAAGGCCATCTGGAGGCCTACGCGCACTGGCCTTTCGATGAAAACAATATTTCATTCAAGACTGAGATCGGCATTCATTTGTCATGAGACAGAAAAGTACCGATGAAACACCCACTTTGATCGATCTTTTGATTTACGTAATAGGGTTGCATGGATCTGAAATAACCATGGATACATAAATATACGCTTCTGCTTTTATGTTTTATATCGTAATTACATCCAGATAATTAATCCGATACCTTCTATCTCTACCGGTATTCTCTTGGAGCTGCATTTGCCTTCTCATTGGTATTCATGCTGGAAATTGCAACAATACAGTTTTCAAAATAAATCTATTAAGTGGGAACATAAATCAAATTCTTTTTCACGTAGTGGTTGTAGTCGTGCGCGAACTTCATCCCTTACCACACATTAGATGGGTCGCCTTTACCAAAAGTGAATAGACGCACCCGTCAAACTGTACAATCAAATGGAATACCAAACCCGGTTTGTCCAATGCGTTTTCTTTTCGGTCATAATCAATTTCAACGCACTCTCTCTTTTTCTCTTTTTCTCTGTTTCCCTTTCTTTTCTCTTTTTCTCTCTCTCTCTCTGAGATCTGAGAGAGAACTAACGTAACCTCGCAAGGTTCGCATTTGTAACCTGTACCAGTACCAAAACGCAGCGGCAGCGCAGCGCAGCAGCAAACCTAAACCCGACTTATTTTCCATTTTCAAATCTACTTTCCCACACGCTAGCCAGCAATATCGAAATCTGTTTAGCTTCTCAAAAAGCCTGAACACTACGCAACACATGAAAAAAGCAACACGTTTTCAAATAATATCACACAGCAGACACAGCAGGGATCAAGGCTTTCCGCACATCATCCTATACCTGTAGCACGCAAACAAATAAACTCCAACCGCGCCCGCGTCTCACAACCAAATTACACACATGTAGATCTACAACACAAACAATAAGACACAAAACAATTACGATATTACCTACTAGTTCATGTATTAATACTTGTGTAGAAGATAGTATACAGTGCTGCAGGGGTCTGAATATATTTACAAAAAGAATATCATCGTCATCATCATTCAGAGAAGAAGTTGACATTCATCTGCACAAATATATATTTATAAAGAGAGAGAGAGAGAGAGAGAGAGAGAGTAATTATACTCCAGCCTCCACCTGTTCGCAATATCATGCCGTCGAGCGGAAATGAGATGAACATCATCGACGCTTCGCAGAACAATGGTGATTTGTTAGCACCGCCGCACATTCCATCCTCCGATGCCAGAACTGCGGTAAAGGCTGAATCAACTTCGTCTTTACCTGCTTATGATGGCAAGGATGATGGGTATGATGGGCTCATGCTTTCCATCCATCCGGACGATGCACGGTACGTTACTTCGGCTGCAAAGGCTTTCACACAGGCATTAAAGGACGTTAAATGCAGTAGCAGCAGCGGGAAGCATTCGAAGAAGATGGTTAGTGCGAAGAGACCCATAATGGTGTTGATGGAGGATTCTCTAGAAGCTGTCCAAAAATGCGTGGGTACTTCTACAGATGAGGGTGCTGGTGCTGAAGATTTGATGGAAGGTCGTAAGATTTTGCGAGAGTTTGTATCGTTTTTTACCGGTGAAGAGCATAGTGATGAAAATGTTAGTAATGAGGAAAAAGTCAGTAACGCGACAAGAGTTGAAACCGGTGGTGTGGGGTTGGCATTGGCCATGTTGTTGTATTGCGGTGAAATGGATAAGAGTTCCAAACTGTTAGCAGCATTTCAATTGTTGATCCAGGATGCTGCAGGTAAAATTAAACAGGGTAGCAATGATTTAAAGGCTAACGAAGGCAGCGGTAGTGAGAAAATGTCAAGTAATATAAGTAGTACTAGTAGTGATGCCATGCAATCCGATGAGAATCAGTCCGGTAGAGCAAATGGGGCCAACCAGCACCCAAAATCATCCATGTCGTTCACAGGAGATGCCCTTTTGAGTGTAGAAGCAGGTTCCAAGAAAACAAGTAATGAGAAAGATACCGATGTCGCAGAGGAAGCGGTGAATACCTCGTGGGAATTAAGTAAAGAGCAAATGAAGACCATGTTCGAAAGTGTGCTACTATCGATATCCTTTTGTTGTGCTATTAGTCAAAGGACGGAATCGATTCCAATAAAATCGAAAGAGTATCAACGTACAAGGGCTGAGGTATGAATCTATAGTTTCTTTGTGTATAATGTTCAATTCGTCAACATTTTCACAAACTTTTTTGGTGTACCGGTAATAGGTTTCCAGCGTAAGTAAATTTGCTGCCGAACGGCTATTTCGAGAAAACGAATTGAAAGCTAAGTCTTCTACCATCAACACTATATCATTCGAAGTATTTGGAGATTGGTACAATCGTGGAGGTTACGAACTTGTTCCATGGATCGAACTGCTTGATTTAAGGAAGTGGAATTCAAAGTCAAACAAAGAAAAGGATGAATCTTTGAATAAGAACAAACCGTTAAAACGGAAGAAGGTAAGCAGTGCCGAAGGCGATGATGACGCAGATCTTTCGCCCATGGAACAGGAGGATGCCTCCATGGCCGATCTCGATTCCAACACTGCCGTCGCTATGGACGAAAAGATGGCAATTGCCTCTCCTCCCTGTTCTGCACCCCAACGATGCGTCGTCTCCTTCGATTTCAGTGGGACCATGCCTGACAATTCAAAGTTACACGTCAATATCACTGAAGAAAACCTGTATATCCTCCAAGCTTTCGTAAATCGCACGAAACTGATCGAACGCAACATGGACGACATAGTCGTTAAGATCGTCAACTCCCGCGAAGTTTCAACTGATGACAAAAGGACGTTGACAAAACGAGGATTCGTACGATGCATATTGCGCGACGTTTGCGGTCTCCGCGTTCATGGCGACCTGCTATCATCGTCGTCGAATAATACTTCTTCGTCTTCATCATCCGGAGATAAATTATCCGTGGGTGAAGAAAAACTCTTCCAACACATGCTGGAATCCTTATACAGTTGCTTCGATTTGGATCACACTGAAGCAGTACCATGTATTGATTTGTCCGTCGGGTTCACGTTCTTGTGCAGTGGCAGCAAAAGTGCGAAGTTAGCACGTGCATTTGATTTGATCGACGTTACGAAACGCGGCGAATTGGCGTACGACGATTTGACCCGATATTTGCGCTGTTATTTGAGCGTGTTGGTTGGGCTTTCATTGACGACGTACAACTTTCAAACAAACCAGTATTCTCATTCTATGGATAGTGAAGGCGATAACAAGAATAGTAATGGAAGAACGATAAACAAGAAGGGAATGTACTGTGCCATTCACAATGGAAGCGAATGGACAGCAAGTCATATCTGTTCTTCGCCAGCTAGAGCAAATCGGGTTATAAGCTTCGAATCCTTTGCAGATTGGTATACCGAAGGCGGATTTCAGATTGCACCGTGGCTTGAATTGCTTGATTTGAAAAAGTTTTTGAATCTGTTGGAAGCGCAGGATGAATCAAAACCACTTTCAAACTCTAATTTGAACAACTCAAGTTTAAATCATCAAAATCAATCTGTGTTTAATCAAATGAATAGTAGTCACGCAATTCATCCTATTTTGAATAACAGCACCATGACATCTGCGTCCTCTTCCTCTTCCCCTACTTCGACTGTGAATAGCTTTGTCAAACGCAATCGCGTACCCCCCGATGCTGTTGCTTTTACGTTCCCGCTGGCAAAAGGCAACCAGCTCGTTGTGTTGAAGGATGATTTAGTGTACGTCCGTAAAGTTGTCGCGCAGTTGGGATTTGTGGATGCGCAAGTGCAAGCCAACGTCGTATGGGAGCATTTGCAATCTATGTCTCAAAACAAAGAGAGAATCTCACAGAAAGAGTTTGTGAATGTAATTTTAGAAGTAATAAAAGTCCAAACTTTGGTGAAAGCGGAATATGATCAACAGGTTTTGTTGCAAAATTTTTTTAGCAGCTTTGACCTGTCGCAGTGCGGTAACGTGCCGAGCAATCAATTAATGGGCGGTATGACTTTATTATGCGACGGTCGGAAAAGCCAGAAGTTGGCCTTTTGCTTTCACCTATTTGCTTCCGCTTCTTCTAGTAATTCTTCCAGAGATAAAGAGATGAACAACGATGATCTGTTCTACTTCTTAAGGTCGTTCTTGATTGTTTTGTTCAGCTGTTGTGCTCAGAGTCTAGAACTCACTGCGGATCAAGTGAGTACGTGGATAACAGACACAGCTCGGATGTGCTGTCGCGATGTAATGCATCATCAATGGCAATCGAAAAAGGAGACAGTAGATTTTAAATCCTTCGGGACGTGGTACAACGGTGGAGGCTTCGAGACTGCACCATGGTTAGAGTTGCTAGACCTGAAAAAGTGGGCGTTGGATGAGGATTTGGCGCCGAGCAGTGGCGCAAATAATAACGACCATAATTTATCGCAATGGAACTTGAATTGCCAACAACCCTCAGCTTCGACGCCTTCGTTTTGTAATGCCAAATTGAACGGACATGACGATCAAAATGATCATAACAATTTGCCTGGAAACGATTCACCACAACAGCCCATCAAGTTTCATATGTTGACACACGGTGAAAGTAACGGTGTGTATATTACCTTTTCTCCGGATAGAGTAGCTCGATTGCGTCAGCTAGTACAGGAAAGTAATTTGGCCAATATGAATGCCAAGGTTGTCATTGATCACTTTGTTAACAATTGCGCCAACCGTTCTGTAATGAGCAAAAGCGAATTTGATCAATGCATGCGTAGCCTCATTCGTGGCGAAACACTAAGTTTGGACGCCAAAAATGGATTGTCGGAATTATTGAACTCTCTGTTCTATTCTTTCGATCGCACTTCTCATAATACAATAATGATGGGACAGCGACCCATGCACGAAGTTGCCCTATGTGAACTCGCAAGTGGATTTTCCGTGCTCTGTGGTGGAAAGAAGAGCGATAAGTTGGAATGTACCTTCGACTTATTTGACAACGATCAAGACGGAAAGTTATTGCGAGCTGATTTACATCGATTTTTGCGTTCATTTATAACTCTTTTTGTTTGCCTTTCGAGCACTGCCTCGAGCGATCCCTCAGTTTTCCATCAAATAGACGCCGGTGCTTCATGGGCGGTTGAGAAAATTTTTCGAAGCAGAAGCTCCAATGAATCATACATTAGTTTTGATGATTTTGCTTCATGGTACACTGATGGTGGATATAGTTCCATTCCTTGGCTCGAGCTGTTGGATCTTCGCAAATGGATGTTGCAAAGTTAAAATAGTGATAATTTATTTACAATTCAAGTTTAATAATGAAAATGAAGTGAAATCACTTTAATGTTTTGGCTTAAACTAAGTAGACTGTATTATACTCTTCCTGTACTTAAAGTTTGACCCTTCTAATCAATCGCCTCAAAGAGGGAGACTAGATTTTAACTTCCTTGTCAATTGTATGATATGCGGTCCCATGCATGAACGACGAGACAACAAGCTTCAACGTAAAGATCAGCCAGAATGAGCCTCGACAACGATAAATGAAATCTTATTAAAAGAAGTCAAAATATTGTACATATTCCTCTGCTTCATCAATACATATTTGGTGTGGTAAGATGTCGTCTCGGGTCTACTTTGTTAGGAGTAAATTACCAGTCGGCGAAGAAAATCAGGAGCAGGCGTAGTTTTACTTATCAATTACGAATGATCTTTTTAAATAAAAGCTCATCTTTCACATTGAAGCTGATATGAGAATCGTGTGGGATCTTTGTCTACAATTGTAAGAGTCCATCCGTTAAACTTTTGCCATGGGTAACTTTTGATTTTCGCAACTTTTGTCGTACTGCGTTTTCAGATTGTTCATTAGCATTGTTGATCATCGACATATGGGGAGAAAATCGTAAAGTTGATTTTAATTTGTTTCTTCTTGGTTCTGATGAACGAGCACGAAGAGCAGACCCAAGTGCGATTGATGCTCTGGACCCAACTTTGTGAGTAGGTCGACGAGATTTGGAAGAATTAGACAATTCGACATGCATGGAACCTCTCAAGTAGGAAGATCCCTGCTTTGCTATGGTCTTAGCGAGAAGAGATTGCGCTGCAGGGGTAAGAGACTTCGTCCGCTCCAATAGTGATACATTATTTTGTGGCGCTAGTGATGATTGAGAAGCTGATGATCTTCGCTTCCGAGATGATCCACCGCTCTGTTTTGTTCCTACTTTTCCTTGCAGCAATCGCGTGCGCTTTGACATCGTTTCTTCAGCAGAGCGAGCTAACCTTTCGCGAGATCCTTCACCCTTCATAGTAAATGAAGGCATGTTTACTGCTTCCGACGTAGATAAAGTATGGCCTGATAATTCATCTTGTATGATCAATGGAGTTGCGGCAACATTTCCCCAAGTAACAATCGGACTTTTTTCGTGATCATCCCCGGGGCGGATACGTGGAGTGAGATTCACATATTGTGAGTTCTCTTCTTCAACTTTTTTCTTGTGTAACTCTTGAAAGGGCAAAGGCGAAGCATCCAAGTCAGTGTCGAGGGAGGATTCAGCGCAAGATGTATCGGTTCCATCAAATGATGGTTTAGCGCGATTCTTTGACGCTTCTGTTGCAATGAGCGTGGACTTGTCACTTTCAGGAAATCGAGTATTTGCAGGTAGAATTGTGCGCTCCCTTCGTCGTTTTGCCATGTCAACTCGGGCAGGTGGTAACATATGTCCATTCGAAGATCCATTATTTTGTCTAGAAACTGATGGAGAAACAGAGTCGTCGCAAACTTTATATGAAGGCGTTGGCACGATCGTTATTTGACTATCAACAGGAGTGTCGCCACTTTCAATCTGAAGCAGCCTCGCAACAGTCCCACGATCTTCACCATTGGAACATGACGAAGGCAACTGCGGAGTAAAAAACAAAGAATTCCTCGACCTTTCAATTCTTCTTACCATTTTATCATTTCCATCTGAGCTACCTCGAAACTGATCTGACGCCAATTGCAAATCCAGAGGCGTTTCGGATCCATCCCCATTACCAATGACATTACCATTACTACAACTATGAGTCAGAACAAACATCTTTCGTTGTTCCGCCAACCTCCTTCTTTGCTCGACATCAAATTCCGCATTATCTTCACTCGTCGCATTCGCATGAAAATCATTTAACTCTAACGCTGTCAAACCCTCTTCACCTTCTTCTGCCTTATGCGCTTCTAACAACCGAGCAGCGCGTCGAATTGCAACGGCCTTCTCGATGTTCCCCTCATCCCGCGCCTTTAAAATGGCTACATCACGACGAAGTGATGGGAGTACCGGATAGAAATCGCGTTCGACTATGCTTGCCAGTTTGGCCGTGTATTCTTCTTCTGGTAGAGATATTCTGTTGTGATTATTCTTGTGGGACATATCGGATGACGGTGCTATTATTGCGACTTCAATGCCTGCTTAGTTTCTTCAGCTGCTTTTGTGTGTGTGAAATAATCGAGCTTCGAGCGCATGATCAGTAGAAAAATCTAAAATATATTATAATACCGTAGGCAACAAAACAATTGCGCAAGAGTAGAAGTTAATAAAATAAAAGCATACAGTTTAAAAAAAAAGTGACCCGGAAGGTTCGCATAAAACAGCAAATAATTGCGCATTTGCCAATTTTTGGCAACAATCCAATTGCGCGTTTCCCTTATTTTTTTTCAACAATCTAAATGCGCATTTCCCTTAAAAAAAATCCAACAATCTAAATGCGCATTTTTATTTCTAATAGCTTTACTTTTCGTGAATTGCGCATTTTATCATACATGTAGAAGCAATCGTTTCAAAAGTGTTAAGGGAAAATTTAAAGTAGGTTTAACATATGATTTTAACAATTGTTGTTGCAATTTAAAAACTTCTCCATTTTCAGTGAATCCCGAGATAGGTTTATTTCAATTATCGCACTCTTCTATATGATGCCTTCAAAAATACGACAGACGCCGCGGACGTAAGCAAACTCCGGATTCTCGAGAGCATTTATAGCCTCCTCTTTACAACCGTTGTCGGCAACGATAAGCTCGAAATGATAATCTTGAAAAATATGCTTTCGAGAAGATCTTGCAAAGCTGAACTCTGCATTTATATTATAGCAAACTTGTTACTTTTGTAAGCAACGAGCGACACTTTGTTTACAACTTTCATCGTTCTTGGACGGCTGACAATAACTACATCGAAAAACCTTGGACGGGCCAAAAGCACTTCCTCCAATATTCGGCAATAAGCATTTAGACGCTTACATCTGGATATTTATTTTTGCAGGATACATCGCATTTTTCACTCAAATTCATGTTTCTGGTCGCAAAAGTAAGCTTCATACTTAA
>Ga0209092_10005668_pt1 | contig 10065 bp, 10 predicted proteins | sample FraStrMetagenome_FD_187446 | JGI IMG/M metagenome (GOLD analysis project Ga0209092, IMG submission 187446) | Marine eukaryotic phytoplankton communities from Arctic Ocean - Fram Strait ARC3M Metagenome (SPAdes) (version 2) | ecosystem: Environmental > Aquatic > Marine > Oceanic | place: Fram... | reverse complement strand
CGAAAATCGACCGAAATTCGAAGTAGGCGATAATAATCTTGTCGAAATGTTCAACACGCTCGAAGCAAGCGAAAACGACGAGATCAATAGAATCAACCAACAACAACGCGCTGCGGAAAGACAAGTCTTGCGCTCGCAATCACTGAACACTGCGCAACACTCCTATTACGGATCATCTTAATTACTGATAGAGATTTGTTTGATCCGAATTTTGAACTTTTAACTTGTAAATGTAAAAAAATGTTATTCATTCCGCAAAAAGAACATTTTAACCTGCTAAAATTTTAAAATTGGCCTCTCTTACATGTTTTGAACTCAAACATTTTTTTTATCAAAAACAACTGTACATCAGCTTCAAATGATTTCATCTTCAGAAAATGAACAAAGTTCTGAATAAAATATTTCAAGATTGATTTTTTTTTTAATTTTCTAACTCAAGAATGTATACGATGAATGTAGAAGTTCCGTTCGAAAGCGAGCGACATGCAGAAATTGCACTCAATTCCGTAATTCAAGATGAAGAACCGCGAGCTGGGACGCATATTGAACGGTTAACCAGCTGGTTAAAAATCTGGATGAAATAATTTTTCCTTCAGAAAAATAACTGTCGAAGGAAATCTGCTGAAAATTCACTGGGAAGCCGAGCAAGCCCGAATTCTACGAACTTCTGCGCAAAGTCTTTTACAGCTGCTTATTCTTGTGACTCAAACAATTGAACAGTTTGATGGAATGGAGTAAAAAATTCACTTTTTTCATCTTCAGATTTAAAATAAATGGACCGGACGGAAAGTCGAAATCGCTCAAAGTTGCGCGATTTTTACAAATCGCAGGCGCGTGAGAATGCGGAACTCGTGCGCAATCCGCAGTTTAATCTCGACTCAAGCCAGTTTCAGAAGAATGAGTATATCGACGGGGTACTTCGGCAAATGCCACTCGCTGCGTTGCTGCAGAGAGAAAGAGAAATCGGAAAAGAAATAAGCACGCTCGACCAGAGTATGCAGAGCTTGGTCTACGATAATTACAACAAGTTCATAAAAGCTACTGACACAATCAAACAGATGAGGTAATTAAGCAGAAATTGATTTTTTGCCGATAAAGGCTTTTTTTCGAGGAACTTTTTCTAGTTCGCTTTTTCATCATCCGAAAAATTCGGATCCGAGAAATTCGGATCCGAAATCAAAATTAATGCAAAATCTATACCTGACTTTGATACGTTTTAAGGGTGGACTTCAAGGACATCGAGAAGTCAATGGACGAGCTTGTCTCTGAAATGTCCGAGATCACCAAACTCTCGACCAGTCTTAATTCTAAAATGAAGCCATGTCGCACAGAAGTAGCCAATCTTGTTGAGCAGCAAGAAACTCTGACGAAAATGCAATTTCTTTTCGAACTTCCAGCTGAATTGAAACGCAAAATCAAGGAAGGCGATTTTGAATCTGCCGTTGAAGATTATATTAAAGCGAATTGTGTTTTGAAGAATTACGAGAATCATCCATCGTTTAAATCTATCCAAGAAGAGTGCGAGCTAGAATATAAAGAGCTTGTCGCAAAACTTGAAGAGCCATTTTCGGAAAAAGAGAGTGAAGAAGAGCTGCTTATCAGATGTATTCGCTTGCTTGTGAAACTTGACGAGGACAGATCATCCTCACTCGCTGATGGCTTCTTGAAATCTCGAATTACAAAAGTAAAACATCGGGACAATACTCTGAAATCTTTCAGTTCCGAAATAAGCGCTATTTTGGCAGATATCTGTGTAAATATCACTTCTTTCAAAAATGTCTTTCACGAGCGAAATCTTAATTCATCACTGGCTGCACAACACGCTTATCAGTCGCTGAAGCGCCACGTCAATGATATTCTTGAAGAGCTAACTGATGATTTTTCCGAAATTCTTGTAACAAACGATCTGTCCGATGATCAGTTATCGACGTCGCTCGATCTCTGGTACTCAAAATTATCTGCAACTGCGCAAATTCTACCAGAGCTTAATCTTACCGGCAGATCAGAAGAACTCGTCGTCAGTCAAGCTAAAATACGTCACGACAGCATTAGAAAAACTCTCTTTATGAAACTGGAAGAAGAAATTTTAAAGATCGAGAAATCAGAATCTCCAGGAGCCACAAACGCGGCTATACTGACTTTGATTCGCGATTCACAGCATCAGCTTGATAAATTCTTCACGATGTCAAAGTCATACAGTCAGATCGAATATTTTCTTGTTGAATGGAGTGATATGGCAAAAACGCTCAAGTGAGTTCTTTAATAATTTAAATTTTAAAATATATTAAAAATATTTAAAGAATTGACGCAGTTGACCATATCGCGTCGTTTTGCCAAAAGACATTAGAAACAGCGCACCCAGCACTGCTCTTCCCACTATCAGCGCTAGCGAGTATCTGGTCGGAAACAACAGTTGATCAGTGTATCGAACGCAAAGACCGCCAAACGGTCAATCGATTGAAGATAAGTTTCAGTCAAATTTGCTCAGCGGCGTTGAAAGAACTTGTTTTCATTCGAGGTTGTCATTGCGCAGAACTTATTTATCGAAGTGTCATGGCCAAAGGTAGGATAGTGCCAGGCTTGCTTGATTTCTGATGGAATTTTTAGACTGGTTGAATGCATCAGAGCCACGTGGCCCGCGACCGATTGTAAAAACATTTACCGATGAAATTCGGAAAATTGATGAAGAATGTTCAAAATTCATGCGTCCAGGTGTACGTCCCGCGAAATCCACCAGATCTGGGTCAATGCGAATCGACACCCTTTCTCAGCGCTCGACTTTGAATATTCAAAGACTCTTCACTGACAAGATCGAAATTTACGATACAGTGCAATCAACAACGATTTCAGTTACTTCTGGTATTATTAAAATCGCGCTCAAGGCTATGCTTGAGAGTGTCAGGCTAAAAACTTTTAGCTCCTACGGCTTGCAGCAAATTCAAGGTGAACTAGTTTGTTTTCAATCATTTTTATTTTGATCAGTTGACTTATCATGTCTGCATCATATTCTCTGGAGATACTGCGAGGATGAAAGTCATATGGGCACAATTTCAGACGAGATTCTTCAATCTGCTGCTCTGAGAGCTCTTGAAAGAGAACTAATGGAGGCTGATGTCATCGAGCTTATCGTAGAAAAAGCCCAACTTGCCTGATTATCCTCCATGATTCGATGTTCTTCAACTATTTCATACAGTATTCAATGTGCAATCAAAGTAATTCAAGTAACGAGCGAGTTCAAGAAGATTTGTATTTAGAATGAGATGATATCAGTTCGACATCCGTTAATTGAAAGTAGACCTCCTGCAACTTTCTGCGATGTTTGTGAGAGGTTATCAAATATAAGCTTTATCTCTTCGATATGGACCCAATAATTTCTAACCTTGTAAAAGTAACAAGATTGCATTCGGAGTTCTCTTCAAATGCAAATCCTGCAATTTGGTCATTCACAAGAACTGTAAAGATTTAATAAGATTTAACTGCCAAAATCTTCAACAAAATGTAAGCACTAAAATTTGGTGACATTTTTTAATATCTGAATTAGGAAAGCCAACAGATCATGAAATCACCCCCGGAAGAAAAATTCGACACAATCAAAAGAACATTTTCAAATTCTCAGCTGGCAAGCAGACTTGAAAGATATAACAAAACAGTCAAAAACTCTTTTGTTATGCAACTGCGAAAGGATTACAGCTTCACTGGCTACATACGAGTCGAATTGGAACTCACAAGGCCTATTACAGTTCTGGACGGCAATGAACCGCCGCAAGTGAAATATCTCCCGAAAAATACAGTGAAAGCAATTTATCTAACAAGTCAAACCTCTGCAAGTCAAGTAGTCAAAGCGCTTCTTCAGAAGGTAAATACCAATTGCTTCTTTAATTCCAAACATAAACACGGTTCTAGTTCAAAATAACAAACGATGCAAGAAAATTTATGTTATGCGAACGGATCCAAAAGGGCCGCAAGGAGGAAAGCCACGTAACTATACGGTAAGTCGGACAATGCCACTTCATCGAAACCACTCGAGAAGTGCTTTGAGTGCCGCATTCAGATTTTCCTGAATCAGACTTTTTAAAATGTTTTTATCAGACCGATGACGGAACTTGAGAGACCGCTATTTCTAACACTTCTTTGGGGGAGCGCGCATACAGGCCATGGCTTTAGATTGAAAGATCATCAAGAAGCTGAACCGGACTGGTTCGACTTCGAGGTAAATTTGAGACAATAACAGAATCTATAAAAATCACAAGGAACATGAACTAAAACAGTTCCTGAGACTGTACAATGACGAGAAAGAAAAAGCTCTAAACGAAATCAAAGAAGGATTCGAAGTCCGACGCTATCAGATAGTCAAAATTTTGAAAGAGCGCAAAGAGCCGCTTGTTTCTCCAATTTTACATTGAAAGGAAAATTGATGAAAGCAATTTATTATTCTGCCACATTCCCTATTTTAACTACTTTCTTCATTCAACTCTGATCTTGTCTTCCGGTACAACTCAAGTTTACTGAAATGTTACAGAATGAATCGAATTGTAATATTTTTGTTTCTTACGTTGTCTTCTGTTTTTGGAGAGCCCGTCCTTGACCTCAAAGCTTTTAATGAAAAGAAGCTGCAAGAATACGAAGTCGTTCTCGTAAATTTTTACGCAGATTGGTGCAGATTTTCACGTCAGCTACATCCTGTTTTTGAAAATACTGCGACTCTACTAGAAGAGTCGTACCCTGCGGAATCAAAAAAAGTTCTGCTTGCTCGCATAGATTGCGAAGATCAACAACAGCTTGCTCAAAAATACCACATCTCAAAATACCCAACTATCAAAATTTTTCACAACGGAAGCATACTAAAACGAGAATACCGCGGCAACCGCTCGCCGCAAGATTTCAAAAAGTAAAATCTGCTTCTATAATTTTTAAAAGTTAAACTGTTCCTAGATTCGTTGACAATCTGCTGGCAGATCCTGTTATTCAGTTTACTTCGCTTGAGCACGCGAAAAAGCTTGAAGATCAACGGAAGAAAGGAATGCTTATCGGTTATTTTGAAAAAGAGGATTCAGAGACATATAAAGTTTTCGCAAAGGTAATCAAAATTTTTAAAACTAAAATTTTAAAATTGGTAATTTTCAGGTAGCCAATGTTCTTCAAGACGATTGCGAGGCGATCGTTGGATTCGGTAATGTTTCGTATCCCGAACGGCATACTGGCGAGAACATCGTTTTCAAAGATGTTGAAAACGGATATGCTGTAAGTACTACTTTTTCCTCTTGTTTCAAAAAATCGTAGCCGGTTTCCGAAGATGTTTTTCTCAATGCGATGAAAAATTACAGATCTTTGTTCGAGTGGGCGCATGATAAATGTGTCCCAGTCGTCCGGGAAATTACTTTTATGAACGGAGAAGAGCTTACAGAAGAAGGCCTTCCTTTCTTGATCCTATTTCACAAAAAAGAAGACACCAAATCGCTCAAGGAATATACTGATACGGTTTCGAGAACGCTAATGGGCCAGCGCAACAGCATAAACTTTCTGCATGCCGATTGTGACCAGTTCTCGCACCCGCTCCATCATTTGGGCAAAAAGCCTGCTGACTGTCCATTGATTGTCATTGACAGCTTCAAGCACATGTACCTTTTTCCTGATTACTCAGAAGCGCACATGGATCAAAAACTTTTACAATTCGTCAAAGATCAAAACTCGGGAAAGCTTCATCGGGAATTTCACAACGGACCAGGTAAATATTTTCGAACAAACTCTTTGTGAAAAAAGCTGTTTTCAGATCCCACAAATAAGCCTGATGAAGCTGCGACGGAAGGTAAAGAACCACCAGTTGATTCAGAAAACATAGCGGAATCCACCAAGGCTAATGTTAAACCTAAGGCGGCGGGTAAATTATGGTGTTTTCCACTCGGTGTATTTTTTTACTCTTCCATGTTTGCAAAAGCTAAAATAATGTTAAGCTACGATCGCAATGGAAAAAGAATCAATATTCAAGAAGCTTATGCCATCAAAGCACCGACACTCATTCCCAAATCGAGACGAGCTCTAATTTTCTCTTTACACAAAACTTGCATGCAATAATCTTTCAAGATTCAATCACGGTGCTCAATATGAGTCTTTTTGAAAAGTTTAGTTTCTGACCTGTTCCAGACCTTACAAACCAATTTTCTTCTAGCCCGAAAGTGGCAAAGTTTCAAATAATATTTCTGTAAATCGAGTAACTGACCAAATGCTGTTCGTCTTCTTCATTTATTTTCAACAAAGTTTCAAAGCAAAATATTTTTTAAATCGAATAATTATTTTAATTATTTATTTATTCAAATAAAAACTGCATTCGCATAATAAAAAATATTAAATTTGAAGAAATGGATTATAATGTGAGATAATATGGAGAATCTCGGTGAGAGTGAATTTTTGGGAGATGATGGCGATGAGGATATTTTTGCCTACAATCAACTTGCTTTCGGACGACTGAGGTTTTTTTATTAAAAATGAATTAAACTTCACATGCTTACTAGACTAGACGAAAATTCCCATTTGCCTACGCCGATGTACAAGCACGTGCAAGTTAGAGTTACTTACAAGCTTGAAGCGGTTAGAACATTTTTCCTATCTTTTTTCAATATTCTTTCAGAAACCTTCAAAGCATGTCGCCTTTCTTGTCGAGTTCGACTCAGTTTCGCGACCTTTTCAAACTCGTTTCTCTGCGCTCGAACGATTCCATCGTCGCATGTGCCGCCACTACAAAGAACTTCGAGATGAGATTCCCTTCCCCAAAAAGCGTTTACGCAAAAACTTTGATCAAGCTGTTATTATGAAGCGAATCGAGCTTATCGGGCTTTATTTTGACCATCTTCTTAACGGCAGAGACTTCAAGTACAGAGATTCTAGTACGCTGAAGGACTTCTTAATACATGATCTGCGGCAAAAATATAGAAGCGCGCTGAGAAGCGAGCTTTTTGAGCGTAAGAAATTCCGACAAAACCAGTGTTAAATACAGTTTAAGAGGCGCTCAACAACCTGATGCCAATACTAGATTTGCTGGAGATACTTGAGCTAGTATGTGCAGATCGTGTAACTGCTCTGACCCTAATATGCCTTTGTAATGCAAAATCAGGCCAAGTCGACACTGCGAAAATGTTCTCGCAAAAGACGCTTCAGCTCATCACTTCCAATTCAAAGATATTGTCCGCCAAAAAATACTCCTCGTTGATTTCAGAGGCGATATCTGTAGCTGGAAAAGTGTCTAGCCATACCGAGCTGAATGCATACCAAGGTTTGAAATCGATTTAATCTTAATCATTTAGATTAAATTATTTCAAAAATACAAATAATGTTTTTCATATTAAATTTTTCATTCAAGTCTCTTCGGAAATGGAAGATGCTGGTACCCCTCGATCAACTATATCAACAACTGCTTCTTATGCCGAAGATTTCTAATAAAATTATTTATTTAATACCGGTATATACCCAAAGCTTTGACTTTCTATCTTTCATCGACCTCTCATTTTCCTTTTCGACCGCTGTTCAAGTTCACCTAAACAGATAATCCTTTTGTTCTTCGCTACCTGATTTTTCGAATATCATCAGACTCATTCAATGGTTCAACGATAAAAATGACATGGTTTAGTATGGATAAAAACACTGTCGATCAAAAACTAAAAATGAACGAATCTCTCAAAAAATATTTGGTCAAAAATGGATACACAAAGACACTTGCTGTTCTCGAGCAAGAAAAAGTTTTCAAAACTCCTCCGAGAAGATCCGCAAGATTGAGTTTTGCTATCCTAAAAGCGCCGAAAAGAGTAGCTTTGCCAGAAATTCCGGAAAAAAGTAAGAAAAAATCCAAGAAAACAAACCTGGAAACAGAAAAAGGTGATTTTCTTTTGATAAATATTCATTATCATAATTCAATAAAGTTAAAGTACCAGATGAATTTAAACAACTCGCATTGAAATTTGGTCTGCCTGGAGAACATTTGGACTTCTTTTATGAAAACCGAGAAAAATTTAGCTGGGAACACAAGAAAAAAATGGTTGTTCGCTGTTCTGGAAACAATTGTCATTGCAAATTTACTGCTGTAGTAAAGCCAGGGTCACTGGTCGATCACATGATTGAGTTCAACGATTTCGGCGAGTTCCCGTGCCAAGAAACTGATTGTAATTTCACTGGTTATTCAACACATTCGCTCAAACATCATCTCAACAAATTTCACGGAACAGCAAAGCGCGCATCTAGCGCCGAGCAAAAGCATCGTTGCAAATACGCCAGTTGCTCGTATATAGCGCCAACAACAAGCGCTCTGGAATCTCATCACAGAGTGCACGAGAACCGTTCCATAAAATGCGAGTTCTGTCATTACAGAGCTTTCCAAGCGCATATCATGTACGAACACATGATGAGTCATTTTAACATCAAACCGATTGTTTGTGAAATTTGTGATAAATCTTTCCGAAATAATAAGATTTTAAATAAGCACATAATGTCCCACTCTAAAGATTTTACTTGTAGTCACTGTAACAAATCATTTGAGCGACTTAGGAATCTGCAAACGCATTTGCAAGAATGTGAAGATCGCTGGAGCAAATTTGTTAATAAATGAAAAATAATTTCACTTTTCAAAATTTATAAATTATTATTGATAATTTAACAGATAAACTCCTGTGACAGGACTTAAATGATCACAGCGGTGGTAGGGCGATTTCGTGACCAAAACTGGCGTGACCAATTTTGGTCACGAAATTTTTGGTCACGAAATCGCGCGCCCAAACGCTGTTTTTTTTGTGATTTTTTTCTGTTGAATATCTGTGTAATATATGTGTTATTTAATGAATGAAATTTAGTATGAGATCGATTAGCCCGTTCTGCAAAGACAACAAGATATTCTTGTGGGTCAGAGAGACATGTCTGACCATCGATCATGATGGCGTAACCAATTTCCTTCCGAATATGAACTACCTTACAAGTTATCTTGTCTGCCAACTAAGAGAAGCAAAAGTTGTCACGCTAAAGAATACAGAAGTTGCAGTTGTCTTCATGCTCAGAAATATTTCAGCAATAACAAGCAGTATTAATCGCCTTGTTCCGCCGTACGCACTTGATCAAGTTGTCGTCTCGCTTCCAGAATCTAAGGAGTTCATTTTGCTCAATGGATCTGAGCTTGAGGGCTCTGACGTCTTTACCAAATTCCAAGACTACGCATATCTACCGAGCGGGCTTATCGAAATTCTCCCAAAGCCATTTGAATTCAACCCGCCTTCTTCAAATAAGTCGTGGCCAGAATTTTGGAAGCACATTTGCTCTAAAACCACAGATATATCCAGACGATCTTACTGTGCTTCATTCGCTAGTTCAAGCCCTTCAAATGACGACGCTGAAGAGAACTTGAAAACTGTTTTAAATATAAGTGAACTAAACAAAGTCGCCCTGTTAAATTTGTTGAAAAGTGGCAAGGTTATGAATTGTGTGAGCAGAGAAGATATCAGAAACTATTCTCTAAGACCAAGACCAGATAATGAAGAAAGTGCTATCAGTACTGCAGCAGAAAGCGGGGACAGGGTCATCCTCCCCGGTCAATGTTCTTATATTCTTATGTGGAAGGGAAGAAGATCGATTTATAGGCGTAATTACAATTTAGAACCACGGGCAGAAAATCGGCAGTTCTACAATAACAAGCAAGCAACCAGTATCAGCACAAATTATCTTTGCGAAGCGGACTTATTGACACTTGCCAGTAATGATCGGAATAAAACCATTGATGACGCGCCTGTTGGTATAATTGAGATAGCGCCGAAGAAAATAAGCTCTATTGAAAACGTGGTGACGAAAGATATTACTCTGGCAAGTTGGATCAATGTTGATCTTTGGAATCCTTTCTACTCGATCTCGAGAATCACTAACAACAAAATTCTGAAAGTGTGGAATAAATTATACGAAGCCACTCTCACCAGGCTGGAAAATAAACTCAGCCGACGCGGCGATAGACTTCATAACAACATGGAACTCGTCTCGCTAATGGTGGAAATGAACGGACGCAGTGTTCCAAGAACTCGAGATTTTAAGAACATTGTTTTG
>Ga0209092_10005666_pt1 | contig 10067 bp, 12 predicted proteins | sample FraStrMetagenome_FD_187446 | JGI IMG/M metagenome (GOLD analysis project Ga0209092, IMG submission 187446) | Marine eukaryotic phytoplankton communities from Arctic Ocean - Fram Strait ARC3M Metagenome (SPAdes) (version 2) | ecosystem: Environmental > Aquatic > Marine > Oceanic | place: Fram... | reverse complement strand
TGCCAATCATGGCTTCTAAAAGAAATACTTTTTCATGTGTACGCTCTTTAATTTTTTGCTTTTTTCTGATTTTATAAACAACTATCATTTCAAAAACAGCCAAAAGAGCGAGGGTTCCTAAAATAAAATAACGAAAATATGGGACTTGAAATAGCACAAAAATGGCGAAAAATAGACCAAGTGTAATTAAAATCTTAGGCAACGTAAACCATTCTTTTGCAAAACGTAAAATAATTTTCCAATAGCGTTTGTTCATTTGTTTTTGTTTGGCTTCAATTACATCCATAAAACCAAAAATACCAAACTTCTTAAACGATGTATCACGTGCTTCTTCAAAAGAGACCTTTGGAGTTTCTTTCCAAATACTTTCTATGTCGTTGGCCAAATGATCTACCAACTCTGTTTGTACATCATAATGATACACATAATGTTGACGCGTAAATTTATAAAGTGCTTCTATTTGATTTTCAGTAAGTCTCATCTTTAGAACATTTAATAAATTAACTGGTTATATGTTTTTTGAGCTTTTTTAAATTCTTGATTTAAGTAACTAATCCCAATAGCTGAAAAGGAGGAAACTATGATCATTGTATAAGATAATACAGAAATACCAACCTCATAATCAAAGAAAACCTTTGGTAAAAAAATTATTCCATTAAAAATAGATAGTGGAAAAGTCATAAATAGTATTATTGGACTCAATCTTGCTGAATTCATTACTTTATATTTTAGTGCAAATCGAAACATACAAGCGATATATGAACCTAAAATTATAAAAAACAGAATTTTTAAAGCTAACTTGTTTTCTTGAAAAGAATAAACCGAAATGCTTAATAATATTGCACCAACAACAAAGTTAAAACTGAAAAAAGTCTCTTTACAATATTCTCTAAAATTTCTGTTTTGCTTCTTGTTGTGTAACTTTAATTTTAATGCTAAAACTTTATCAAAACCGCCACCATTAAAATTCTCTTTCCAACCTAGAGTAACCAAAGATGATTGAACCATTTCTTTAAATTCATATTCAGAGTTTTCTGGTTTTAAAGTTTTTTCAATATAAGAAACTACATGATCTAACATTTCTATTCTAATGTCCCAATACTTTATGCCTTCGTTCTCTAAACGATGATCTATATATTTTAGCTGTTGTTTTTTTAGCTCCATAACTTAAGAAATTTTATAGGTTTTTAAAACTTCAACATGCTTCTTATAAAAAACATAATAGATATATGTTGATACCAAGAAAACAAGATTAAAGGCTATCCAAATTGCATTTACAGCCAAATCATTATTATTTGCAAATAGGTATTTGAAAGATATAATAAAACCAAAAGCTAAACTTGCGGTTTGTGTTCTTAGAATAAAACTATAGGTGGTTTTCTCTTTAATTTTCCATTTTTTAATCATTAGAAAAATAAAGAAAAATGTAGCAAAAACTCCCAATCCTTGTAGTACAGGTAAAATATTTTTAGTCAATACTATAAAAAATACAGATTCTAAATATTGTATAAAAATCAAAGGAAAAAAATAGGCAGATATATATATAAAGTAAAATTTCTTAAATGATTTCTTAGCTTTTTCTATGACCATTTTTGGTGCAGTAAAATGTATGCCAAAATAAAAACTTGAAGTTTCTTTAAAGTGTCTTGTCCAAGAACTTGTAACCATGATTAAAGCGTTGTCAAAACTTATATTTTGGTCTTTAATTTTCTGTTCAATATCAGTTAAAATATGGTCATAAGTCTCCAATCGGATATCGACATAAATAATATTATTTTTATCTAGAAACCTTTCAATTTTTTGAGTTTGCTCTTTTGTTAATTCCATAATTTTATCTTTAGCAAGACAATTTCTTTTTCATTTCTTCAATTTTTGTAATTGCTTTTTTGTATAAATTATAACCAGAATTAAAAGCGATATAATGGATGGGTAAAAGGATAAACCAAAGTGTTTTTTGAGTAAATTCAGTTTTACCATCAAAGAAAACAGGCACTGCATTTAAAATTAAAAAACTCATTGTCATATCTGTAACTCCATAATCTAAATTTACAGATCTACCATATTTTTTATAGAATGATTTTATAAACTCTACAACAACAATAAGAAAAGGTGATACAAATAATACTATACTTATTTTATTAAAAACTTCAAGCGAAACGTTTTCTGAAATTAAATAAAAGGCTATAAGACCCAAAATTAAAGTAACAATATTCTTAATTCTTTTAAAAAAGTTGATAAATCCTTTTTGATATGCATTTCTATACTTTCTATTCACATTTTGCCAGCCTTCTGTATTTATTCCAGATAAACTACCATTCCATTTTGCCCTTTTTAATGCTAAAGAAAATTCTGTTTTAAAATCTTTAGAAGTAAGATTTTGTTCAATATCAGAAACTAAATGATCTATCATTTCTATTCTCAAATCCCAATATTTGATCCCCATTTTTTTCAAATGTTCATCAATGTGTTCAATGTTTTCTTTTTGAATTTCCATGTTACTCCAATCCAAATTTAGGATTCACCAAGTGTTGCATAGTTTTTAAAAACTCTTGCATTTCCTCTAATTTATTTGCAGTTTCTTTTGTGCCATTTTCTGTAAGTTTGTAATATTTACGGAGTCTGTTTCCCACTTTTGCAACCTCTACATCCAACAAACCGTCTGCTTCTAATTTATGCAAAGCAGGATATAAAGCTCCTTCTGTAATGTGTAGCCCCCCCTTAGTAAGTTCTTTTACTTTTTGAGTGATTTCATACCCATACATTTTAGCATCACTTTCTAGTAATTTTAAAATAATGGTTTGCAAAGAGCCCTTGTACAGTTTCTGATTTCCCATGGGGTAAATATATACATAATTTTCTTATGCATATAGGTTTTAGGTATAAAAAAAAAACCAATCGATGTTCGATTGGGTTTTCTATTAAGGCAGCTTATTGTTTACTTCTCTACGTGTAACACCTCTGCAATAATTCTTTCTAACTCTGCTTTCGGCAATGCTCCGTTAGCCATTTGAGGTTGTCCTTCTGTAGGGCAAAACAACATCGAAGGGATGCTTCTAATACCAAAAGCAGCGGCTAATTCTTGTTCTGCCTCCGTGTCTATTTTATAAATATCGATGTGGTCTTTATACTCAATCGATAATTGTTCTAAAACGGGAGCTAAAGATTTACAGGGTCCACACCAATCTGCATAAAAGTCGATCAAAGCAGGTCTTTTTCCTTCAAAAGTCCATTCTTTATTTTTTTCGAAATTAAACACTTTTGCTAAAAAGGTTTCTTTTGTTAAATTTTCTGTCATTTCTTCTATTTAATTCTTGCTAAAATAGTCGTTTTAGATTTAGGAGCATTACAGATGGTTTTACAAAATAGTTACTATATGCTAAACTATAATTTCTAAAATAAGAATCCGTTGTTTAGAATCTTAAATATAAATTCACTCCAATTAAAATAGCCTGTTTTTTTACTAACTTTGAGCAATGCATAAAATAGTACAGACATGAATAAAAAATTTATCATTCCAATTCTTTTTGCAAGCCTTGTGTTTGTTTCTTGCAAAAAAGAAATTACAAAAAGAACTATTAACGTGAAATATCCAGAAACTCCCAAAAAAGCAGTGATCGATACCCTATTCGGAACGGCTGTTGTAGATCATTATAGATGGTTAGAAGATGACAGAAGTGAAGAAACTGAAAACTGGGTAAAAGCAGAAAACGAGGTGACCTTCGATTACCTAAGTAAGATTCCATATAGAGACCAATTGAAAAAACGTTTGTCTGAATTATGGAATTACGAAAAAGTAGGAACTCCTTTTATAGAAGGAAAATACACCTATTTTTATAAAAATAACGGATTGCAAAATCAATTTGTAGTCTATCGAAAAAAAGGAGATGCTGAACCCGAAGTTTTTTTAGATCCAAATACCTTTTCAGACGATGCAACCACTTCCTTAGGTTCTCTAAGTTTTTCTAAAGATGGAAAAACAACCGCTTATGCAATTTCTGAAGGAGGTTCCGATTGGAGAAAAATAATTATTATGGATACCGAGTCTAAAATAATTAAAGAAGACACCTTGGTGGATGTAAAATTCTCAGGGATTTCTTGGTATAAAAATGAAGGTTTCTATTATTCTAGCTATGACAAACCGAAAGGAAGTGAGCTCTCTGCAAAAACAGATCAGCACAAATTATACTATCATAAATTGGGTACATCACAAAAAGAAGACAAAGTTATTTTTGGAGAAAAACCCTCTGAAAAATACCGGTATGTGGGTGGTAATGTTTCTGAAGACAATAGGTTTCTTGCCATTTCTGCGAGTGTTTCCACTTCTGGAAACAAATTATTTTTTAAAGATCTTTCAAAACCGAACAGCCCTTTAATCACCGTTTTAGACCACACAGATAGCGATACATACCCTATTGAAAACATTGGGAATACGGTCTATTTAGTCACCAATTTAAAGGCTCCAAACAAAAAAGTGGTAACGGTCGATATTTCAAATCCAACACCAATAAATTGGACGGATTTTATCCCTGAAACTGAACATGTTTTAAGCCTAAGTTCTGGAGCAGGCTATTTCTTTGCAGAATATATGGTAGATGCTGTTTCTAAAGTATTGCAGTACGATTATGATGGGGAATTAATCAGAGAAGTACAATTACCCGGAGTAGGTTCAGCTGGTGGTTTTGGTGGAAAAAAAGAGGCTGAAGAGTTGTATTTCTCTTTTACCAATTACAACACGCCAAATTCATCTTATGCATTCAATCCAAAAAACGGAACCTATGAATCCTATTGGAAACCTGAAATTGCCTTTAATTCGGATGCTTATGAAAGCAAACAGGTTTTTTACGAATCTAAAGATGGTACAAAAATTCCGATGATCATTACTCATAAAAAAGGAGTGGCATTGAACGGGAAAAACCCAACAATCTTATATGGGTATGGCGGATTTAATATCAGTTTAACGCCCTCTTTTAGTATTGCAAACGCAGTTTGGATGGAACAAGGAGGTATTTACGCAGTTCCTAATCTACGAGGAGGTGGAGAATATGGTAAAAAATGGCATGATGCAGGAACACAGTTAAAAAAACAAAATGTTTTTGATGATTTTATAGCCGCAGCAGAATATTTAATTGACAACAACTACACCTCTTCAGATTATTTGGCAATACGAGGGGGTTCTAATGGAGGTTTATTGGTTGGAGCAACAATGACACAAAGGCCCGAATTAATGAAAGTTGCGCTGCCTGCAGTTGGTGTTTTAGATATGTTGCGTTATCATACCTTTACTGCTGGTGCTGGTTGGGCCTATGATTATGGAACCGCAAATGACAGCAAAGAAATGTTCGACTATTTAAAAGGATATTCTCCTGTGCACAATGTAAAAAAAGGAACAAAATATCCTGCAACAATGATCACTACCGGAGATCACGACGATAGAGTAGTTCCTGCACATAGTTTTAAATTTGCAGCAGAGTTGCAAGACAAACAAACAGGGAAAAATCCAACCTTAATACGAATTGAAACCAATGCTGGTCATGGAGCAGGAACTCCTGTTGCAAAAACCATTGAGCAGTATTCCGATATTTTTGGGTTTACATTGTTTAACATGGGGTTTGATCAATTACCAAATCCACCAAAAAGTAAAATCAAATCTTAATGACTTAAAGTAAGAAACTTTTTAAAACATATTTCCTGGTGAAAGGTATTTATAAATCAACCTAAACCGATGCGAAAGTGTCGGTTTTTTTATCCTATTCGCTTTCTTAACCCATCGGTATTTAAAGAATCAATACTCCTTTTTATAAGGAAATACTTATTTTTGTAATATGCTAAAGGTGAATAATATTTCTTTTTCTTATGCTGCTGAGAAACCTGTTTTAAAAGATATTAATTTCGAGCTAAAAAAAGGACATAATCTTTGTGTTATGGGAGAAAGTGGCTCTGGAAAATCGACACTTCTTCAACTAATTTATGGGATCTTTGATACCGATAAAGGATCTTTATTTTGGAATGATATCCCTATTCTAGGCCCTAAAGAATATTTAATTCCAGGCATGGAATTCTTTAAATATGTTGCACAAGATTTTAATTTAATGCCATTTACCTCTGTTGAAGAAAATATTAAAAAATATTTATCAAGATTTTACCCTGAAAAATCACAAAAGAGAACCGCAGAATTACTGGAAGTCATAGAAATGACTGCTTTTGCAAAAACAAAAGTTAAAAACTTAAGTGGTGGCCAACAACAGCGAGTTGCCATTGCAAGAGCCTTAGCAAAAGAGCCCGAGTTATTGCTTTTGGATGAACCTTTTAGCCAAATAGATAACTTTAAAAAAAACTCATTAAGAAGAAACTTGTTTGGATATTTAAAAGAAAAAAATATTGCATGTATTATTGCTACTCACGACGGAAATGATGCTTTGTCTTTTGCCGATAAATTAATTGTTATTAAAAACAATAAACTCTTAGCAAACGACACTCCCAAAGCAATTTACAACAACCCTAAAGAGAAATATGTTGCAGCTTTATTTGATGATATAAATGAAATTATTATTAACAATTCAGAAGTTTTACTGTATCCGCATCAAATATGTATGGTAGAAAAATCGGCATTAAAGGCAATTGTATTACACTCTTATTTTAAAGGTTTTTATTGGTTAATTGAAGCTGAATTTGAACATCAAACAATCTTTTTTAATCATCCTTTAGATGTAGTGATTGGGAAAGAAGTTCACTTAAAGCTTTTAGTTTCTAGTGATTTTAAAAACAACGAATACTTTTAAATAATTTTTAAAACTTTAATGGTGTTTCCACGAAAGGAAACCACGTCATTTGCTTGCTTCCCTAACAATAACCTTCCAATTGGAGAAGAGACCGAAACTGCATAGTAATTCTCTTTTTCAACAGTGAGTTGGCCTGCTGAAATGGATAAGAAATAATTATTTTTTTCGGTATAAATAAGACTTCCTAAATGGATGTATTGTGTTGTTTTAGAAACATCCATTTTTGCTAAAGTTGCTTTCATTTGAATTATTACTTCCAATTGCTGTCCGGCTTTTTCCATCTCTAATTGCAACATCGCACGACCCGTTTCATGCTTGTCTCCAGCAGAGCTCTTTGTCTCAGAATGCAGCCCTTTTTGGTTGGAAGAAATTATGGTTTCTATGGTATGTAAACGCTTGTTTACATAGGCTTCGCATTGGCTAAAAAGCGCTTCTTTAATTTTTAACTCCAACATACTTCATTTTAATATTTACTTCTTTCGCAAGCACAAAACTATTGCCTCCAACACCAAAATCTCTCCTATTCAGAGAAAAATTAGCAAGAACAGTTACTGATGTTTTAGAGGTACTAACATATAAGGTAGTCAATATTCTTTTTTGAATTCCTTTCATCGTTATAAACCCCTCTAATTCATATGTAGAGGTACTTATCTTCTTTATTGAATTGGATTCAAATACAATATTTGGATAGTTATTAACATCAAAATAGTCTGAATCCAATAGGTGTTGATCTCTAGATTTTGAGTCTGTGAATATTGATTTTACTCCTATTTTCACATTGAAATAACTTTCCTTAACCTTGGTTGTATTAAAATTGCTGTAAGTAACAAATTCATTAAAATTACCCGCCACATTAAATCCAAAATTCTTTATTTTGAACGTGATGGAAGAGGCTGTTTTATCTTCAACCAACTCTTGAGAAAAGGCAGTGAAAATAAAACATCCAAAAACCAATAATAGCATTTTCAATCTCATAAGTATCTTAGAATTTATGACTTAAATTAAAAGCATATGCTCCATAATTTCCGTGATGAGAAATTGAACAGGATGCTGTTAATAATTCTTCCTGGTGATAAAAGCCTGGTGCACCATTAGTTGTTTTTACTTTTTGTATGTCCTCAATTGAAAAACCTGTTTCCTGTGCTAATTTATTTTTCAAATAGAACTCTAAGCTACTTGGTCTAACAACTGCAGAAAACATGAGTATTTCTCTTTCTTCTTCTCTAGAGGTTGTGTAAACATAAGAAGTGCTAGAAAAAGAGGTTGTATAAAAAGTACTGCCTTCGAAAACTACAATTCCTTTGGTTTCTGAAATTAAGATACACTCAAATTTTTGAGGTGCATAAAAACGTTCTTTACTCTTTTGAGTATAGCATTTATAGGCAGCCTCTTTCATAGACCAAAACAACCAAACTGTTAAAAACGGATTTTCAGCACTTAAAATTTTGCGCCGTTCTTTTTGGGTGAATTGTTTCTCTAAAAAGCCTTTTCGTTGCCAATTGCTTTGAGCTTCTGCAAATTTTAAATCAACAATATCATTCCCAATATTATGCATTCATTTTTGTTTGTATTACTTCTACAGTTGCTTTTACAGAGAGCATTTTCTCCATTGAGTCATTGTCTATTTCTATATTAAACTCATCTTCTACATCTAAAATAATATCCACTAGATTTGCAGAGTTTATTTCAAGATCGTTTATAAAGTCTGTGTTTTCATTTAGATTCTTAAAGCCTTCCTCATTTTGAACATAAGGTTTTACAATCGTTGTTAATTTTGATATAATGTCTTCTTTTGTCATATTAATCTGAATATTTTTTAAAGAGTATACACCCATTTACATCGCCAAAGCCAAAACTTGCTTTTGCTAAAATAGTAATGTTTTTATCAATCATTTGTGTTGGAATTTTATCCTTAGAAATCAGTGCTGAAACTTCTGGATGCACATCATCGCAGTTAATATTTGGAAATACAAATTGTTCTTTAATTTGTACAACTGAAGCCACACATTCTATTGCTCCAGAAGCAGCCAAACAATGACCAACCATCGATTTTAAAGAATTAATATACGGAAAATTCGTTCCTGATCTTTGCAATGCCTTTGTCCAATTTTCTATTTCTAAAGAATCTTTAGAGGTTGCCGTTAAATGTCCGTTAATTACATCTATTTCTAAAGAAGATACCCCCGAATCTAACAACGCTTCTGCAATGCATTTCTGAACCGCTTCTGAATTTGGAGCCGTTAAAGTTCCACCATTTCGTTGTCCTCCAGAATTAATATTCCCTCCTAAAACTTCAGCATAAATAGTAGCATTTCGTTCCAAAGCACTTTCTAAAGATTCTAAAACCAAAGCACCTGCGCCACTTCCTGGAACAAACCCCGATGCAGACGCACTCATTGGTCTAGATCCTTTCTCTGGTGTTTTATTATGCTTATAAGACATAACTCTCATTGCATCAAAACCACCCCAAGTATAGAGGCTACTGTCGCTAGAACTTCCCACAAGCATTCGTTTTGCTTTACCATTTTTAATTCGTTCAAAACCTAACAATAGGGCTTCTGTTCCTGTAGTACAGGCAGATGAATTTGTTGTGACTTGATTTCCAAGCCCCAGAATTCCGCCTAAATATGCTGAAATTCCACTTGCCATTGTTTGCACTACAGAAGTACTTCCTAAGCGCCTTACATTCTGATCATCTATTTTGTAAATAGCCTCTCTTAATTTTTCTATTCCCGAGGTTCCAGTTCCAAAGATTATCCCTGAATCATAATCTAATTCCGAATGTTCCTTTACAGAAAAGCCAGCATCTTTCCAAGCGTCAATTCCTGCCATACATCCATATAAAATAGAAGTGCTATTGAACCCTCGCAATTGTAAAGGAGTTAAATATTCTAATTTTTTTTCTTCTAAAATAGTTGGAACTCCTCCAATACAGCATGAAAAACCTTTGTCTTTTAAATTCTGGTGATAGGTAATTCCTGAAACTCCTTTTTTTATGGCATTGGTAAATGCTGGCAAACCCACACCATTGGGCGCCACAACTCCTAAACCGGTAATTACTACTCTTTTTTTAACTTCTGCTGATTTCATTACAATGTCTATTTTGCGATGATCATTCCAGAAATAGTTCCTCTACAAACCAATTCATTTTTAGAATTTATCATTTTCACAGTACACTTTAACTTGTTAAACCTAAAATATTCTTTTTCTGAAGTTACAATTACTTTTTCGTTTGGTAAAACGGGTAAATAAAAATCAATCTCATTTGATGTTAAAGCTATTGTAGGT